>ERZ650308.20-NODE-20-length-97188-cov-41.486446_pt1 | contig 97188 bp, 83 predicted proteins | sample MGYA00376244_ERZ650308 | MGnify/ENA primary metagenome ERZ650308 (study PRJEB26733, sample SAMN07839295) | wastewater metagenome | biome: small river; feature: stream; material: water | place: USA: North Carolina | collected 2016-04-26 ... | reverse complement strand
TGGAAGAGTAAGTCGATGCCACTTTTATAAATCCTGTCATTCTTTGAGTGACAGGATTTTTTTGTTTATACTGTTTTTTATATAAGTTATCACTTTACTGGTACTGTCCGTCAGCTGACGGATGGAAGAGTAAGTCGATGCCACTTTTATAAATCCTGTCATTCTTTGAGTGGCAGGATTTTTTTGTTTAATACAGATTGGTAATTTACTTACTGTGAATTAGTTTCCTTTTTATACTAGTTTAGGCCATCTCTGATTTTAAATAATCTTTGAGGTATACTATTAATTTCTTTATCATAATGATAAGCACAAAAAAATCCTGTAGTTAAAAACTACAGGATTCAATATCGTATGAAATTAAAGTTTAGATAATTTCGTTTGCATCAAAATGAAAAACACCTTCAATAGCAGCATTCTCATCAGAATCAGAACCATGTACAGCATTTCTACCTTTTGATTCAGCATAATACTTTCTAATAGTCCCTTCTGCTGCCTCTGCAGGATCAGTCGCACCAATTAATGCACGGAAATCTGCTACAGCATTATCCTTCTCTAATATTGCAGCTACAATCGGTCCTGATGTCATGTATTCAACTAATTCACCGTAGAAAGGTCTTTCAGCATGGACTTCATAAAACTTTTGTGCTTGTTCTGTACTTAGTTGTGTCAATTTCATTGCCTTGATTGAAAATCCTGCTTGGATGATCATATCAATAATTTTACCCATGTGACCATTTTCGATCGCATCTGGTTTTAACATTGTAAATGTTCTGTTTCCTGACATTATAATTATTGTTTAATTTATAGACTGCAAAAATACAACTATTTTTTTCTTTCACCTTTATAATTTATAAGCTATTTAAATTTAGACATGTCTAAAAATATATTTATATTTGTGTAAAAATTGCAGCATGCTTACACAAAGTGAAGAAAATTATCTCAAAGCAATTTATGCACTTAATTTTGAGTCAAGTTCTCTGGTTGCTACAAATGACTTAGCAAGCAAACTCAATACCAAAGCATCATCTGTTACTGATATGCTCAAAAAACTTGCTGATAAGAACTACTTAAGTTATCAAAAGTATCAAGGATGTTCGTTAACTCCTTTAGGTTTATCAACTGCCATTGCGATCGTTCGTAAACATAGACTTTGGGAAGTTTTTCTAGTTGAAAAGTTGAATTTTGGATGGGAAGATGTTCATGTTATAGCGGAACAATTAGAACATATTCAGTCGAATGCCTTGGTTGATAAATTGGCGGACTTCTTAGGGAATCCTCAATATGACCCACATGGTGACCCAATACCAAACAGTAATGGTGTTTTTCCAAAAGTTAATGAATTTGTGTTATTATCTGAAGCTGAAGTAAATAAGGAATATCAAATTATGGGAGTGAAAGATGGCGATCCAGTTTTCCTTAAATATTTGTCAACCATAAATTTCGCTCTAGGAACAACTTTCAAGATAACAACAATTTATGAATTTGATAACTCTATCATAGTTATGATCAAAAATTCTCAGATTCAACTTTCAGATCAAGTTGCAAGACGAATAACTGTTCAATTGGTATCATGAAATTTACTATAATAGCATTTCCACTTCTTTTTTTGATTGCTTGTAAATCAGATAATGTTTCGAATCAACGATTGATAGTTTGTTCGACTTCAATTATTGCAAGTTGTATTTCGGAAATTGTTGGAGATGATTTTACCGTTGAATCATTAATGGGACCTGGAGTTGATCCCCATTCGTATAACCCACGACCAAATGATATCAAGAAATTAAATAGTGCTGCAGTTATTATTTATAACGGTTTCCATTTGGAAGGAAAAATGCAAACTATTTTTAAACGATTAAAATTACAAACCAAGGTTTTTGCGCTTTCTGATTACTATCCAATGAAATCTCAAATTAAATTAAATCAACAAGGTGCAACTGACCCACATATATGGTTTGGATCTTTCGAATGGTTAAAAAGTTTGAAAACGGTTACGATTCATCTTGGTTCGATTTATCCAGCTTACAAGTTACCATTTAGACAACGATTCAGTTTGTTTTCAGCAAAAATTACTCGATTTTCAAATCAAACTATTTTATTATTTAAACAAATACCACAATCACAAAGGGTTCTGATAACATCTCACGATGCTTTCCATTATTTCGGTAACACTTTTGGTTTGAAAGTCATGGCCTTACAAGGCGTATCTACAGTGCAAGAACCTAGTCTGAAACATGTTTATGCATTAGTAGATTTTATAGTAGAGCATAATGTGAAAGCAATATATATCGAACATTCAGTAAGTCCAAAGACGGTGCAGTTAATTCTTGAATCGGCTCATAAAAGACATGCTACGGTAAAGCTTGGAGGAACGTTGTATTCCGATGCTTTGGGTCCGAAAAATCACTTAAGTGGGACTTATTTGGGAATGTTAAAACATAATTGTTGGACGATTTATAAAAGTTTAAAATAACATGAATTGTATTGAAATAACTAATCTGTCAGTTAATTATGACAATCAGTTGGCTTTGAAAAACGTCAATTTAACGATTGATTCGGGACAAATGATTGCTATCATCGGACAAAATGGATCGGGTAAGTCAACGTTGATTAAAGCAATTTTAGGATTAATTCCTGCTCAGTTTGAGAAAGTGCTTTTTTTTGGTCAACAATTAGCTCAAGTTCGTTCACAAGTAACATATATACCACAACGCGAATCGATTGATTGGGATTTTCCAATTTCTGTCTATGAAGTAGTTGAGATGGGTCGATTAAATCCAAACAAATGGTGGAAGAAGACTGGTCAAATGGATAAACAACTTATTCACGAAGCACTTGAAAAGGTTGGGATGTTATCTGAAGCATCGAAACAAATAGGCGAATTGTCTGGAGGGCAGCAGCAGCGTGTTTTTTTAGCGCGTGCATTGGTTCAAAACACTTCTTTATTAATTATGGACGAACCCTTTTCTGGAGTCGATATCCGTTCTCAGAAAGTGATTTTTGACGTCTTAACTGAATTGAAAAATGCGGGTAAAACAATACTCATAGTTCATCATGATTTGTCTACTGTTGCGGCTCATTTTGATCACGTTATTGTTTTGAAAAACGAATTATTGGCTTTTGGTGAAACAGAAAAAGTATTTCAATCAACAATTATAGAAAAAGCGTTTGGTATTCCTTTAAATCTTTCAAAAAATGATTGACGATTTATCGATACTTTATTTATTCATAGGAATATCTTTTATCAGTGTAACTTCAGGGGTTATTGGCGTGTTCAATTTCCTGCAAAAAAAAGCACTCGTTGGTGACGCAGTCGCACATGCAGTACTCCCCGGAATAATTATTGCTTACCTTCTATCAGGTGTTCGTGTTTCATGGATATTATTGCTTGGAGCAGTTATTGCTGGTTTTTTGACGTTAAGTGTTATCACGTTGTTATTAAAGCACTCAAAACTGAAACAAGATTCTGTCATCGCACTTGTGATGATTTCTTTCTTTGCTTTTGGATTAAGTTTACTTTCGTATGTTCAATTACAACCTACATTAAGTCAAGCAGGATTGTCCGATTTTTTATTTGGAAAGGTCACCTCACTGACAGAAAATGATCTTGATTTGTTCATTTTCATTTGTAGTTTATTACTAATAGTTATTCGTCTCTTTTTCAAACGAATAATAGCTATTGTCTTTGATAGTACATTCATGCGTTTCAAAGGTTATTCTATGGTGAAATGGACATTTTTCTTGAATCTAATTACGATTATTATTGTTGCTATTGGTATTCAGGCAGTAGGCGTAGTTTTAATGTCAGCGTTATTAATACTACCTGTTACAACAGCGAAACAATTAACCAATAAACGGTTTAACTTAATGGTATGGACTATCTTTTTTTCCATTTCTTCGGCAATTATCGGGACATTTATTTCTTTGAACTCAAGTCAATTACCAACAGGGCCGTTAATTAGCATGGTGTTGTGTTGTGGTTTGTTCATAACTGTAAGTTTAAAATGGTTTATCTCTAAAACACAAGCTAATGGATGAGTTATTACTAATCATAACGGCATCATTGGTCGCTATTCCTGCAGCTATAATTGGGGTGTTATTGCAGTTGAAAAAATCAGTGATGATAGGTGATGCAATTTCCCATGCTGTTTTACCAGGGATAGTGATTGCTTATTTGGTCGCTGGAACAATGGATAGTAATGTTGTTGTATTTGGAGCAGCGATAGCGGGATTTTCAACAACCTTATTGATTGATTTTTTCCATACTCGATTAGCAATTCAAAAAGATGCTGCGATTGGAACTGCTTCCACTTTTTTATTTTCACTTGGTGTTTTGTTATTAGCACTGTTCTTTGGACAGAATACTGAATTGGATCAAGAATGTGTGCTATATGGTGCGATCGAAACATCTGTGATTGAACAATACGTTACAGGTGAATATATCATTGGGACGCGTGCAATTTTTCAATTGTTACCCTTGAATATTGTTGTAATTATCTTAGTCTTTAAAGGTCTTAATGTCTGGAAAAGTTGGTTGTTTAGTGATTCTTTTACTACAATGTTAGGATTTAATGTTTCAACATGGCGTATATTATTGTTGCTTTTACTAAGTCTACATGCTGTTCTTAGTTTCGAAAGTGTAGGAGCCGTCATGTTAATTGGTTTGTTAGTCTTACCAGGAGCAACTGCATTACTAATTGCTAAAAGTTTAAAATCAACATTAATTCTTGCTGTTTCTGTAGCACTAATAGCATGTGTTTCAGGTGTGTTAATTGGATTTCAATTAAATATTTCAATAGCACCTGTCATAATTTTGTCCAATAGTTTTTTGTTTTTAATCACAATCATTTATTCAAAAAAACACAAGCGTCATTTAAATTTTACAAAAAATTAACGCACAGTAAGAATGTGATTTGGAATAATGACGTATATTTGCACAGAAGTTTTCATCGTAATAGAAACTTCAGGGTTTATAGTTTTAGCATGGTTTAGCAAAAAGAGGAGTGAATTTTAAAGAATTTTCTCCTCTTTTTGTTTTTAAACAAATTTGATTTCGTTTTTTTTCTACTTTTAGATTATACTTTAAATCACATGGTCACAAAAACGATTACACTTTTTTTCCTTTTATTAGCTTTTTTAGCCAAATCTCAAACGCAAGGAGTAGCCTTTACATCTGTAGGGAAAGGTGCAATTACACCTTTTGTTACAGATTATCATTGTTTGGGTATAAATGCTTCAGCATTAGGTTGGGGGACAGGTTATGTAGGAAAGAAAATTACAACTGGTTCAAGTGAATTTGCATTTGCAATATACAGTGATTCTCTCAATTCAGATCGGTTGAAAAATTTATCAACTTCAATCTGGAATAAGATTACTAAAAAAGAAAACGCAACTACCGGATTGTCAAATGCAGAAGCAATGGCAATGTATTCAGAAGCCGGTGTCGGAATTTCTGCTGATTATAATTGGGGAGGTTTTGCATTTCAAGGTAAACGATTGGGAGGTATTGCATTTAATGTGCGTGAAAATTACCAATGGTATTCGAAATTAAGTAAAAATGCATCAGATGTTATTTTCCGAGGGAATTTGGCATCAATTTTCGATTCGTTAACCATTGCGATAAATGGGGATACTTCTCGGATTGCTAATACAGGTTCGATAAGTCAAGATACGTTGCAACATGTAATTTCGGGTTTTTCCTCTATTCCGTTGCATTTAAGTCAAGTATTAAATGGCACACAGATAAAAATGGTATGGAATCGTTCATATAACTTAGGTTATGGACGAAAAATTATTGGAAACGACTCGACTTTCGCTATTTATGGAGGTGTTGCTGGTCGCATTATAGTTTCCAAAGCACTCTTTGATTTACAATCAGATGTTGATGGTTTGGTTATACATTCTTCGCTTTCAAATTCCTTCGGAATAGACTACTCTGGCGTCTCGGGGTCCAATTTACTTCCTAATTCTGGTGGTTCAGCGCTTTCCGTTGGAAATGGATACGGCATCGACTTTGCAGTTAGTGTAGCATTATCCACTAAATTTCGATTTTCGCTTGCAGTAAACAATATAGGTTCTGTTACTTACAAAAGAAACGTTTTTACAGTACAAGACACAACGTTTAACATACTTTCTTTGCAAGGTCTCGGAAATGCAAATATTACCAATTCTATTTCACAATTATTGACGCAAGGAGGTATTGTGAAAATGGTTGGACAAGAAAAATATGTTTTGCAAAATGCTTCTGATATTCGTTTAGGTGGTTCGTTCGCGCCATTCAAGTTCTTGAAAATGGGCTTCGATTTTGTTGCCCCGTTTAATAAAGAAAACCCTGGAAGTATTCAAAATGCGATCTTTTCTTTTGGAGGAGAATTACGTATCTTAAAGTTTTTGGTTTTAAATGCAGGATACTTTGGTGGTGGAATTTATCAAAACAACATGCCACTTGGGGTAACATTCGTTCTACGAAATGGAGGTTACGAATTTGGAATAGCTTCAAGAGATGCCTTAAGTTTTTTCAACAAAAACGGGCATAGTTTGTCTGCTGCTATTGGTTTTGCTCGTTTTCGATTTTAACAAGATCATTATAAATCAGCTGACGTAATTCGTTTAATAGCAATGCTGTTGCGCCCCAAATTTTAATGCTGTCTTGATTGAAATGAGGCACGTTTTTAATAATGTGTTGCTCAGAAATAATCACATCTTCATTTGATTGTGCTGAAGGATGAAATAAAGCATGTAGATCTATCACTTTGATAGCTGCAACTTCTCGCTCATTACGTGCAAATTGAAACGTATTGTCTTTCGCGTAAAAGACATAAGGTTGAATCAAAAATTCACTAACGGGAATATAAAGCGAAGTTAAACTACCTAAATACTCAAAATTTGTACAATCGATGCCAATCTCTTCGATACATTCACGAATTGCTGTTTGCAGTAAATCAACATCTTTTTCGTCGTGTTTGCCTCCAGGAAAGCTAATTTGACCACTATGATTTCCATCGTATACTTGACGTTGTGTGACAATTGTCGCTAGTTTACCTTCCGGATTACTATGTAAAATGATAGCTACAGCTGCATTTCGATAAGGCGCTCCACTTGCGATTGCTGCTTTGCTACTCCCGCGTGTAGGAAGAAACTCCTGATGAGCAGTTTCGCCAGGAAGTTCTTGTTGAAATAATTCGCGTAATAATTCGAGCGTCATGAAAGAAAAAAATGAGGCAAAAAAAAGCCGCTTTTGCAAGCGACTTTTTCAGTTGAATTAGATATCTATTTTTGCGTATTTTGCATTTTGTTCGATAAATTCTCTTCGTGGTGGAACTTCATCGCCCATCAGCATAGAGAAAATCTGATCACATTCTGCAGCATTATCGATTGTTACCTGACGTAATGTGCGTTTTTCAGGATTCATTGTTGTTTCCCAAAGTTGTTCCGCATTCATCTCACCAAGTCCTTTGTATCGTTGAACATTTACGGATGATTCTGCACCACCACCTTTTAATTCAGCAATTAAACGGTCTCGCATATCTTCGTTCCAAGCATACTCTGATTTCGTTCCTTTTTTCACTTGATAAAGTGGAGGAGTAGCGATATAGATGTATCCTTTTTCGATCATTTCTTTCATGTAACGGAAGAAGAATGTTAAAATTAACGTCTCAATGTGAGAACCATCGACATCGGCATCACACATGATAATTACTTTGTGGTAACGTAATTTTTCAAGGTTCAATGCTTTTGAATCTTCTTCTGTTCCTATACGAACACCAAGAGCAGTGTAGATGTTTTTAATCTCTTCGTTTTCGAAAATCTTGTGTTGCATTGCTTTCTCAACATTCAAGATTTTACCACGTAATGGCATAATCGCTTGAAAGTGACGATCACGTCCTTGTTTCGCTGTTCCACCCGCCGAATCTCCCTCGACAAAGTAAATCTCACACAAAGACGGGTCTTTTTCAGAACAGTCAGCCAATTTTCCTGGTAAACCAGAACCTGACATAACGTTCTTACGTTGCACCATCTCACGTGCTTTGCGCGCTGCATGACGTGCACGAGCAGCCAAGATGACTTTTTCTACGATTATTTTAGCTTCCGCTGGATGCTCCTCTAAATAAATAGCTAACATTTCAGACACAGCTTGCGACACAGGAGCCGTAACTTCTCTGTTTCCTAATTTTGTTTTTGTTTGACCTTCAAATTGTGGCTCTTGAACTTTCACAGAAACAACAGCTGTTAATCCCTCACGGAAGTCATCACCATCAATTTCAATTTTCTCTTTTGCCAAAATACCACTTTCAGTTGCATATTTCTTCAAGGTATTTGTCAATCCTCTTCTAAACCCAGATAAGTGTGTTCCACCTTCATGTGTGTTGATATTATTGACATATGCTTGAATGTTTTCTGTATAAGAAGTGTTGTACGTCAAGGCAACTTCCACTGGAATACCCTCACGCTCTCCTTCGAAATGAATAGTATCCGGAATCAATGGCTCACGGTTACGATCCAAGTACTGCGCAAATTCCTTCAATCCACCTTCTGAATAAAACAACGTTGATTTTGCTTTACCATTATCGTCAATATCTCTTAAATCGGTTAACGTAATTTTGATTCCTTTGTTCAAGAAAGCTAATTCACGCATGCGCGCTGCTAAAGTATCGAAGTTGTATTCAGTTGATTCAAAGATTGTTCCGTCAGGTTGGAAAGTAACAATAGTACCTGTAACATCGGTTGTTCCAATTTCTCTTACAGGATATAATGGTTTTCCGATTGAATATTCTTGTTGGAAAATTTTACCGTCTCTGTGAACTTCTGCATTTAAATGAATGGAAAGTGCATTCACACAAGACACCCCTACACCGTGTAAACCACCAGATACTTTGTACGTGTCTTTGTCAAATTTACCACCGGCATGTAAAACGGTCATTACGACCTCCAATGCTGATTTCTTCTCTTTTGTGTGCATCGCAGTTGGAATACCACGACCGTTATCTTTTACAGTTATTGTATTTCCTTCATTGATTGTAACATCTATCGTGTCACAATGTCCTGCTAATGCTTCATCGATGGAATTATCAACTACCTCGTAAACCAAGTGGTGTAAACCTTTTACGCCAACATCGCCAATGTACATCGCGGGGCGTTTACGAACTGCCTCTAATCCCTCAAGGACTTGAATATTGTCTGCTGAATAATCGCCTTTGTTTATTTCTTCGCTCATAATCTATTTGCTTAATTGCATTTTTTCAATGCAACACAAATATAGCGAAAACAAGCTTTTTTGAATGATAAAAAAACGGGGTAACTCCTTGTTTTATCAACAAAAGATTAACATTTTATCACTTACCAACAATCCATTTGATGATTTCTGGATCATTGGGCAAAGTACGTGGACTAATTACTTTTTCTAATTGCCCATTTTCGTTGATTAAGTACTTTTGAAAGTTCCATTGTACTTGATTGTCTTCCAGACCATTTAGCTCTTTTTGAGTTAGGAATTTGTACAAAGGATGCATGTTTTTGCCTTTCACGCTGATTTTCTCCATCATAGGAAAAGTGACTCCGTAGTTTTTTTGACAAAAAACCTCAATTTCTTTGTTTGTTCCAGGTTCTTGTCCCATGAAATCGTTTGCTGGAAAACCGATGATGACAAAATTAGCAGCAACATATTTTTTATAAACGGCTTCTAATTGCTCGTATTGAGGCGTCAAGCCACATTTCGATGCGGTATTGACAATCATTACTTTTTTACCTTTCAGACTAGCTAAGTCAAAGGTGTTTCCCTCGATGTCTTTCACTTTGAATTGGTGAATGCTTGAACTAGAACTTTGTGTAAATGCGAAACTCATAAGTGCGAATAATACGATAGTTAATCTGATCATTTTTGTTGTTTTAATACAATATAAACGCACAAAAACGTTTTATGTTCATTTTTAACCCTGTTTTTGGAACTTTTTTTACGATTTTACGAATACAAACTTATGAGGTTCTATTTTGCTGCTTGTTGTCTTTTGTTTTCTCAAGTTTTGCTGTCGCAAACAGCAGGAAACTGGAAAGGTCTACTTTATTTTGAAGGTCAAAATATCACAGCTTCTGCTTTGATTTATTTTGATATTCCATCGGAATTTCAAGTTCAAGAAGGGCGAACACGTGAAGAATTACCTGGGTCACCTGCTTTTGTAGTGAAAAAAACATCGTGCATTCAAAAAAACGGAACTACTGTTGTGACACAACTAATAATGGAGAAAAAAAAGGATGTTGCTGGCAACCGATGGTGCAATGCGATATTTATATTATCATACAGTGATTCATCAGGTTATTTGACCGGGTCCTTTTTAAGTAGCGAATGCAATGGTAAAAAAGGTAAAGTTATCTGTATTCGTTCTGGAGATAAAATGGACAAATTACCAACGGTCCCCGAGACTCAATTGTGGCGCACTCAGTTGATAGATGATATAAAAAACAATAGAAAAGCACCAGAAATTCGTGCTAAAGAACGTGCTAATTTTGTGTTTCAACCCATTTTTTTTGATGTCGATAAAGCGGAAATAAGAACCGAATTCACCCCGTTTCTTGATAAAATGTTGGCTGTTGTTTTGGGGCATTCTGATTTGAGAATCATGGTAATAGGTCACACAGATGCAGATGGCTCAAATGCTTATAACTTTGCACTTTCCGAACGAAGAGCAGCAGCAATTACAGCATATTTTGTTGCGAAAGGGTTAGCGCCAGATAGAATAAAAATTCAGTTCAAAGGTGAATCGGAACCAATTGGCAACAACAAAACGAATGAAGGAAAACAACTCAATAGGAGAGTGGACTTTTTGTTTATTTAAACAGCTAATCGTTCCTTTCAAACACAAACGAGAGCTAATAACTATTCTAAAAAAGAGACATAAAAAAAGGCCACACATATTGTGTAGCCTTTTTTTGTTTGAGTTTGTTGAAACTTATTTGATGAAGCTCAAAGAAGCATCTTCAGCATATTTTAAGAATTCACGGTCTTTTCCAGCTTTCGCTTTCATTGCTCCGTCTTTTCCAATTGCACTTTTCAAGTTGCTAACTACAGATGCTAAGTTAGATAAACGAGCAGCTGCAATTGCTTTCAAGTAAAAACCTTGAGCACTTTCTTTGTCAGATGATGCGTCAATAGTTTTCGTTGCTTCTGAAGCATTACCATTTAACAATTGAGCCAATGCTTTGTTAAACGTGTTTTCTGTTCCGAAAGCAGCTACAGCATCTTTGTATTTACCGTTTTTGATTGCAATGATTCCTTTGTTGTAAGAAACAGCATCACCAGCACCAGATGCTTGTGCAAATAACTTACCTGCTTTAACACGGTCACCAGTAATACCAGCAACAGCACCTAAATTATTTTTAGCAATCGCATTATCTTTCAAGCTGTTAGCTTTTTCGAATTGTGTTTTTGCTTCTGCAATTTTCCCTAATTGGAATAGAGCTGCACCAACATTGTTTGCTGCTCTGTAATCTGAAGCATCTTTTTTCTCTGCTTCACGGTAAACACGTAATTTTTCGTTTACGTCATCTGTTAATGATGCAGTGAATAACAATTCTTCGATAGTTAATTTTTGTGGATCTGAAACTGAAATCGCTTTCAACTCTTCGTCAGTGTAACCAGTTAAATCATAAACAACAACTGCTTCAGCACGACGTAATAATGGGAAAATTGACTCATCCAATTCAGTGAATGATTTTCCAAGGTTACGCATTTCTGTTTCGCGTTGTGTTGGGTCAGCGTACATTTGTAAAACACGTAAAATCAAATCTTTATCTTCTTGTTTGATTTTCATGTTTTTAGCTAATTCAACTTTGAATCCATCAAAATCCTCACCTTTTCCAGCTAAATTGTAAACTTCTGTTTGTGCTTTAGCATTTTTTGCTGCTTTAGCAGTTCCAAGAATTACACCTTTAGCAGCAGTTGCTCTTTCAGTTGATAAAGCATCATTCGAACCAACTTCCCCTTCTGGTGAAGCAAATCCAGTGATGTTAATTGCTTTGATATTGATGCGTGGATTCGCTTGCGCTTGAATTAACCAAGCTTGTAAATCCATGATATCTTTGTCTTTCAACTCTGTTTTACGCACATCAGACTTACCTTTCAAGTAGTTTACTTGTGCAGTAGTTGTGTATTCTATAACACGTTGGAAATTATCTTTCTCGTATACAACTCGGAAATCATTATTTACTAAATAAGGAGTAATGATTGTTCCTTTTGCAATTTCTTGATTTTGAAACTTGTCTTTTTTCTCTTTTCCTCCTTTATAAACTTTACCTGTAACTTCTAATACAGCGTTCTCAAAAGCAGGTTGGTAAGCAACAACATCCGTGTAGACCATTGTTCCTCCTGGCTTGTACTGAATAACAGTGCCATTTGCAGTTGCTTTTTCACCTTGAACAGTAACTGTTTTCAAAGCAACACCACCTAAAACTGGTGTTATTTCAGCAGATGCTTTCTTTTTAATTCCTTTTTCAGGGAATTTAACTTCAACTTTTACGCGCACGCTATCTGCATGCATTTCTAAAGGTGAAGGAGTTACTTTATAGTCAAGATCTTTTAATAAATCACAACTTGTAACAAGTGTACTTGCTACTGCAACAAAAGCCAAACCTTTGATACTTTGCTTTCTCATATTCAATTATTAGTTTCTACTTAATAAAATTCTATGCAATAATACGTATAATTTTTTTATTCATTCATTAAAAAAATGATAAATTTCCGAATGAAATTGGCGGTTTAACAATTGTTATTTCCGATTTGTCAGGAGAATTTTTTAATAATTCAGAAAATGTTAATTGTTCCACAGGGTGACAAATGGAAGGAATTAATTCAACCAAGGGGTAAAGAACAAAATTGCGCTTTGATAAATATTTGTGTGGAATTGTTAATTCGTTTGTGGATATGCAATTGTTTTTATGCAGCAAAATATCAATATCAATTGTGCGTGAAGTATATTCTGAACTCGTTTTCAAAGTTCGTCCTAATGCTGTTTCAATCGTTTTGATAAGCGATAATAGCTCAAAAGCAGTAACATCAGTTTGACATTCGATCACGCAATTATAAAATGTTTCCTCTGCTTCAAATCCCCACGCTTCAGTTTCGTAAATTGAAGAACAACGCAAGCATTTTATCTGTTTGCTTTCCAGCAGATTTATAGACGCAGAGATGTTTGCTATTCGATCTCCCAAATTGCTTCCAATTCCCAAATACACCAATTCATTTGCTTCCATTCCACAAATTTAGAAGGCTTTTCATTTTCCTTGTTAAAATATTTTGATTTTTATGCACATAACAATGTCATGCATTCTATTTAATCAAGTGATTCGAATTATATTTGTTTCAAATTAGTTCGCATGAATTTCGTAAAAATATCTTTTTGGCGCATCTTTTGGCCAACAATTATTGCTTCATTAATCCTTTCAGCTTTGGGTTGGGTGTTTTGGATTCTCGTTTTCACCGGAATAACTGCTGAGGAACCAGAAACTGCATCGCCTGCGGTTTTGCATTTAAAATTGAATGGAGTAATAGGAGATAGAAGTGATGCGACTTTTGATGGCTTGTCATTGGCGATGACCACACAAATTGGACTATCGGATTTGTTAGTAGGTTTCAAAAATGCTAAAAATGATCCAGAAGTAAAAGGCATTTACCTTGATTTAGGTGCGATTGAATGTGGTTATGCAACCGCCTTTGAAATTCGTAATGCAATCAAGGATTTCCGTTCATCAGGTAAATTTGTTACGGCTTATTTATCTGGAGAAATGATTTCCCAAAAACAATATTTAATCAGTGCTGCAGCTTCCAAAATTTATGGTTTTCCAACATCTACAATGGAATTTGTTGGTTTGGGTGCAGAATTGATGTTCTACAAAAACACCTTTGATAAACTAGGTTTGGAAATGCAAGTTGTTCGTGGACCAAATAATGATTTCAAAAGTGCAGTCGAACCTTATTTTTTAGATAAAATGAGCGATTCGAGCAGGTTTCAGATGCAACAATACATTACATCAATTTGGGATAATTATTGCGCTACCGTTGCAAAAGAACGTGGCGTATCTGCTATTGCTTTGAATCAAATTGCAAACGGATTAAAAATTCAACGCTTGTCCGATGCCTTTCGTTACGGCCTAATCGATGGGCTTTGTTACCAAGACGAAGTCGAAAACAAAATCATGCAGCAAGCAAATTTAGCAGACGGAACAGAAATAATGTCTTTTGAATCGTATGCGAAAAACGCATTTGAAGTCGACCAATTAGGAATATCTGATGTTGACAATAGAATTGCCGTTATCAATACAGCAGGTAGTATCATGGTAGATGGCAATGAAATTGCATCACGTAAACTGATTCAGTTATTTCGAGATGTCCGCAAAGATAAATCCATCAAAGGAGTTGTCTTTCGTGTCAACAGTCCAGGTGGGAGTGCGCTGGCTTCGGAAGAAATTTGGCGAGAAGTGGAACTAACTGCTCAAGTAAAAACACTGGTTGTTTCTATGGGTGATGTAGCTGCTTCAGGTGGTTATTACATAGCAACACCAGCAGAAACAATTTTTGCTGAACCAACAACGATAACTGGTTCTATCGGTGTTTTTGGAGTGATTCCTTTTACAGGAAATTTATTGGAAAAGAACTTGGGGTTAACTTTTGATCGCGTGCAAACCAATCAACATAGCGTGCTTTCGTTGAACAGAAGATTGACAGCAGAAGAATTCGCTATCATCCAAGGAGAAGTAAACGGAACCTATGAATTGTTCAAATCTCGTGTTGCTAAAGGACGAAACTTGTCAATGGCACAAGTAAACCGCATTGCACGTGGGCGAGTTTGGACTGGTGCTGCAGCAGTGAAAGTTGGCTTGGTAGACAAACTTGGTGGATTGAACGATGCGATTGCTTATTTAGCTCAAAAATTAAGCCTCACAGATCCAATTGTTCAGTATTGGCCAAAAGTTAAGATCGATCCAATTCAAGAATTGTTAACTAAAATTTCAGAAGAAAGTAATTCGGTTGTTTCAATGAAAGCAGTTACACTTCCAAAAATACTCGATCAAACACTAAAAGAATTAGCTCATTTGGAACAATGGTCAGGTATTCAAATGCGCATGCCGTACACATTGAAAATCAATTGATTTTTCAGTTAAGCAGGTTTTCAGTTTTAAATCAGTGATTTTATCCGTTATTTTGTAACATGATTGAAGTTGATTTTTCGTTAAAAGGATTGAACACATTTGGTGTCGCTGTTTCAGCTGCTGCTTTTGCGCGGTTCTCATCAGTCGATGAATTAACAACAATTCTTCAAGAGAATCAAAATCAGTTACCACTCTACATTTTAGGTGGTGGAAGTAATATCTTATTTACCAAAGATTGTCCCTTTCTTGTCTTAAAAAATGAATTGCTTGGAAAAGAAATTGTAGCTGAAACAACAGAATCGTTGACAATTAAAGTTGGTGCTGGTGAAAAATGGCACGATTTCGTTATGCATGCCGTTTCAAATGGTTGGGGTGGCGTAGAAAATTTAAGCTTGATTCCTGGAAGTGTTGGTGCAAGTCCCATGCAGAATATTGGTGCTTATGGCGTTGAAATCAAAGATGTTTTCGAATCATTAGAAGCTTTTCATATCGAGTCTGGTGAAATACATACGTTTAACAAAGAAGCGTGTCATTTTGGATACCGTGAAAGTGTTTTCAAACGCGCTTTGAAAGGTCAATACATCATCACTTCTGTATCATTCAACTTAACAAAAAAACCATCGTTCAATACAGCTTATGGAGCAATTCAACAAGAAATTGAACGAGCAGGTGTTACAACATTATCGGTAAAAGCAATAAGCGATGCAGTTATTCGCATTCGTCAAAGTAAATTGCCTGATCCGACAGTATTGGGAAATGCTGGAAGTTTTTTTAAAAATCCAGTTGTTACACAAGAAATCGCTGATAATGTATTAAAAAACTGGCCGGATGCGCCGAATTATCCGCAGCAGGATGGTTCAGTGAAATTAGCTGCTGGCTGGTTAATTGAGAAAGCAGGTTTAAAAGGTTACCGATCAGGATCGTGTGGTGTTCACGAAAAACAAGCGCTTGTACTTGTCAATTACGGCGGTGCAACGGGTCAAGAAGTAATTGATTTGTCTCAATACGTAATGGACACCGTTTTTACAGAATTTGGTGTTCAATTAGAACGCGAAGTCAATATCATGTAATTACCAATTATCGCTGGTACCGTCCTCTTCGTTTGCTTGATCCAATAGTTTTTTCCAGTTGTAGGACAAATCCTCTGAATCATCAATAATTGTTTTGTAGGTAAACTTATCAATTTCTAATTGCGCAATTTCCTCACCGATATACGTTTCGATTGCTGTCAAAAAAGGAATTTCATCAGGACTGCAAAAAGCGATTGCTTGCCCCTTTTTTGTTCCACGACCTGTTCGACCAACACGGTGAACATATTGTTCTTCCAAATCCGGCAAATCGTAATTAATAACATAATCAACACCTGGAATATCAATGCCACGCGCTGCAACGTCTGTGGTAATTAAAATTCGGTTTTCATTATTACGGAAACGCTCTAAAATTGCAAAACGTTCTGCTTGTTCGATGCCACCATGCAACGCTTCTGTCTTTAATCCAACACGTTCCATTGCCGCAACAACACGTTCTGAACGCACTTTCGTTCGAACAAAAACAACAAATTTCAATGCTTCGTATTCTTTGAGCATGTTCTCCAAGAAAAAACGTTTGTCATCCATATCTACATGAATGTAGGCATGACTAACATTTTTAGAGACCAAGTTTTTTGGTGAAATTTGAATTCGGATAGCATCGCGCACGATATCGTATGCAAGCGCCTTTATTTTTTTTGTAATCGTCGCTGAGAAAAACAATGTTTGTCTGTGTTTTTTTGGCGAAAGCGAGTGAATTGCTTTGATGTCATGCGCAAACCCCATGTCCAACATTCTGTCGGCTTCATCGAGTACTAAAAAGCGAATATCATCCAACGATAAAAATCCTTGTGAGCGCAAATCAAAAACGCGTCCTGGAGTAGCAACGATGATGTCGGTTCCACGTTTCAATTGATTGATTTGCTTGTCCTGATCAACGCCACCCATCACACACGTTATCCGTACTTGTGAATTTTTCCCAATCGTTTCAAAAACACTAGTAATTTGCTCAGCTAATTCACGTGTTGGCGCCATAACAATGCAACGAGGAGCTTTTGATTTCGGATTGTTTTTGGATAAAACATGAATGATTGGAATGGCAAAAGCAGCAGTTTTTCCTGTTCCTGTTTGAGCAATTGCAAAAACATCTTCTCCATTCAAAATCGGTGTGATTGTTTTAAATTGAATATCTGTTGGTTTATTGAAACCCAACAAATCCAATTGTTCTTTTATCTCATTTGAAATTGGATAATCGGAAAAACGCATATTTTTATTTTTTACAAAGTTAAGTTAAATTGTCGGCATTGATTCACGAGCTTTAATTTCAAGAATAAGAAAGTTATCTTTGTAGATTAATAACGGAACATTTGCTAATGAAATTAAGTTACCTGTTTTTTTGTTTTTTCTTGCTAATTGCATGCAAATCATCACGAACTGATGCTGTAGAACAAGTAGGTTTAATTAAATATGCGGCTAATTTTCTGTTGATTACGAAGGAAAATTACCAATTGGTACAATTATTTCATCCAAAAACACATCAATTGGAAGCTAGTTTTGCTTTGGTGAAACGTGGAACACATCCAACAATTCCTTCAAACACATCAATAATTACTGTTCCGGTAAGGAAAATGGCTGCACTTTCAAGTACGTTTATTGGCATGTTAAATGAATTAGACGCGCTTGAAACTGTTGCAATGACTACAAGTGAAAACTATTTGTGGAACAAGCAAATGAAAGCCCGTATTCGAAAAGGGTTGTGTACTTCTGTTGCCACTGATGACGCCGTTTCTCCAGAATTAGTAGTGAAGAAAAAGGTGGAATTGATTGTGTATAGTGGTTTTGGACAACCATTTCCCAATGAAGCCAAACTTACACAATTAGGAACGATTGCTCTGCCAAATTATGATTGGGAGGAAACAACTGCTCTTGGTAAATTAGAGTGGATTAAATTATTTGGCGCATTAACGGGGAAGTTGGATCAAGCAACAGAATATTTCAATAAAATCTCTCAGGAATACAAACAACTAAAAGCAACTACTAAAAAATGGAAAGGTAAAAGCAAATTAGCTTTGGCAGGTGATTTTTATGGTGATATTTGGATCGCACCAGCAGGACAAAGTTTCATTGCGCGCATGTTTAAAGATGCTGGAATTAATTATGTCTACCAACTCAAAAGTGGGACTGCGAGTTTACAACTTGCTGCAGAACAAGTAATAAAAGATGAAAAAGCATGTTTTATTTGGATCAATGCAGAAGGCACAACTGTAAAGCAATTACTGAAAAACGATGCAAAGCGAAAGCAATTGACCGTTTTAAAACACCGACAAGTCTATTCGTATTTACACGATTCCAATTATTTTTGGGAAATGAGTGCCGTACACCCAGAGTGGTTACTTGCTGATTTTTGTCAAATTGCTCAAAATAAAAAAGGAGCAATGCATTTCTATAAAAAACTAGCTGAATGAAAACGCGTATTTATAGTGTTTTAATAATAGTGTTGCTTGTATTGCTTTTCATTGCAATTGGTTTGCCCCATGGTAAAGATCATTGGTTTGCCTATTGGTTTTCGAGTGAAAGCGACCGAGAAATGCAATACAAATTACTCACTGTATTCCGCATTCCAGAGCTAATAATGGCTGTTGTATCTGGTACAGCACTAGCAGTTTGTGGCTTGTTGTTACAAACATTTTTAAATAATCCGTTGGCGGGACCTTCCATCTTAGGCTTGACTTCCGGGTCAAATTTGTTGGTAGCGATAACAATTATGGGAGGAAGTTTTTTTTCAATCGAACTTTCATCATTTGGAATAACTTTTTCAGCAGCTTTAGGAGCTTTCTTATTTGGGTTGATAATTGTTCTGGTTGCTATGCGCATCAAATCATCCGTTTCATTGTTGTTAATTGGACTGATGCTCGGAACTTTTGTTACAGCTGTAACGAGTTTAATCATCACACAAGCCGATGCAAGTAGTGTGAAACGTTTTTCAATGTGGTCTTTTGGCACCTTGAAACAAGTTGGGTTGGAACAAATACCGTTTGTCCTTGTGGTTTTAATTATTGGATTAATCGCTGCTTTTTTGTTGACAAAACCATTGAATGCCTTCGTCTTGGGTGAGCAAAATGCTGCGTTATTAGGCGTATCTGTTTCACGGTTTCGCTGGCAGTTATTATTAGTAGTTGCACTTTTAACGGGCTTGATTACTGCTTTTTGTGGTCCGATAGCATTTGTTGGACTGATCGTTCCAAATTGTGTTAAGTTACTTGCAAAAACAGCTAATCACAAGCATTTAGTTATCATGACAGCCATCGCTGGTGCTATTTTCATGTTGTTATGTATTATTATTGTTCGCTTATTGGAACCTGTAATTGTATTGCCAATCAACACCCTCACTTCATTGTTGGGAGCGCCTGTAGTACTCGTTTTATTGGTTAAAAAAGTTCGCTATGTTTAAGTTTATTAACTGTGAAATCGGCCACCAATCGCTGTTGTTTACAATAGATGATTTGGCACTTGAAAAAGCAACTGTTTATGCGTTGTTTGGTGCTAATGGGACTGGTAAGTCCACGTTTTTACACAAATTAGCATTGGGCGGATTAAAGAAAGACACGGTGACTTTTGAAAATAAGGAATGGGAACAGTTTTCGATAAAAGAACGCACTAAATTATTGTCGTTGATAGACAATAAATTTCAAGGGCAACATTTCATGAATACCAAAGAATATCTGGCGTTGGGACGTTTTCCATATACTGGTTATTTAGGGAGTTTATCGCCTAATGACGAAAAAATCATAGCACATTACGCAGAAGAATTGTGTTTGGAGCATTTGTTTGACAAAAGTACTGCAACTTTGAGTGATGGTGAGCGACAACGCGCGACAATTGCAAAGGCACTGATTCAAGAAACCCCAATTTTGTTATTTGATGAGCCCACTTCTTTCCTGGATTACCCAACAAAAAGAAATGTCATGCAAATGATACAAACAATTGCTAAAAAGTTCAATAAAATTGTGGTAATTGCGGCGCATGATTTGGAATTGTGTACCGAGTTTTCAGATCAGATATTGTTAATTGATCCGATAAAAAAACGGTTGCGAATCGTCAATGAACCCCTTACTATTCCTGAAATAGTAGCGATTATTAACCCGAATTAAGCTAAGTTAAAATCGTTTTTCAACTCCGAGACTAATTGTTGAATCAATAAATCAAGCTTTTTTGTTAATGCTTTTATCGTTTCAAAATTGACCGATGTATCTTTTGTGTTTGCTTCAATAGCAAGTGCAATAGTTGTTCCTTCAGTTACTTGAAATAACGCAAACGCACTTTTTAGTTGGTGATTTGCATCGTAAATCCCCTGAATTGAAGCGTTTTGCAAACTATTTTTTAGCTCGGTAAAAAGAGTAGGCGTACTTGTGATAAAAGTTTGAACTAATTGCGCAACAACAGCTTTATCAAAGCTACACAACTCGTTGAGATTGGTTAAATCGTATATTTTTTTTTCCGAAGAATTCATCTTTAACTTTTTCTAATCTGATTGGTAATGCAATAAATTAACCAATAACAATAGTACTTGCAGTCTGTTAAGACTTTCGTTGTTTCGATTCTTCTCAAGAAAAAAGTGTAGGACAAAAGTAAGTATTTATTAGCTATGAATAATAAAAAGTGAATGAAATTCATATTTTAAATTGATTTAAATTTCAATTATTAATGTTTAATTTTGTTCCTACTATAACAATCAATTTTCCAGCAATGGTGTTTATAATTTAGTTGTTGTTAGCAGTTACTTAATAATAATTATGAATAACCAAATTGCGATAAAAGTTAGTGGATTATCTAAGAAATATGCTTTAAACAAAGCTGTTATAGATGAGAAGAATCAAGCTTTTTCGAATGATTTATGGGCGTTAAACAATATTAGTTTTGAAATTAATAAAGGAGCTGTTGTTGGCATTATTGGTGCAAATGGAAGTGGGAAAAGCACCTTATTGAAAATATTATCTGGAATTACAAAACCTACAAAAGGTGAAGCTTTATTAACAGGTCGAGTTGCAAGTATTTTAGATATCGGGGCTGGTTTTCATTCGGAACTAAGCGGTTATGATAACATCTTCTTGCACGGTCAGATTTTGGGGTTCAAACCATCTGATATTGAGAAACATACTGAAGAAATAATCAAATTCAGTGGCATTGGAAATTTTATAAATGAACCAGTAAAGAATTATTCAAATGGAATGTATTTACGTCTGGCGTTTAGTATCATCATGCATTTAGATTTTGATATTTATCTTTTTGACGAAGTTTTTAATGTTGGTGATATTGCATTTCAAGAAAAATCTGAAGATCGAATAAAACAATTGGTTTCAAATAACAAAACAATCCTTATGGTTAGTCACAATTTAGCCGAATTAAAAATTTGTGATTATACAATTGAATTAAAAAATGGTGAAATCGTAGAAGAGATAGAACCAACGATTGCTAGTTACATAAAAAATTATCTATCTGCTTCGCAAAAGATTTTTGATTCAGGTACTATTATTCTGAATGAATTTCAAGATCCGTCCGATTTAATTAGCTTGAAACAAATTCGCTTTTATCAAGAAAAAAGTGAAGATTTATACACAACTTCTAAATCGTTTTCAATTGAGTTGAATTATTCGAATAATTCAACTCAAGAGTTAACACCAGCATTCATAATAAAAGATAGCTTAAGCCAAACATTAATTTTAGCTGGCCCCTTTTTAGGCGCAACTTTTAACAAAGAAATTTACAACAAAAAAAATAATGTAGCATTGAAATGTAGCATACCTAAAAATTTGTTTTCAGCAGATATATATAGTGTTTCATTACTTTTTTTTGAAAATATTTCAATGATATTTAAAGCTACAGATCTTTCTCGAAATCAAGATTATAGTCAATCAAAAATTGTTGCACACTATGATAAATTAATTTATTTCAAACCTTTATTTGAGATAAATGATTCATATGTTGATTTTAGTAAATTGAATGCAATTGGAGGATTATTGATCGATTTTGATTGGGAAACACATTAATGATATTATGCAAGCAACAGATCGTTTAAAAGCGCCAAATTATTTAATTATTGAAATTACAACTGAATGTAATTTTAAGTGTAAACAATGTCATCAGTGGATGACGAAAGAGACAGATCAAGCACTTTCAACGATACAGAAATTGAGAGCGATTGAAGAAATGGCACATTTCAATCCTTCAGCAAAAGTCCTTTTGACTGGTGGTGAAACCATGCAAAAACAAGATGAGTTTTTCGCGCTATGTGAACAAGCAAGAAGGTTTGGATTACAAGTAATAGCAAATACAAATGGTTCGTATATAAATAATTCTAATATTTTAGATGTTGTAAAAAATGGACCTCATTATTTGTTACTTTCCTTAGATAGTCATATTGAGGAATTACACCGTTTCATGAGAGGGACAAGAGATTCATATCAACATTTATTGTCAATAATTCCTCAAATGGTCGATTTAAGAAATCAACACGGCTCATCAAACAAAATTTACACACACACAATTATTTTCAAGGAGAACATTGATGTTTGGGGGGATTATATTGAGTTTGCTCGAGAGAAATTAAAAGTTGATGCAGTATATTTTCAATTGTTAAAGGAAACCTTGAGGAATCAAGGTGAAAAAGATCCTTTTTTTGAAAAACATTTTTTTGACGATATACCTAAAGCTGCTTCTATTATTTCTGAAATTATAGAAAAATATAAAAATGATCCATTTATGGGTGCATTTGAATATGATTTACAAATGATGAAAAATGAATTGTACAGACCTAAAAATATTGAATTAGGTGTTTGCACTTCTAGCTCAAAAAATATTTTTATTGATTCATATGGTTGGGTTCAATTATGTTTGAACATGCATGAAATATTACCTTTAGATTTCATTGGAAATTATAAAGATTTAACTATCAAAGATATTTGGCACTCTGAAAAAGCTAAAGAAGCGAGAACTATTATGAGTGTTTGTACAAAAAATTGCGGAATGCTAAATTGTCATAGAAAGGCTCGAAATGAATCAAAACAACAAGACATATATTATTAAATCGCTTCAGAAAATAAAGGATGAAACACAAATTGCATCCAATTCAACAGCGATAATTAATTTTTGGAATGCTTTTAAAGGTTCAAAAATTTCATATATAGGATTTAATTTTATTCAAAATCAAATACTTTCAATTAAACTTTATTATGTAGTTTTTACAGATGATTTTTTACTAGCTGATTTTCCATTGAAAGAACTTAAAAATCATTTTTGTAAACATTGGTTGAAAAGAAGTAAATATGTTAATCAACAGTTTTCAAATGGAGGAGGTTTAACATTTTCGATAAAGTTAGATTTTGAAAATCAATTAGAATATGGCTATTATTTAAGATGTATTGATTTGGAAAATTGCGAAAACAATTTAATACCTGCAAAAAAAAACTCCTTAGGTGTTTCATTTGAAGGATCATCAGATTTTGGTATATATCAAACGATTAAAAACCACCAGATAAGTGCTAAATTGTATGGATATATAACGCCCAAAAAACATTTTCCAAATGCAATTTCATCGTTCGTGAATTTTGAAAATATTAGAGGTGTTGAAATAGCACGAATAAACAATGAATTTGATCAAAAATACATTTATCTAGGAGGAGAAGATGTTTTTACAACTAGTTTGATTTCACAAATTCCAAATGAAATTGAATTATTTCGAAACAGGAATGAACTGAACTATGTTTGTCCAGCTTTTTCAAATAAAAATGAATTATTTTCTGTTTATTTGACAAGTTTTAAAAGTCATACGATTTTACCTCAAATTGATCATTTAATAACCAATTATCAAAAACCATGAATAAAGCAAATGTAGTTCTGTTTACTTTTATTAAAACGGAATCTATTGATTCTATTTTATCAATTATTGTAAAGTACATGCCTGAAAAACTATATCTTGTAATGGATCAACCAAGAAATTCAGAAGATGAATCACATCAGGAATTATTAAAGAAAAAAATCGAAAACGTAGCTAATCAATTAACCATTAACTATTTGATTCCTGAAAAACATATTGGAATCTCAGGTATTTTTGATTTTGCGTTAGATAATATTTTTCAAGAAGAAGAGAGAATTATTATTCTTGAAGATGATACAGTTCCTAGCTTTAATTTCTTCCAATTTTGTAATCAACAGCTTGAAATATATCAGAATAATAATGATGTTACTTCTGTTTTAGGAACTAATATGATGAAGAGTAATTCCGATAAAAACGAATATTTCATAGCTACTTTTGGTTTTCCTTTTTGGGGATGGGCTACATGGAAATCGAAATGGTTAGCTCAACCGAGAACTGATGATTTTTTCGAAATGGTGAATTCAAATAATAATAAATTAAATGAAATGGTTCAAACTTTTGTACAAACGAAAGGAATGAATATTTCTTGGGATGTTCGGTGGTGTTTGTATCAGTATTTAAATAATTTTAAAGTAGTAATCCCTTCTCAGAATATGATTACTAATACAGGATTTAACCAATTTGCAACATTTACCAAGAACCAATCGTCTGTTTTCAAAGAACTACCTCTGCAGGGGAATGAATCTGAAAATTGGAAAATCATGGATAATGAGAATTCAAAATTAGTTACTGAAGAATACATTAATCAAGTTCATTTTTTTTTAAACGAATTTAAAAATTAAGTTAAATGCTTTTTAAAAGTATAAAAAACAATACCCAATTTGAAAAAGACGGTTTTGTTGTCATTCATGATTTTTTTGAAACTGATCAGATAGCTAGGCTAAAAACTATTTATTCATCGTTACATTTGGATAATATTAAAACGATATATACCAATATTATTGATCGTAATCCCGAAGAAAATCAAGAGATTGCCCGTTTGTTATCAAACGAGTTTGAAAACAATGTAGATAAACATTTTTGTAATTATACTTTAGTTGGAGGGGTGTTTTTAGTAAAAGGGGTGGGAGAAAATAGTGCTTCCAAAATGCATCAAGATTGGAATATGGTTGACGAATCAAAATATCATTCATTTGGGGTATGGTGTCCTTTAATAGATGTCGACGAAACTAATGGTTGTATTCATGTGATTCCAGGTAGCCATAAATGGTTTAAATCCATTCGTTCACACAGTATGCCTTCTGTTATCATAGAATTTGATGAAGTGAAAGACTCTCTTAAAGCGGTTCCTTTAAAAAAAGGAGATGCTGTAATATTTGCTCATAATCTTTTTCACGGATCCAAACCAAATACAACAATAGAAAATCGTCCCGCTGCATATATTGGTGTTATTTCAAAGGATGCACAACTTATCCACTATATTAGAAACGAAAACATGATTACAGAAATTAAAGCAGACGATCAGTTTTTTGTTGAAAATGTTCGAAAAATGAATAAAAAGGAGGATTTTACATTTGAAATAATTAAGCAATTTTCATATAAACATTCTTTTACAGTATCAAAGCACCAGGTGTTAAATAAGATGAGTACACATCAGAATTTTCTTAGTCGATTTTTTAAAAAATAAATGTCAACCTGCCCATGATTCACGATCTAAATTACGCAATTGAATAGCTTCTGATAAGTGAATAGGTTGAATTACTGCTGCTTCATCCAAATCAGCAATCGTTCGCGCGACCTTTAATATTCGATCATAAGCACGAGCAGAAAGACCAAGTCGATCCATAGCATTTTTCAACAAAAGTTTTCCCGTTTCATCGATGGCGCAATATGTCGTCAATTCACTTCGTTGCATTTGAGCATTACAGTGCGAAGAGCTATTCAAAAATCGCTTTTCTTGTATCAAGCGAGCTTTGATAACACGACTGCGAATGGCTGCACTCGATTCACTTGCCTGTTCGTATGCCAATTCGTTGAATGAAACTGGAGTGACCTCAACATGTAAATCAATGCGATCGAGTAAAGGTCCTGAAATTTTGTTTAGATAACGTTGCACCGTTCCGGGAGGACAAACACAGTCTTTTTCTGGATGATTGTAGTAGCCACAAGGACAAGGATTCATTGCTGCGACAAGCATAAAACCAGCTGGATAATCGACAGAAAACCGAGCTCTTGAAACGGTAACAGATCGATCTTCTAACGGTTGACGCATAACTTCCAACACTTGTCGCTTGTATTCGGGAAGTTCATCTAAAAACAGAACGCCATTATGCGCCAAGGAAATTTCACCTGGTTGCGGGTATGATCCACCACCGACCAATGCAACATCACTTATTGTATGATGAGGTTTTCGGAAAGGACGTTGTGTAATTAAGCCTACATTTTTAGCAATTTTTCCAGCAACGGAGTGAATTTTTGTTGTTTCCAAAGATTCTTCAATACTCATCGGAGGTAAAATAGTAGGTAATCGCTTTGCAATCATTGATTTACCTGCGCCTGGGGGTCCGATTAAAATTAGGTTGTGTCCGCCAGAAGCAGCTATTTCAAATGCGCGTTTAATTCCTTGTTGTCCCTTTACATCGTGAAAATCGATTTCACTTTGGTTGAGCTGTCTGGAGAATTCTTCGTCGATATTAAATTGTGTAGGTTCAAAATTGGACGTTCCATCCAAAAAAGCGACAACTTCTTTTATATTCGCTAATCCATAAACGGATAATCCTTCTACGATCGCCGCTTCAGATTCGTTTCCCTTGGGTAAAATAATCCCCTTAAAACCTTCTTTTTTTGCTTGAATTGCAATTGGCAAAACTCCTTTAATGGGTTGTAAGGTTCCGTCTAACGAAATTTCCCCCAGTAAAATATAGTCGCTTAATTTTGAGCTTGAAATTTGTTCACTCGCGGCAAGAATGCCAATCGCAATTCCCAAATCATAGGTTGAACCTTCTTTGCGAATATCTGCAGGAGCTAGATTTACGGTGATTTCTTTCCCTGGATATTTAAAATCGTTATTCTTTAATGCCGCTTTGATGCGCTGATGACTTTCTTGCACAGATTTATCAGGCAAACCAACTAACACAAAATTAACTCCGTTGGCAATATTTACTTCAATTGTAATGGTGGTTGCATCAATACCAAATACAGCACTTCCAAATGTTTTTACAAGCATGATTTTCTCTTTTTTCACTTTAAGTTAGTGAAAAAGATGAAATAAACACCATTAATTGATTATTTTTTAATCAAAAAAAACTAGTTTCATTGGTTCATTTGTTCCTTGACTGCTAAGAGATGTTTTTTAATTATGAGATAGGTATGTGCTATTTCATCAAACGTGAAGTTGTTTTGAATGATATTCTTCTCTAAAGTTAAAACATTGTCTTTGATGCCATTAATCATTAAAATATCAATTGAAGATTTTAGTTGATGCAATGAAAACTGAATGATTTCACTGTTTTTTTCAGCTAATCCTTTTTCAATTTCAGCAAGTCGTAAGACTACGTTTTTTTGAAATGTCTCAATTATTGATTGCACAAATTCTGTATCTCCAGCTGAAATGCGCTCGATATTAGCGGTGCCAAACAAACGTGGCACTTCATTAACAACTTCCTTTTTCTCAATTGGTGTTTTGCTTTTTTGAATCAAAGCAATTAAAGCATCTTTTTTGTATGGTTTTGATAAGTAATTATTCATTCCTGCTTTGTAAAAGGATGATTCATCATTTGCTGCGTCATTAGCTGTCAATGCAACAATTTGAATGTCGAGTTTCAATTCCTCCCGGATAATTTTAGCGGTAGCCCAACCATCCAAACGCGGCATTTGGATGTCCAATAAAAGGATGTTGTACGTGTTTTTTTTAAGTAAATCAATCGCCTCTAATCCATCGTTTGCGATATCATAAGCAATTTGCTCTTTGTCCATGATAGTTGAAATCAACAATTGATTCAGCGGATTATCTTCTGCAATTAAAACGGTTTTATTTGTTGTCTTTGTTGTAATTTTTTCTGTCATCAGAGAATAGCAATAAGAGTATTTATACAGTAGTAATCAGGGTCTAAATTACAATTCATTTTTCATATTTCAATGATTTACAACAACTTTTCCTTCTTTTATATACCTGTAAATTGTTGATTTACCCACCGCCAACCTCTGTGAAGTTTTTAACACATTGCCATTTAGTGTGTTAAGTTCTTTTTGGATGATTGCAATTGCATGTTCTTCTAACGTAAGTTGTTGAGGAGTTGTTTCAGTCGATTTTTGAGAAAAGTGAAGATCTTGCTCCGTTATTACACCGTTTTCGGAAAGTACAATCGCAACTTCGATAACTGACTTTAATTCGCGGATGTTTCCTGGAAATGAATAAGCTAACAATTTTTTAAGCGCATTGGCAGATAAGGTTGCTTTTGGTAATTTGTTTTCGCTACAAAATTGAGTTAAAAATTTTTTCGCCAATAGTAAAATATCATTTCCTCGCTCACGCAACGGCGGTAATGCAATGTTTATCCCCAATAATCGGTAAAATAAATCTTCACGAAACCTGCCTGCTTTTACTTCAGATAACAAATCTTTGTGCGATGCAATGATAATGCGAACGTCAAAGGAAATAGGTTTGTTGGAGCCAATTCGGGTAATTTCACGTTCTTGTAATGCTCTTAATAATTTTGCTTGCATGTACCAATCCATTTCAGCAATTTCATCGAGAAATAAGGTGCCATTTGACGCTTCTTCAAATTTACCAATTCGTAACTTCTCGGCTCCTGTAAATGCTCCTTTTTCATATCCAAATAACTCACTTTCAATTAATTCTTTTGGAATAGCAGCTACATTTATTCCTATAAAAGGAGCCGATTTTCTAGTCGAATTAAAATGAATTGCTTTTGCTACTAATTCTTTCCCTGTTCCAGTTTCCCCTGTTAAACAAACTGTTATCGAAGAATTTGCTGTTTTTTTTAAGGTTTCAAAAACAGGCTGCATTTTTTCACTTGCACCAATAATTGATTGTTGAAAATTATATTTGTTTGAAACCTCTTGTCGTAAATGGCTTACTTCAGTTTGCAAGACTTGCTTGTCTTTTGCTTGATGGACAATGTGCCAGAGTTTATCTAATGAGGCAGCATCTTTTGTAATGTAATCATAAGCACCAGATTGCATGTAATCTACTGCTACCGTTATTTCTTCTTGTCCCGAAAGTAAAATTACTTGTGTTTCAGGTAATCGTGTTTTGATGATTTTTAAAAGGTCTAATCCTGTCATGTCAGGTAAAAAGTGATCAAGTGTAATCACAGAGGGATTCTCTTCTAATGCTGCAATGAGTGCTTTCCCCGTTGTAAATGACTTTACTTCAAATGATGGGTTTAAGCTTAATTTGTAAGCCAATAATTTGGTGTAAACTTCATCGTCTTCAGCAATGAAAATCTTTGTTTGTTGGTAATTTGTCACTTTTAGCGTGTTGCGTTTGGTTAAAAGTAATTAATTATTCCCATTATGGGAATAATCACGTAAAAAATATTTTAATGTATAATTTTTTTCCTTAAAAATGGATAATTATATCATTTCATCCATAAAGAACATTAAAAAATTGAAACATTATTCAGGAATTGATAAGAAATTGATGGTTATTCATTGTTTTTATTCTTAAAAAAAGACGTTTTTTCCCAAAATGAGAAAATCAGTAAACTTTAAAAAACAGTAAGATGTTGATTTTCAAATTTTTACATTTTTGGCAAAACAATTGCAAAGGGAGGTAAACCAACAAACAATAAATAGCTTTCTTGCTATTTTATTCGTTAGTTTCTTAGGTTTAAAGTGTGTTTTAGGTAATGAAAGTCCAGATTCGTCTGGACTTTCAGTTTTTATAGCGGTTATGAAAGCACTTTTATTGCTGCATCATAATTTGGTTCATTAGCTATCTCTGCGACCAATTCACTGTGTAATACGACATTGTTTTCATCTACAACAATAATTGCGCGCGCATGTAATCCTTTCAAAGGTCCGTCTACTAATTCAAGACCTAAAGCTTTACCCGCAGATCCTGCTTGAAAATCTGAAAGCGTCTCCACATTTTCAATGCCTTCTGCACCACAAAAACGTTTTTGCGCAAAAGGTAAATCGCGAGAAATGCACAAGACTTTTGTATTGGATAATTCACTTGCTAGCTTATTGAATTGACGAACGGATGCTGCACAAGTTCCAGTGTCAATACTCGGGAAAATGTTTAAAATCAATCGCGTACCTTGAAGTGATGAAAGGGAAATCGTAGATAAATCATTTTTTGTAAATGATAAATCAACTAGTTTACTTCCTTTTTCTGGAAGCGATCCATTTGTATTCACGGGATTCCCGCCCAATGTTACTGTTGCCATTTTTCTATGTTTAGTTTATTAAATATACAAAATATTTAGTTGTGTTGCATGATAAAATTCGCGACTTCAGCTAATGCGTCTGCTGGGGTATAACAGCGCAATGAGTGACATTTACCAATACTCGTTTTGTTGTCCAAATAAATTGATACAGTAGGATAGTTTGTTGCAATATATGCTGCAAGATTGAGTAATTCGTTGTGATAATTACAACCAAGTCCTGTGGCTCCGTATTTTTTCACCCCTGGACCAAAAACACCAATTTTATTGTCTTTCTTTTTTAAAACAAAATCATTTTCATTATAAACAATATGCCAGTTGATAGCAGCTTTTTCTGGTAGTGTTTGATAAAGTTGTTTGATTTCTTCTGCAGAAAGTGCTGGAGCAATCAGACACACGCGGTATTTTTTCGAAACAGCAACATCAGGTGTAAATTGCACAGCGACTTTTGCGCCTAAACTATGTCCAATTAGCGTAATCGTTGCAACGGATGTTTTTTCTATTAAACGATGTAACTGTTTGCCAACTAGTGATGCATGTTTTGAAGCTTGTTCGAATAATTGAAAAATTTCTTTGTTTTTTTTACTATTCAAAGTAAAACAACAGTCATATAATCCATCCCAATAAACGTCGACAGGTTCAAAATCTGATTTATACCGTCTGATTGCTTCATTGAACAATTGAAATTCGGTGACAGATGAAACATCTACTCCTGTTTCGTTGAAATTTTTTCGAAATCCGTGAATGACAAGCGTAAGGGTGGAATGGTTCATTGAAAGAAATCGTGCTTTCTCTGATATTAACGAATCGTTCAATTGATTTAATAGCTCATTTTCACTTACAAGCTTTGAGTTTTTAATGCCGAATTTATTTAGTAATGAATCGGAAACAACATTGTTTTCTTGATACCACAACCGCAAAGAACAGTTTGTTTTCGTTAAACTGGAGTCGGAAATATATCGTTCGGGGTAAAGAAAACCTTCTTTGTCAAAAAACAAGTTGTTTTCATGAAGTATTCTGTTGCGTTCACCAAAAAGCACGTGTTGACCTAAGCTTTTTGAAAGCGTAAAAAAAGTAAGTATTATTCCAACGATGAATTTCATTTAAAATGGTTTTTTAGCGCGTATCATTTCACGTTTTCCTGGAGGTCCTGCAAGTGTTTCAACAACAAATCCAGCTGCTTTCAAATCTCTTTTCACTTGTCCTTTTGCGCAATAAGTTACGAGCACTCCACCAGGCGTTAACCAATGAAATAATTGTTCAAAAATGGCCAACGTCCATAATTCTGGTTGTACACGCGGTCCAAAAGCATCGTAATAAATTAAGTCAATGCTGGCAGCAGCGAGATTGGTTTTTTCAAGCGTTGTATTTCTTTTTTCAAGAACAAACAATTCGTTGAGTGCAACTGGTTCGTTCCATTTTGTGGTATGCATGTTGGAATAAACTGCTGGTGCATCTGGATCATTTGAATGTACAGTGTAATCCATCTGTTCCCAAATCTCTTGTGAAATTGGAAGTGATTCAATACCTATATAGTGAATGTATTGGTGGCGTTTTTCCGTTGCAAAATAGGTGAGGAGTGCATTCAATCCTGTTCCAAACCCCATTTCTAAAATGGTAACGTAATCACCTGCTTGAGTCGTTAAACCGTGTTTGATGAAAACATGTTGAGCTTCTTGTATGGCGCCATGTGATGAATGGTAATGTTCATCTAGTTCAGGAAGATAAATAGTTTTTGATCCATCTCCAGTAACAATCAGTTCTTGTTTCATTGCTCAAAGTTACAATTTTCTATTTGTGATTTGGATTGACTATTTTTGTTTCATGCAAAAACATTCAAAAAACGCCTTACTTTTTATATTAATCACCATTGCGATTGATTCAATAGGACTAGGGATCATTATTCCGTCACTTCCAGATTTGGTAGCAGAAACTGCTCATGTATCGCGTGACGCCTCGACAGAATACTACAAATTAATTCTTGTGATTTATGCTGTTATGCAGTTTTTATTCTCTCCATTGATTGGGAATTTGAGTGATCGTTTTGGTAGAAGACCAATTTTGTTGTTATCTGTTCTTGGATTAGGATTGGATTATTTATTCATGTTTTTAGCACCAGATATTTGGTGGTTAGTCGTTGGGAGAGCCTTGTCTGGTATGTTTGGCGCAAGTTTCACTACTGCAGCGGCTTACATTGCTGACATTTCAACAAATGAAAACCGAGCTCAAAACTTTGGACTAATTGGAGCCGCATTTGGTGTCGGTTTTATCATCGGGCCAGCAATTGGAGGACTTGTGTCGGAGTGGGGATTACGCGCTCCTTTTGCCATTGCAGCAGTCTTATCTTTGGTTAATTTCTTTTATGGTTTAATCGTTTTGAAGGAGTCATTGCCTGCATCAGAACGCAGAATTTTTGATATCAAACGCGCAAATCCATTAGGTGCAATCAAACAAGTGAAAAAGTTTTCGCGTAATAAATATCTATTCATTGTTTTGTTCTTGGTAATGATTTCAAACATGGCTACTCATTCTTTGTGGAACTATTATACCGAAAAGAAATTTGCTTGGAGTAATTTAGATATAGGTATTTCACTTGCAGTGGTGGGAGTTTGTTTTGGACTCATTCAAGGAGGGTTATCTGGAAAAATTGTTTCGAAACTGGGGGAAAAAGGGACAGCAACCTTAGGAATAGTCACTCTGACAATTGTTACTTTCTCGATTGGGTTGATTAATCAAGGTTGGATGATGTATGTCATCATTTTACCGTACGCATTATCTGGAATTATCGATCCAAGTATTCGTTCAATCGTTTCAGCGCAAACAAAAAGCAACGAGCAAGGTGAACTGCAAGGTATTTTCACCTCTCTTATGAGTCTTGCAGAAATAGTTGGTCCAATAATAATGTTGTCGATCTATGCTGCTACATTACCTTGGGGGAAAATAAACGAATTATACTATGGAACAGCTTTTTATTTTGGTGGTTTCATTACGTTGATCGCATTTATATTGTTGCGCTGGACATTGAAAAAAAATCAATAAAAAAGGGCTGACTTTTTTGTCAACCCTTCAGTAAAATGATGCTTTTTTATTTTTTCTCCAATACGAGAACAAGCTTGTTAAAATCTGCTGCGGCGTTCATGACATTTTCATAGCCTTTGTATTCAGCAACTGGAAAATAAACTTTGTTGTAATATTCAGTGATATCAATAATCAATTCACCATTTGTTATGACAAAATTTGCGACAAAACCAGCCGATTTATCAGCAGTTTCTACGTTAAAGATCAATTCATTGGTGTTTTTTATGGTATAGCCTTCTGGAATTAATATGACGAGTTTACGACGATATTCACGGTTAAATTCCGCCTGAACGGGTAAAGTTCTTTCTTCTTTGTTGTATAATTCAGCTTGTGGCCCGATCAACATACCAACTTTAAAGAGTATTTTATCGCCAGCTTTCTCCGTAAAAGGGCTATTTTCAAATGTTGCTTTTGCAACAAACGGTAATTTCCCAGCAACTTTACTATTATCGTTTTCATATGTTGCATCAACAAGTTTTGCGTCTTTATCGATGTATTTTAAAAATTCTTCTTTTAATTCTGTTTTACGCTCATCATCAACAAAGTCAAGAATGAATTGTGGTAAAATAGCTTTATAACCACTTACTTTACGTTCGATAACCACTTTTGGTTCTGTAAGGTTGTCAGAAAAATCAACATGGGCATTGATTTCATCAATCGATTCTTTTGCATCTACTAATTTAATGTCTTTGATTTTTGAAATTGCGATTGCCATGTCATTCAATTGCTTTTCTTCAATAAACAACCCTTTGTTATAGGTTAAATGATAAGGAGGAAAACCAATACGCGATGTGATTTCGGGAGAAAAATATGTTTTCAATTCTGGAATATAAACTAGGTATTCATCCAAGAAATTGTATGCTTCGTATGCTGTTAAAAACGGATTTTCATCACGATCACTAGTCAACACCAATTCTACTTTAACCCCCATTTCTCGAGCTGTTTGTAAAAATAATTTTGTCATTCCTGCTTCTGATGTAATTTTCTTTTCGAATACAAAAGCTAGGTTTTCCAATTCACTGACGTTTGCATCAATCAACGTAAAGTTTGATTTGATAGAATATTCCAGGTAGCGCAACTTGTCTTCCAAGCTACTTACGCCTGCGGCTTCCACTTCTTTGATCAAGGATTTAATACCTTTTAATTCTTTTTTTTCTGGTACAGCAAACATGGATTCATGAAAATATTTTCCTACTTCCGTATAATTGTAAAAGTTCGATTTTTCAGAATCAAAATTCTTGTTCAATTTGTAATAACATTTCTGTAAAAGCGCATAATATGGACTTTGGAATTCATTTTTCAAGCCTTTGAGATCTGTTACAGTGAGAAATTTTCTACGCACGAAATAATCAACAGTATCCAAAGTCAAAGCTGGCATTCCATTAACAGGGTAAATTTGAAAATCCAAATGTTTTGGGGAAATAATATCCATTTCAAACTTCTTTTTTTCTATTTCTGATTGAATGGTCATAACTGATCCAGTATAATCAGGGTCTTGCTTCAAATAATGTAAATATTCTATAATACAGCCTTTTTCAAGTCCATCTAAAGCAAAATAACGGTAGGCTACATTGCCTTCTTCATCTTTTGATTCCTGTATGTCGGATTCTTTTAAATTAATGATGTCACCGTTTGGTTTGATAACACGCGCTTTCTGAATCAAAACAGTTGTTTCTGAACCGTTACTGATATACATTTTGTTGTTTTCCTCGATTGCAGCGTCTGTATTAATCAACCGAATAACATGAGATAAATACATTTGCGCCATATCTTCGCCTATCTTGGTGTATTCGATACTCTTTTTCTCAAACAAAATGATTTCATCTTCCTTTTTGTCTTCTTCCGAAATAGTGAATTTTTCGGGTGTCGCTTTCCAGTCGTATTTGCTGTAATAAGTTAATTGTGCTTGAGCAAGTTGAGCGACAACAAGTAATAATGTTGTAAGTATAAGTTTCATAGGTTATTGTTTAATTAAGACGACAGATTCAGCTAAAGCAGCTTTTTTTGTTTTTATAAAATTATTCCATTCTTCAAAGCGCTCTGGTGCAAGTAACAAAAATGTCAAATCAAACGACAGTGTCATTACAATGCTGTTTCCAGTTTGTTTGTAATTGATGGAGTAATGAACAAAGTCGTTGTCAAATGTATTGTTTTGCGGAAGCGATTTGAGTTTGTATCCTGAAGGAATCGTTAACGTTGTAACATAGGTGTCCGAAAAATGATTTTCCATCTCGTACGGCGCAATGCGTGTTTTTTTGAATTCACCTTGTTGCACAAAATCTTTGTTTAAAATCATATTGACATAGATTTCATTGTCCAAAACAGTTGCATAATTTTGAACTTTCCAATCAAATGACATTTTTGTTAACCCATCACGATCATCTATTCCTGTAACTTTTTCGTTGGTAATTGAAAACGAGTTATTTCCACGTTCGTTGATACTTGTGATGAAATTATGATATTCTTTAACAGGGACACTTTTGGCTAAATTACCTAAGTAGATGTGGTAATATCCTGTGGAAATACTTCGTGTAGTACCAACAAGGTTTTTTTCTTGCAACTGAATGAATGTTGAATCAACCATTCGTGTGATTTTTCTATCGGGTACTGGGACATTTACAATTTCAAATTCATTCGGTCCTAAATGAATAAATGCTTCTTTTTCTTGAATAAAACCAGTCGGCAAAACAATTGGTTGAAATGAATTTGTAGCATCTAAAAAATAATAATTACCATTTTCTTTATACGTAGTAATCATGTGATTATCACAAAAACTCGAAGGGAATTCGGAGTATTTGTAGGGTAGACTTCTACTGCCAATCCATGTTAAATATGTCGGGATGTGAACGGCTTTTGTCATGGAATAAATCAATGAAGCCATGTCTTTGCAATCGCCGTATCGTTTTTCAATGATGCGTGATGGCTGACGTGGAACAAAACCACCATCACCTTCTTCAAAAGCAATGTATTTTATATGATCTTGCACCCAGTAATAGATTGCTTGAACTTTGTCAAAGTTGGATGTTAGATTTTTCGTAATTGAATCAGCAATTTCAGTAATTTCTTTGCTTGGTGTTTCGTTTTCAACTTCAGCTATGTTTTTTTTGTAATTGTTGTGCAAATCAGAAATTGTTTCAATTAATTGCTGGCGACCGTTTTTAGTGTAATAGTATGCAATTTGAGCAAGTACGTGTGGTGCGTAAAAACGATTGTTAGGAGCCATTTCTTCCGATTTAATTATCAAATCTTCAGCTGTTTTCCAGGTCATTATTCGTTTGCCTTTGTTCAACGTTTCTGAAAAGTTGATAGGGAATTTTTCGGTGTTAAATAATTTGCTCTTCAAATGAATACAACTATCCATTTCAATGATGAATTGCGGGTTTTCACATGGAATCATACCGTAAAAACTATAGCCAAAGGGAAAACTATTATCCGATACAGCTACTTCATAAGATAGGTGACGAAGCGCTCCTTCTACCAACCCGCCATAAACAAAGGAAGTAGTTTTTGTGCCATCATGAAAAATACCATTGTCTGCTTCACCATCTTTTGTAGTGAAATTACTCGCTTCAATTTTTTTTGAACCTTTCTCTGTAGGGACAATTGAATAAGCATCAATGTTAGTTATTGTTTCAAAAGGCGAAAAATCAATCGATGATTCTGATAAACTGATAATGCCATTTTTATCCAAAATCAAGTAGTCCCATTCGTAAAAATGAGTTACTGTTGGAATGTTTTTCACCATTTTTATAGCAATCCGATGAACACTTTTTGTTTGTACCAAATGTTGTCCTGGATATTTTTTACGGTAGTTTGCTAAATCCTCTTTTGTCTGAGACAGCAGTACGTTACTCATTAAAAGAAAAAATAGACTGAATAAGCTGGTGTTAAAATTTTTCGATGGTAAGCGCATTGTCGTTATAATAGGTTGTTTTTTGAGTTATTTTCCCATCAGCATTGTACACAAGTGCAGTTCCGTGTTTGTCACCGTACAGATAAGGAGTTTTACTTTTGATTTTTCCATTGCTGAAATAAGTAATTTCCCAACCATGTTTTAATCCTTTGACATAATCTGTTTCTTCAATTTTGGCACCATTTTCATTATATTGATAAAACTTTCCATTCTCTTCGTCATGTAAATAGGTGTTTTCCTCTGATTTTGTTCCGTTTTCGTAATATTCGGTATATTTTCCTTCGATTAAACCGTTTTTACGTTGGTGTTCCGTCGATTTTTTACCGTTTTTATAATAACACGTTATCGACATTTCTTTACTGTCTAATTTAATTGGTGCGATTTCCTTTCCATCGGTACCCATATAAGCATACGATTCAATCACTCCTTGATTGTAATAACGAATCATCATAACTTCGCCATTTGCATTGAAAGTAGTCACTTTTCCATGACGTTCATCGTTGAAATAGCTTCCTGTTAATGAAACTTTTCCGTTATCGTGATAATAATGGAAAACGCCTTCTGAAACACCTTTTACCCAAATCAAATCGGATGTTTTGGTTCCGTTTTCAGCGTAATACACCTCCAATCCATCACGTTCACCATTAACATAATTCACTTCGTGAATTAATTTTCCTGTTAAACTAAACCATTTCCAAGTTCCTGTCCGTTCATCATTTAAATAGGCTCCAGCACAAGTAACTTGTTTGTTTGGACCATACCAAGTAAATACGCCATCTGCATTCCCGTTTTTGTAGTGAGCAACTAATCGAACATAACTATTATCAGGACTATGTAACGTTATTTCTCCATTGTATTCTGGAAATTCATCGATGATTCGTTCGTTTGTATCTAAATAAATGTTAGTTATTTCACGCCCCATATCTAATTCTTGGAACGTATTTAATTTGCCATTGACAGCAAAATCCTTTTGGATACCATGTTGCGTTCCATTTACGTAATAATTTTGGCTTTCAAAAGTTCCGTCAAATCGATAAGAAATCCAATCTTTATCGATTTCATTGTCTGTGTAAAACCCTTCTCGTATGAGGTCACCAAAAATATTGTATTCAAGAAACAGTCCGTTTTTTTGACCATCTTTGATTTGAAACACGCGATTACGTTGACCATTTGGATGATAAGTAATCAAAGAATCTTTCAATTCACCTTTTGAATAGTACTCTCGTTTCCACAAATTTCCATACACGTCATAATAGTTCCATTCCCCCTCATTTAATCCATCAATTTTTTGACCAATCATATCGCGTTCACCATTCGGGTGATTGCGAATGAAGTCTAACTTTTTCCCTTTTTTAGTCGCTAAAACAGTTGCTTTATTGTTCTTGTCAATAAAAACAATTTCTGTTAGTTCACCTTTCGAGAACTCAAATTCGTGGTATTTTTTTCCATCCAAATCATAAAAAGTACTTTTTCCGTTTTGCTTTCCTGATTCATCCAAGGTCATACTAATGCTTAATTTTCCATTGGAAAAATATTCTTCAGATAGTCCTATTTGCTTTCCTTTCTTGTAAGCACCTTTTTCTTCTAACTGCCCATTTGGATAAAATCGTTGAAAAGTACCATTATACAAATCTGCTTCATAATTGTATTCCGTTCGCAATTGTTTGTTTTCATAGAAAGTGCTGCGAACACCTTGAATCATGTCGTCTTTCAATGTGAATTGTTCTTGAATTTCGCCATTCGGATGGTATTCGGTGTAAGCTCCTTCTCCTTTTCCATCAACATAATTCACTTGATAATAAATAGAACCGTTTCGGTAATAAGCAGTATAAAGCCCGTTTTTCTTTCCGTCTTTCATCGGATATTTTTCTTTTAACGTGCCGTTTTTAAAGTAAATATAAACAGTGTCTTGAGCTAAGTTGTTTTTTAAGGTGTATTTTTCATTCAATTCACCTGTAAAATAATATTCATAGAATTTTTTTGTTGTTGCATCTACAAATTCAACTTTTCGTGAAATGTTTCCGTCAAACTCATTGAATATTTCCCAGGTACCAATCGGATCGCCTTTTTCATCTAAATGAGCAATCATTTTTAACAAGCCATTAGGATGATAGTAATAATTGTTACCAACCTCTGTTCGCCCATCTGGTCCTCCTAAATGACCTAAAGAGATTAAACCTTTAGCAGCATAATTTGCATAAATAAATTGTTCTTTCCCTTCAAATTCCATGTATTGTGTAGATGCAAGTTTATCGAATTCGGTTTTAGACCAATCGTAAAACGCTCTTATTTTTGATATTTTCCCTTTTATCTTTCCTTGTATTGCGTCCGATTCGTTTGGTATTAAACTGACCAGGATTAATTCGTCTAATTTTTTATTTTCCCATACAGACTGGTAAAAAGGCATGTAAATTTGGTTCCAAAAGTCTAAATTATCTTTGTTATAGGTGTTGTTTTTTAAAAAGAGATGCAGTTGTTTTGCATAGTCCGTTCCAATTGTAAATTTGGTTTTGTAATTGTCTTGCAAAGCAATTTTATTTGTGAACAATTCATTGAATTCGGAATATGGATCGCCATTTTCAAACACTTTTATTTGTTCGTGAGTCGACTCAAATGATCCGTTTGCGAGACTTTCCATTATGCCAACAACTTCATTTACACGACTGTCTTCGGGTTCTATCCAAGTAAACATCAGTAGTGACATGAGAGCTTGATCATACAATCCTTGATTTGCAGCAATAATACCTAAGCGCAAATGACTAGGGTAGTAGTATACATTTCCCTTGATGGAAGCTTGGTAGTCTGCGATTGCTTCAGCGTATTTCTTTTGGTTTTCGTAGCAAACACCTCTGTTGTAATACAATAAATGTTGATGTGGGTATAATTTAATCCCCTCTGAATATACTTTGATAGCTTCCTCAGGTTGCTTATTTTTGTTGTAAGCATTACCTAAAAGTGAATAAACTTGATGTTTGAAATCAAAGCGAATTTTGTAATCTAATAAATCATGCAAAATTTCTTGTGCACGAATATATTGTTCCATTCCAATATAACTTAATGCCATTTCATATTGCGACTTTGCATAGTTGGTATCGTTAATACTTACCTTGTTGTAATCGCGAATAGCCTCATAGTATTCTTCTTTTTGATAGTGATCGTATCCTTTCCTAAGTAATTCTTCAGAATTTTCTAAGTTGATGTTTTTTTGTCCAAATTGAAAAAATGGTAGGATTAAGAATAAAAAAGTTAGATTTTTCATTGTAGTTTTTTTGTAGAGAAAATGAAATTAATTATTTTTTTGAAAATAAATGAAACTTCACCGAACTTATTTCAAATTTATGCGTCTATGAAATAACTGTTGAAAACCAAAATGTAAAAAATCAATTGGAGATGTTTATATTTGTCATTCACTGTTGATTAAAATTTAAAAAGATAATGAAACTAGTAAAATTATTTTTGTTTGCATTTTTCATGAGTGCATGCGCTGTAGTAGGTTCAGCACAAGTTAGTGCGAAAGCAACTTCAATTACTGATCAATGGACTTTAGTTCATTCACAGGATGGTATTAATTTTTATGCTAAAAAAGTTGTTTGTACCCTTTATGAAGGGGTGAAACCTTTTGATTATGTGGTTTTAAAAGTGGAAAACATGACAAATGAAACTGCATCAATTTCTTTTGAATTTGGAACTATTTTAAATGGTGAGTGTTTTGGTTGTGGTTCAAATGAGGCAATAGCCTCTATTACTTTAGCACCAAATGCTGTAATTGAAAATAATTGTTCGACTTTCTCTCAAGGAATGCATGGTTTAATTCAAAACCGCATGTCCAAAACAGTTAACCGTTTTGACGGGATACAAATTAATACAATCAAAATTTCAAAAAAATGATGAAAAAATTAGCATTAGTCGTATTATCTGTAGCCGCTAGTTTTATTAGTCAGGCTCAATTGTGTTCTATTGTCATTTCACCGAGTGATACGACAGTTTGCCCTGGCGATTCGGTTCACATTGTATCGATTCCAGTTTTATTGAACGGAAACCAGGCTTTTAACTTTAACAACTCCTCAATTCCGACAGGTTGGTCTGCAACAGGAGGGACGTTTTTCTCGACTCCTTGTGGTCAAAATCCTTCTGGTTCACCTTATTATTGGGCACAAACTGCTGCAGTAACTCCAGGGATTACTACTGCTTCTTATGATGTTTCTTGTGGTGGTTACCTGATTTTCGATATGAAAATGGCAATCCAAGGTCAAGCTAGTCCTTGTGAAGGGCCAGATGAGCAAGACGAAGGGATTTCTCTGCAATACTCCTTAAATGGAGGATTAACTTGGGTTGATATTATTTATTATTCTCCAGGTGGATTTACATTGCCATCAAATCCAGGTGGAAATACGAGTATTGCTTCTGGACCAACAGCATATACAACTTGGGGAACATATACTGTAAATATTCCAACTGCAGCTCAAACTTCTAATACACGTTTTAGATGGGTGCAAACTGCTAGTTCTTCCAGTGCAAATGATAACTGGGGATTGGATAATATTATTGTTAACGCGACAGGAGCTCCTTGTGGAAATCAGGCTGTAGTTAACTGGAGCAATGGTTTGATGGATACTACAGATTTCTGGATTGTTTCGAATGTCGATACTGTTGTAACTGCATACGTTTACGATACGATGGGTAACTTCATGTGTGCTTCAGCACCAATTCCTGTTCATATTTATCAAGATTTAATGACACATTCGTTAGTAGATGTTGTTATTTCTAAATGTCCAACAACAAATGGTGCTGCTGAAGTAACTAATATTGGTAATTCAATTGCACCGTATTCTGTTTTTTGGCCGGAATTGAATTCGACACAAAACCCAGTTACTCTTCCTACAAATGGACAACAACACGATACGACCTTGTATCATGTGATTGTGACAGATGGTTGTGGTTACACTAGGGAAGATAGTGTCCTCTTTATTGTAAATCAAACATTAAATATAGATTCGGTATTTGCCCAACCTACAAGTGCATGTGCAAATGATGGCGTAGTTGTAGCATTAGTATCTGGAGCAACAGGTCAGCCTATGTACAAATGGAATGGACCTGGAGCAACTAATCCTTTGTTTGTGAATTCAACAGTTTGGCAAAACAGACCAGCAGGGTGGTACTATTTTGAAGTTTCTGATAACGTTTGTAGTGATTCAGATAGTGTTTATGTAGATGTTTTAAATCCTCCTGTTGCGACATTCACAACATCTGATCCAGATGGTTGTGCGCCGCACAGTGTCACTTTTACAAACACAAGTGTAGGAACAACCAATTTCTATTGGGACTTTGGAAATGGAAACACAGTAAATGTCACAACATTAGATCCGATAGTTCAAACATACAATGCGAATGCAAACGTCATGTTGATCTCTTCCAATGGACCAAATTGTTCTGATACTGCTTATGCAGTAATATCAGTTCAGATTTGTGGATGTACAGATCCTCTTGCTTTGAACTATAACCCGTTGGCGCAATCAAATGATGGATCTTGTTTGTATCCAAATCCAGTTGTAGAAGCACCAAACGTAATTACTCCAGATGGCGATAACGTAAATGATGTATTTGAACTTTCCGTACAAAATGTTCAAAAAATGGAATTAACGATCACTAATAGATGGGGGAATGTGATGTTCAAAGGTAACTCTTCAATTTGGGATGCGAAAGTTGGTGGTAAGATTGTAACAGAAGGTGTTTACTTCTATCAATATACAGCAACAGGTACACAAGGAGAAGAGGTTTCAGGACATGGTTTCTTCAATGTGGTAACGAAATAAAATTTAGATAATAATAATAAAAAAGGCTGAATCGGAAACGATTCAGCCTTTTTTTATTTGCCTCAATAATCGGAGTCGATTTCCAACCTTGAAACAACTTACAAACTCCAAGTTTCACTTGAAAACAGGAATAAAAACTCGGGCATTAAAACATCCACAAGGAAACAAGCTGAAATGGAGGAAATGTGAACCCCGTGTTTGAGGAGGTACGACGAGTTGGGGTGAACATCCGGAATGCATCGTAGCTTTCCGAGAACGGTTTTTCGGCCCTAGACTTTTTTGTTACTTTTTGGGGCAATGCCAAAAAGTAAATAACATCTAGTTTGTCATCGGTCCCTTGCCTTCGAGTTGAAATTCATTGTAAATGAATTTCCCTCAGTCATCGGGCCACGTCATCGAAGACGGTTCCCAACCTTGAAACAAGGTACACAATCCATTTATTTATCGAAGCGTTCTCGTCTTCATTCCGGAAGTGAGGAAAAGCAACAATCAATGTGCGTGGTTTTGCAGCAAAGGCGGTCACGTTTTAAATCGCAATGCAATGAGATTTAGCAACGTTTGCTAGCAAAACAAGCGGCTTGATTTTTGCCCGAACGGCTTTGAATGAAGACTAGCTTTTTTGTTACTTTTTTAGCAATGAAAAAAGTAAGGATTAACCTTTTTCTTCGAACTCTCGCCTTCGAGTTGAAATTCATTGTAAATGAATTTCCCTCAGTCATCGGAGTCGGTTCCAAACCTTGAAACAAGGTACACAATCCATTTATTTATCGAAGCGTTCTCGTCTTCATTCCGGAAGTGAGGAAAAGCAACAATCAATGTGCGTGGTTTTGCAGCAAAGGCGGTCACGTTTTAAATCGCAATGCAATGAGATTTAGCAACGTTTGCTAGCAAAACAAGCGGCTTGATTTTTGCCCGAACGGCTTTGAATGAAGACTAGCTTTTTTGTTACTTTTTTAGCAATGAAAAAAGTAAGTAACATTTAGTTTGCCCTCGATCCCTCAACTTTCGATCCCGAAACATCGGGAACAATTAATTTCCCTCAGTCATCGGTATCTACCATCCCTTGTTTTCGAGTTGCTCTACATTTTCAATGTATAGCCCTCACTTATCGTGATTCGTCATCGAAGTCTACGATGTTTAAATTAGACACAAAAAAGCCGTAGGAAAATCCTACGGCTTTTAAACAGTATTAAAAAGCTGTTAGTTGACTTTCAATTCAACTCTTCTGTTTATTTGTTTTCCTTCGGGTGTGTCGTTTGTTGTTTTTGGCATTGATTTCCCAAATCCTTTGATTGTTAATCGTGATTTAGCAACACCTTTCGCTTGTAAATAAATTGCAACCGCTTCAGCACGATTCATAGAAAGCGTTTTGTTTTTCATTTCGGCACCTGAGTCGTCAGTATGTCCGTTGATTTTTAATTTAGCATTTGGATTCATCGCTAAGTAATCAGCTACACCGTCTAACAATAGTTTCGCTTCGTTCGTTAAGTCATAACGATTATAATCAAACAACACATCATTGATTTGACCATTAATTGGAGCGACATTTATTAGGGCAGTTTTTTCATCAGGACAGCCATTATTTACCATTGAACCAGCTTTATCAGGGCAATTGTCTTTTGCGTCAGCAACACCATCATTGTCTGAGTCTTTACAGCCGTTCGTTGAAAACGGACCTTTTTCTGTTGGACATGCATCATACGCATCAGCGATTCCATCCATATCGGAATCAACAACTGCTTGACCTTTTGAATTGACCAAAGAACCTTCTGGAGTAGCTGCTTCTAAATCGTTGTAATTTGGAATTCCGTCTTTATCGTCGTCTTTTAATTTATCTTCTAACTCTTTTACTTTTTTATCGAAAGCTGTCATGTCAGCTCCGTAAATTGTTGGTGTCCAGTCAGCATGAGAAGATGCTTTACCAAAGTAAAATGTTGCACCTAGAGATGCATTCAAAAAGTAACCATCAATTGCCCCATGTTGACTTAAGTTTTGCATGTCAAATTGGTACGTTTGGTTGTGGTGAAAAATAAACGATAAATCAGCATTTAACGAAAAACGCTCCGTTACTTTTAATTGCGGTGTTGCTCCAAAAATAAAATTGACCATGTCATCAGATTTTTTAAACAAGGTGTTATCTGTTCCAACTTGGTAGTCTTTGTTTAACCACATACTTGAAATACCGGCTCCTCCATGGATTAATAATCCGAAACGCTTTGAAAAAGTTGAGAAACGTAATAAATCCCCTGCATTGACAACTGCTTGTAAGGAAGATCTGAAATAATTTATGTTTCGAGTACCCGAATTTACGCCGTCAAATAAATCGTATCCAAAATCTAATTGGATTCCAACGCGGTTATTCATCATGTAGCGACCATTCAGCCCGAAATGTTGAAATTGATTCAGTTTTGTATGTACAATAGTTGGAGCTTGTCCGTCGTGAACCCCTAGATTCAAGCCTAGCGACCATTTGTTAAATTCAGTTTGTGCAATGCTTGATAGGGATGAAGCAAAAGCTAAAAGGATAAGTGTTTTTTTCATTTTATGTGTTTTAAGTGGTGTAAATTTAAGTAAAAATACTTAGCTTTGTGTTGAGAGTTTTCATAACAAACAAATTTAACCTTTAAAAAAAAATAATTCATAATTCATTTTTACCTTTAAACTCTTAATATCAATTTTCATGGAAGAAAACAACACTGTTACTATCAAATATTTTTTACATCAACTAATTAACAAGATTAATTTTTTGAGAAGAAAATGGTTGATAATTTTTTCTTTTTCTATAATAGGTGCATTATTTGGATTATGGATAGGTATAGTTCAAAAGCCAGTTTATAAAGCTGCATTGTCTTTTGCTTTAGAAGAGGAAGGCTTGGGAAGTGGATCAGCGGCTATGGGTTTAGCGAGTCAATTGGGCTTAGATATTGGAGGTTCATCTAATGGTGCCTTCAAAGGTTCGAATGTGATTGAGTTATTTAAGTCCCGTATAATGATTCAAAAAACCTTGCAAGAGCCTGTTTCAAATGAAAAATATTCGTTAGCAGATTTATATATTAAAGTTAACAATTGGAAACAAAAATGGTCAGACGAACCACTATTAAATAAGATAACAATACCAGTAAATAAAGAATTATCCCGAATACAAGATAGTGTTCTTGGTTTGATATATGATCAATTAATAAAAAAAGATTTAACTGTAGGACAGAGGGATAAAAAAAATTCAGTAATTTATATAGAAACAAAATCAAAAAGTGAAGATTTCTCTAAACAATTTACAGAAAAATTAGCTGTTATTGTTTCCGATTTTTATATCGAAACAAAAAGCAAAAAGGCGCGACAAAATTTAGCGATTTTGCAACACCAAGTTGATTCTGTTAGGAATCAATTAAGTGCTTCGGTACTTGGAGTCGCTGTATCTACAGAACAAACCTTTGGATTAAATCCTGCTTTGAATGTGCAACGAGTTCCTTCCGCTAAAAAACAAATTGAAGTACAAACAAATACTGCAGTATTGACTGAATTGTTAAAACAGACTGAAATTGCAAAAATCAACGTTCGCAAAGAAACACCTTTGATTCAGGTTATAGACAAACCAATTTTACCGCTTGAAAAAGAAAGGATAGGTAAATTAAAAGGATTTATTTTTGGAGGTTTGTTTGCAGGATTTATAATTGTTTTTGGATTATTGGGCAAGCAATATTTTAGAGAAATTATGAATGAAAAACAAAAATGATTTTAAAACACACGATAAAATTTAACTGACACAGAATGAAAAAAGCATTAATTACTGGAGTTACAGGTCAGGATGGTTCATACCTTGCAGAGTTTTTGTTAGCTAAAGGATATGAAGTTCATGGTATAATTCGGAGATCTTCGGTTTTCACTACAAAACGATTAACAGATAACGTCTGGAAAAATGAAAATTTTCATTCACATCATGGCGATTTAGCTGACTCTAGTAATTTACATCGATTAATTTCAAAGATTGCACCTGATGAAATTTATAATTTAGGTGCTCAGTCACATGTCGCAGTATCTTTTGAAGTGCCTGAATATACAGGAGAAGTAGACGCAATTGGAGCAATAAGATTGTTAGACGCAATAAGGGATACTGGAATCAAAACAAAGTATTATCAAGCTTCCACCTCTGAATTGTTTGGTGGATTACCTGGAACTGCTCCACAAAGCGAGACAACTCCTTTTTATCCGAAATCACCCTATGGTGCAGCTAAATTATATGCCTATTGGGTAACAGTTAATTATAGGGAATCCTATAATATTTTCGCATGTAATGGGATTTTATTTAATCACGAATCACCTAGACGAGGTGAAACATTTGTTACAAAAAAAATTTCAAAAGCTGTTGCTGCAATTGTAAAGGGAAAACTTGATACATTAAAATTGGGTAATCTTGATGCGAAAAGAGACTGGGGGTATGCGAGAGATTATGTAGAGGCAATGTGGTTAATGTTACAGCAAGAAAAACCGACAGATTATGTTATTGCTACAGGAAAAACCTACACAGTAAGAGAGTTTGTGGAATTGGCCTTTCAGGTAGTAGGAATTCAAATCAATTGGATAGGAAGCGGCGTTGATGAAAAAGGTGTAGATAATGAAACGGGGAAAACGTTAGTTCAGATTGATCCAAAATATTTTAGACCTGCAGAAGTAGAGTTATTATGGGGTGATCCTTCAAAAGCTGAAAAAGAACTCGGTTGGAAATCAAATACGTCAATAACTGAATTGGTCACAAAGATGGTTAATTACGATTTAAATAATGATGATTTCGGGGGGCAAGAAACAGATACGTTATGAGTAGCAAAATAAAAGATTTTGAAATAATTGAGTCTTCAATAGTTAAAGGTGTGAAAATTATTATTCCATCTGTTCACAATGACGAGAGGGGAACTTTATTCACTACTTTTTATAAAGAAGTGTATGATGCATTGATACCTAATGAACTAGAATTTAAACATGATAAGTTTGCGTTAACTTTTAATAGAGTTTTACGAGGAATTCATGGAGACAATAAATCTTGGAAATTAGTTACCGCAGTTTATGGTGAAATAGTACAAGTTGTAGTAGATAACAGATTAGAATCGCCAACTTACCAAAAATGGGAGTCTATTAAAATAAATGGTTCGCAACCAAAATTGATTTTATTGCCTCCTGGTGTTGGAAATGCTTTTTATGTAAGTAGCAATGAAGCACTTTATCACTATAAACTAGCTTATTCTGGTGAGTATTTTGATGCTGAAGACCAGTTTACATTAAAATGGAACGATCCAGAAATAGGAATAGAATGGCCAGATGAGCGTCCAATATTATCAAATAGAGATAAATAAAGTAAAAATATTATGGAAGTAATTAAACACGAAAATCAAATTTTAGCTATCATTTATCGTGATAGTGATTGGACAGAAGGATTAAATTTTATCACACCAAATGAATTGTTCATTCAGGTTGGTACTTGGTGGTACCCAGAAGGAAAAAAATTAGCTTCACATGTGCACAAAGATTTTGAACGAACTGCAATGCGAACTCAAGAAATGACCTATGTTAAAAGAGGATCTATGCGTGTGCTTTTATATGATAATAACCAAAATTATTTACAAGATTTTATTATCAGAGAAGGTGATTTAGCTGTTGTAGCATATGGGGGGCACGGTTATGAGATTTTAGAAGATGGCACTCAAATTATTGAAGCCAAAAACGGTCCGTTTATAGATGTAGAAACTGATAAAACTAAGTTTTAATTGGAAAATATTTTTTTTAATCATAAAGATTTAAAATCTTGTGGGAAAAACGTAATAATTGGTAAAACTGTTAGGATTAGATATCCTGAATTAGTTGAAATTGGGAATAATGTGATTATCGATGATTTTACATATATTTCTACTGCACTTAAGTTACATGACAACACTCATATTTCTTCTGGTTGTAAAATAATTGGGGGAAAAAAGGCGTTTGTTGAAATGTTTGAATATTCAACATTAGCCCCAAATGTAGTTTTATCTGCGGGAACTGATGATTATCTTAGTGGTATAGCAACTCCTATGGTTCCATTAGAATTCAAAGCAAATTGTATTATAGGAGAAATAATAATAAAAAAGCATTGTATTGTAGGAGCAGGATCCGTTGTCTTGCCAAATATTGTATTAAACGAAGGGAGTTCTATAGGGGCGCTTTCTTTGGTGAATAAAAGTTTAGAATCGTATAAATTATATGCAGGAATTCCAGCCAGGTTTATTAAAAATCGTAATAAATCAGAAATTCTGTCATTAGAAAAATTATTAAAAAATGAATAATCAATTCATACCACAAATGGAACCATGGTTTGGTTCTGAAGAAAAAATAGCCATGAATGAATACATGGAAGAAGGAGGTTGGTTAACTGAATTTAAACGGACAGCTGAATTCGAAGAAAGATTAGCAACCTACACAGGTGCAAAACATTGTGTTGTTGTGAATAATGGGACGATTAGTCTTTCGTTAATGGCTATGGCAGTTGGAATTAAAGCTGGTGATGAAGTTATCGTTCCAAACTACACTATGATTGCAACACCAAATTCATTAAAACTATTTGGTGCATGTCCAATTTTTGTAGATGTTGAAAAAGAAACACTGTGTTTGGATCTTGAAAAAGTAAAGGCTGCGATTACACCAAAAACTAAGGCAATTCTTTTTGTAAATGCAAATGGAAGAAATCCGAAAGCAGGTATAGAAGCTTTTCAAGCTTTATGTGAGGAAAAAGGCTTGATTTTATTAGAAGATGCAGCACAATCGTTAGGCTCTTTTCACAAAAACGGGAAACACCAAGGAACAGTAGGTTTAGCTGGAAGTTTCTCATTTTCAGCACCTAAAATCATATCTACTGGTCAAGGTGGAGCTATTGTTACAAATGATGATGAGGTCGCTTACCGCTTAAAAAGATTAAAAGATTTTGGACGAAGTGGTGGTGGAAATGATATTCATGACAGTATTGGTTTCAATTTTAAATTTACTGAAATGCAAGCTGTTATTGGTAATGAACAAATGAAAAAATTACCTTGGAGAGTAGAAAGAAAAAAAGAGCTTTATAAACTGTACAAAGATCAGTTAAAAGACATACTTCAAATTACTTTTTTTGAACAAGATTTAAGTTGTACAACACCATGGTTCATAGATGCATTTGTAGATAATAGAACTGAACTCCAAACGTTTTTAAAAGAAAACAATATTGGTACACGCATAATGTATCCACCTATAAATAAACAAGAAGCTTATCATATTGATGGGGATCATCAAATTTCAAACTTAGTTGGAATAAAAGGACTTTGGCTTCCTTCAGCAGCTCAATTAAGTGATGAACAAGTCATTTTCATTTGTGATAAAATCAAACTGTTTTATCAGTGAAAAAAGAATTCAATAACAGCAATGAAATTGCTATTGTAGTGCTTTCTTTTGATGGTTTCAAAGAATTATGGAAACCCTTTTTTGATTATTTTTTTAAAGCATGGAATGACTGTCCATATAAAATCTATTTGCTTAATAATTTTCAAAAATATGATGATGAACGTATTACAAATTTATTAGTTGGGGAAGATGTGTCTTGGTCTGATTCACTCAAAAAAGGTTTGGAAAAAATAGCTGAAAAGCGTGTTTTTTTTCTTTATGATGATGCATTTATTTACCAACTTGATAAAAGTGAGATTACAAATTGTTTTCAAACTGCTATAACAAATGATTACACATCAGTAATGCTGAGACCATCGTTGTTCATCAATCAATTTATCAGAAAAAAAATTCAACTCATACCTGATAATGCGCTTTATAGAAATGCCTTATTTTGCAATTTAATTCAACGTGAACATTTAATAAAGTTGCTTCATAGTTCAGAATCTGCTTGGGATTTTGAATTGGCAGGAAATAAAAGAAGTGTGTCATTTCGCTATTACTCAACAAATCGAAAAATCATCTTTTATCATCACGGGATAGTCAAAGGGAAATGGTTTTATTCCATTTACAAGCAATTAAAACAAGAAGGATATTCTTTTGAAAAGTTGAATAAAAGCTTAACTCGTGTTCAATCCATTCAATTGAATTGGAAAACACGTATCTATGAAACTTTTTTAAGGTTGACACCAATAAAGATTGTTCGAAAAATTGAAAACAAAAGAAAAAAACAGATTTACAATTGAACTAGAGATGGAAAATAACCAACAGCCTTTTTTTTCAATTTGTATCCCTACATACAATTCTGTTTTCTTTTTAAAAAAGCTATTGAATTCGTTATTCATTCAATCGTTTATTGATTTTGAAATTGTAATCAGTGATGATTCAACTACAGATGAAGTAATGAATTATTGTAAAGAGATAAAAGATGCTAGAGTTATCTATCTCAAACACCAATCAATTCATTCTGCAACAGAAAATTGGAATTTTGCAATACAAAATGCTAAAGGTAAATACCGCATGCTTGTTCATCATGACGACTATTTTTCAGACCACAAAATTTTAGAGCATATAGTTGATTTTCATAATAAAAACGGAGAGAAAGACGCAATGTTTTTAGGTTTTGTAAATGAAAACAAATCAGAGAAATTTTATTATGGGAAATTTTCTATTCAACGAATATTGAAGCAACCAGATAAGTTATTATTTGTGAATTATCTCTCAGCCCCTTCATGCCTCATAATACACGAAACTGTAACTATAGATTATAATGATAAATTGAAATGGTTGGTTGATGTTGATTTTTATCAAAGATTAATGATTAATTATAAAAACATTGCATATGTACCGCATCTAAAAATGGTTATTGGAGGAGGCGAAGAGCGAATTACGAATACAATTTCTAATAAATTAATATTATCTGAGTTCTTGTATTTGAGAAAGAAAAACTATTACAAAAAGAGTTATGCAATATTTCTTATCAAGTTGATGAAGCTTAAAATCATTTTATTTGAGTTTATAAAATACAAATTAAATGGAAACACAAAGTAAATTAATGAATAACACATCTGAAAATAAAGGTTTATTCTTTGGGTTTATTTTGAGTATTTCTCAACTCAACATTGTTTACGGATTACCAGTAGTACTTTTTTTTATATTACTTTTTTCTGAAACAAAAGCATTGAAAAATAAAAATAAGCGATTGTTTTTTTTGTTGATTTTTCAAATAATTTGGATGACAGCAATTTTTCTATTTTTCCCAAGCAATTTTAATCATTACATTAAAAACATTAACGTATTCATTATTATACTATTAATTCTCATTTCTAAATTTGATTTAAAATTTTTAATTGGACTATCTAAGAGTTTAATAATTTTATTTATTGTAGATTTCATTTTTAATTTATTTTCATTTTTCCTTGGATTTGATCCGCTTGGGAGACAACCACAAATGAGACCTGACGATGTTGTAGAACGCTTAGGGGGGATTTTCGGACACAGCTTTTTTAGTTTGAATATTAGTTTTATTGGGTTGATTGCGTCTTATATTTCAAGAAAAAAAGTCATTTTTGTTTGTGCAATTGTTAATATTTTATTAATCGGTATTTTAAGAGGGTATTTAATATTATTACTTTTAGTTATAGCCTTTTACATAGTAAAAAAGGGAGTATCATATTTTAAGTTAAAAGTTATTTCAATATTATTTGCTACATCAGTATTTATAGGAACATTTTATACCGTTTCCCTACAATTAAGTCAGGCAAATTTAATGCGTGTATACGCTTGGTTAATTTCAATATTAGGTATTAGTGAAAATCTTTTAGTTGGAAAACATGATTTTATGTATGACGACAAATTTGATTCAGTCTCATTTGAAACTATCTATTATTATGGAATTACAGAATCTCAATATTTAGAATTAGGGTTGCATTACGGATTACTTTCTATGATTGCTTTGCTTGTAATAATGTTTAACTTATTTAGTATTAGTTATAATTCATTTAAAAATTCAAAAGTGGAAGATTTTAAGATGAACAAGATAACCCTAATTTCAACATTTATAATTTTCACAGATTTATTTTTCGGTAGTATTTTTGGTTCAACACTTACAACTGTATTTTTTGTAATTTTAATTGTAACAGATAAATCGTCACATAACATGAAAGAAGCATAAATTAAGATGATAAAATTAAATGACCTTATTTCTTTCATTAAAAAAAACTATCTATTGGGTATTTTGTACCCATTTGTCATTTTTGTTAATTTGATTTTTTTAAAAGAGTTTAAAGCGAATAATTTATTGTTCTTGTTTATTATTATTAGCTTAACAAATCAATTTGATCTTGGATTAATAAAAAATTCTTTTTTTAATCACGAAAAATACAGTATTAAATCTGTTTTTATTTTGTTATTAATCGGTATGATTATTTTGTCTTTTATTTCGTTTGGCATCATTGAATTATTCCAAATGGAATTTAGAAAGGAATACCTATTTGTAATATTTGTTGGACTTGTTGCAAATGAGTTTAAATCACATCATGATTCACAATCGAACTATTTTTTAGGTTTTTTAATCAAAAACTGTTTGAATTTAGGTGTTGTTTTTATTTTTTTGAGCTTTCAAATAACAGCGACTTTTTTTCCGCTAGTTATTATTTCATTCATTGCATTAACTGTTTTTATCTTAACATATAAGAAGTTAGATCTAGTTGAAAAACAACAATTAGTTCTTTCTGATTTTAAATTTTTCACGTTGAATATTTTTACCTTTATTTCTGGAAATGTCGATCGGTTTTTAGTAATTCCATTCATTGGGCAGCCATTAAGAAATAATTATTTGTACTATTCTGAAACCAACGCGAAATTAAATGGCTTATTCGGGTTTTTAAACAATTTATTTTTGTACAAACAATTGCAATTATCTCGCATGATACTACTATTAGTGACATTCATAATAATTGTTCTTTTAACTGCTGTTGCTTTGTTTTTTAATATGGATTATTCATATTACATTTTTTCAAGTTCGTTAATTGTTTCTGTTTATTCACAATATTATATTTTTAGTAAAATTGGTGATTTAAAAGGAATAGCTTCTTCATTATTTCCCTTTATAGGGTTGATATTTTACTTGTTGTTTTTTTATAGTTTGATTTCTTTTTTTGAGGTCAATTTATTTATGTTAACATTAGCAATTATTATTAAGTCACTTAGTGAGATGATATTCATTAAATTAATGATAAAAAAACAACCTAAGTTATTATGACAGTGCCTTTTTCAGTTTTAATTTCTGTTTATATTAAGGAGAATCCAGAAAATTTTCGACAAGCATTGATCAGTATTTGGAACGATCAAACATTAAAACCATCAGAAATTGTTTTAGTGAAAGATGGTCCATTGACGGATGATTTAGAGAAAGTAATATCAGCGTTTAAAGAAATAACACCCTTAAAAATAATTGCTCTTCCTGAAAATGTAGGCCTTGGAACTGCTCTAAAAATTGGGTTAGAATCTTGTTCGAATGAACTTGTAGCACGAATGGACACTGATGATATTGCTTCGTCAAATCGTTTTGCTCTTCAAATAAATTATTTAATTCAAAATCCCAGCTGTTTTCTAGTTGGTTCGAATATTGAAGAATTTCAACAAAAACCTGGAGATTTAAAAAGCATTAAAACTGTTCCTGAAAATGATAATGAGATAAAAAAGTTTTTATTTAAAAGATCTCCTTTTAATCACCCTTCTGTCGTTTTTAGAAAATCAAAAATTATTGCAGCCGGATCATATCTTCCAATGCATTCATTTGAAGATTACTATTTATGGTTTCGGCTTATAAAATCAGGTGGAGTATACTATAATTTTCAATCACCACTCTTATACTTTAGAATAGGAAACGATATGATAGGTAGAAGACATGGGCTACATTATGCCAACAATGAATCCAAGCTTTTTAGGAAATTAAGACAAGAAAATTATATTTCTATTATTCAATTTATCAAATTCACAATAATAAGATATCCTTTAAGATTGCTTCCCAAAAGGCTGCTGAATTTTATTTATTTTAAACTTTTAAGGTGATTTTTATTTTTACGCGATCAATAAGTTTAAATAAAAGTTTTATAATTAATTACATTTGTCGAAGAATGTATCATTAATCGGATATAGGTTTAAATGGATAAAAATTCAAAGATTTACATACCTGGTCATTTGGGTTTAGTTGGTTCTGCAATGATAAGAATGTTACAACTTAAAGGATATTCGAACTTAATAGTTCGAACATCTCAAGAGTTAGATTTGACAAATCAGAACGAAGTTGCTTTGTTTTTTGAAAAGGAACAACCAGATTATGTTTTTTTTATGGCAGGGAAAGTAGGCGGGATTTTAGCGAATAAACAATATAAAGCTGAATTCATCTATCAAAATATAGTAATTCAGAGTAATATAATACATCAAGCATATTTGAGTGGAGTTAAAAAGCTGATTTTTATTGCTTCGTCAACTGTGTATCCAAAAGAAGCACAACAACCGCTAAAAGAAATAGATTTATTATCTGGAAAATTAGATCCTTCAAATGAATATTATTCCATTGCTAAAATTGCAGGAATTAAAATGTGTGAGGCTTATCGTTCGCAATACGGATGCGATTTCATTTCAGTCATTCCAACAAATTTATACGGACCAAACGATAATTATGATTTAAAAAATTCACATGTATTACCTGCTTTGCTTCGTAAATTTATGACAGCAAAAACAAAAGGTGAAACTGCTGTTACTATTTGGGGTACAGGTAAACCGTTACGTGAATTTATGCATGTGGATGATATGGCTTCAGCATGTTTGTTCTTAATGGAGAATTTTAGTGAATCTGGAACAATCAATATAGGTGTTGGAAAAGAAATTACTATCTTAGATTTAGCAAAGTTAATCAAGCAAATCATCTGTTACGAAGGTGAGATTCTTACAGACCCAACAATGCCAGATGGCGCGCAGCGTAAGTTGTTAGATTGTTCCAAATTAACTAATTTAGGCTGGACTCCTTCGATTTCACTAACAGACGGAATAAAAAATGTAGTTGAAGAAATTAAAGGAAAAGATTGGTCTGTTTAAAAAAAAGATATGATATTTAAAAACATACAAAAAGAACTTGAATCTAATGGTTTTCAGATTGATTCAATGGATAATAACCGTCCTTGGGGTGGTTTTTATGTTATTGCTGAAGCGCAAGCACAAAACTTTGCTGATGCTTATTTTGAAGGCTTAGATGTTTCAACTTTGAAAATTAGTGGGCAATTGAGCCCAAAGATTTTAATAGTTGCACCTGAAAAAAGGTTGTCGTGGCAATACCATCACCGCAGAGCAGAAATATGGCGTGTTATTAAAGGTCAGGCTGGCGTAGTTACAAGTGATACAGACGAAGAAGGAGCATTGCAGGTACTTAATGTTGGCGATACAATTACACTTCAACAAGGAGAACGCCACCGCTTAATCGGATTGAGTGATTATGCTGTTATTGCAGAAATTTGGCAACACACGGATGCCAATCACCCTTCTAACGAAGACGATATCGTACGCGTTCAAGATGACTTTGGGAGATAAGGGAATAGAAGGAAGAATGAAGAGAGAACTATTCAGAATGTAGAATTTTGAATGAAGAATTCAAAGAGGGTTCTGGTTTTTGAAAGATATAAATCACAATAATAATATCCCGGTTGATCGTATTTCAGTCGGGATTTTTATTTTATGTCAAAAGTAGGTGAGAACCTAAGACTTTGGGAAAAGTTACTTTTTCGGCAATGAAAAAAGTAAGTCAAATCCCTGCTTTTTTTTAATTTTGTTTTTTATCTTTTTAGTTTGTGTAACTACGAGCTTGATCTCTTCATTGTTGATTCCATGAATTTAATGTTGGGTAAAAAGATAAAACGTTTTATAATCTGAAAACAAAGAAATTTCACATGGCACTCAATACAAATAATCCCACACAAACTGCCGCATGGCAACAACTTGCCACTCATTTTGAACAAACGAAAGCAATTCAAATGCAACAGTTGTTTGCAGCTGATCCGTTGCGGACGGAGAAAATGCACATCGAATGGCAGGATTTCTTAGTCGATTATTCGAAAAACAGAGTAACCGATGAAACAATGGATTTGTTGTTGGCATTAGCCAAAGAAATGAACTTGTCGGATGCGATCCAACAGTATTTTGGGGGTCAAATCATCAATCAAACTGAAAACAGAGCGGTGTTGCATACTGCCTTACGTGCAACAGAAAACGAAGCAATTCTGGTTGATGGTGTGAATGTGTTGCCAGAAATTACTGCGGTAAAAAACAAAATCAAACAGTTTTCTGATGAGGTTATATCGGGTAAACGCTTTGGATTTACTGGAAAGCCATTTACTGATGTTGTCAATATTGGAATTGGTGGCTCTGATTTGGGTCCGGCAATGGTGGTGGAAGCGTTGCAGTTTTATAAAAACCACTTAAACGTTCATTTTGTCTCCAACGTAGATGGCGATCATGTGCAAGAAGTGCTCAAAAAACTCAATCCAGAAACGACGCTTTTTGTTATTGTTTCCAAGACATTCACTACACAAGAAACGTTAACGAATGCAGAAACAATTCGTTCGTGGTTTTTACAATCGGGTACACAAGCAGCTGTTGCACAACATTTTGTAGCTGTTTCAACAAATATCGAACGCGTCACAGCATTTGGCATCAGTCCAGACGCTATTTTCCCGATGTGGGATTGGGTAGGAGGACGTTTTTCGTTGTGGAGTGCCGTAGGCTTGTCTATCAGTCTTGCAGTTGGTTTTGACCATTTTGAAGATTTGTTGGCAGGTGCAAATAATATGGACGAGCATTTCAAAAACGAAACGTTTGACAAGAATATTCCAGTTGTTTTGGCGTTGTTAAGTATATGGTATAATAATTTTTATGGGGCTGAAAGCGAAGCATTGATTCCCTATACGCAGTATTTGCAAAAGTTAGCACCGTATCTCCAACAAGGTATTATGGAAAGTAATGGCAAATGTGTTGGTAGAGATGGAAAGCCAGTCAATTACCAAACAGGAACCATCATTTGGGGCGAACCGGGAACCAATTCACAGCACGCGTTTTTTCAATTGATTCACCAAGGAACAAAGTTAATTCCAACAGATTTTATTGGTTTCAAGCAGTCGTTACATGGAAACAAAGACCATCACGATAAATTGATGTCCAACTTCTTTGCGCAGACAGAGGCTTTGTTGATGGGAAAAACAGCAGAACAAGTAAAAGCTGAGTTTGGCAAACAACAATTGTCAAGTGAAACAGCAGATTTCTTAGTACCATTTAAAGTGTTTGAAGGAAATAAACCAACGAATACAATATTAATTGACCAACTAACTCCTGCAAGTTTGGGGGCTTTGGTAGCTTTGTACGAGCACAAATTGTTTGTTCAAGGCGTTATTTGGAACATATTCAGTTACGATCAGTGGGGGGTTGAATTAGGCAAACAGTTGGCAAGTAGTATTTTGACTGAAATCGACAGCCAACAAATCTCCCAACACGATGCTTCGACTACATTCTTGCTGCATAAGTATTTGAAATAATAATTCATTTTTTTAATATCAATTAGTGTCGTGAACATGCTAATTAAATTTTACAGTATAAAAAAAGTCCGCATGTTAACTACAAGCGGACTTTCAATAGTTTATGAATTGTTAATAGGTATATGAAAAACCAATTGTTGTGTTTACATAATTTTTCATGGAAGTATTACTAGCAAAAAGGTAATAATAACTTGTGTTTAATTGTAAACTAAATTTATCATTGATTTTGTATTTAGGCATTACACCAAAAACAGTATTGATCATACCGTCACCAGCAACACGATAATCATCTTTAAATAACTCATTATTAACTCGATTTGTAACACCAGCACCTGCATAAACTGAAAAACTATACTTTGAATCAGTTATTTTTAACATTTGGCTTAAATCAAAAACAGCATTTCCTGAAATTCGAGTCATCATATTATTGCCAAATTTATCTGAACCAACGTCTAAGCGCGCACTAAGCAAAGGAGTGAACTTATAAGATACACCAACACTTGCAGCTGTACCAATGGTAACACCACTTCCAGCATGTGCTCCAAAATTTAAATCAGCAGCAATTTTTTGTCCAAATGATATGCTTGAAATAGCAATAAAAATAGGTAAGATAATTTTTTTCATATGTGATGTTTTTTCTAAAAGTACGAATTTTAATCAAAAGGGTTACGTTCGCGTTGGTATTTGTTTTCATCATTTAGCCATAAGTTCATATGACTTAGATTTCAGACATTTCGGGATCTGTTATCAGATATGATCTTCACATTAGAAAACTTATATAAAAATTAAGTTTCACTAGAAAGAAAAAATTGTCATTTTAGCATGTGTGCATTTTCAATTGTAAATCACAATTGTATGGTCACAACAATACCCAATTCTTCTAATTTTATTTTAAGTGAATTATTCCGAACTTCCTCTATTTGTCCTTTTTTATCCTTGAACAAACCTGAAGGGACTTGGAAATCATCTCCTTTTTTGAATTCTTTTATACTAAAATCCAAAATTGTTTTAGTTGTTAATTCACGTAATAATTTTATTTCACTTTCACGAACAATTGCTGGTTTTTTTAACCAATGAATATATCTTATTACACCCGAAATAACAAATACTTTTGAGCGGTCAATTTCTGCTAATTGAACAAAAACATAGGAATTAATGAGAGGGGTAGTCACTTTTTTCTTTCTATCTGACCATTGTTTGATAGAAGTAATCAAAGGACAGAATGCATCAATTCCATTTGCTAATAATTGTGCTGTTACTTTCTTTTCCTGACGGGGTTTTGTGTAAATGACAAACCAAGGCATTTGTTAAAGTTGTTGTGTTTTGTTGTAAAAATAATACAATCCTTGAATTACAATGTTTTTTCTCTTTATATATCCTATCTCCAATCTCCAATCTCCAATCTCCCAATCTTCCAATCTTCAATCTTTCAATCTTTCAATCTTCAATCTTTCAATCTTCAATCTTTCAATCTTCCAATCTTCAATCTTCAATCTTCCACCTATTGAGTCGGGATTCCATTCTTTTCCTTACCTTTGTTTCTATTAAAATTAATGTATGACAATCACTATCAAGCTGTACAAGAAATCGAGTATCTATTTTTTAATAACATTTCTTATTTCTTTTAGTGGATTTACTCAAGGAGCATTGAATGCATCCAACTTGAGCACATTTAAAGCAGGGCAATTATCCGATGCTGAAATCATACAAGTTCAAAAAGAATTGATTAATAACAACATGTCGTTTGAACAAGCAGCAGCATTAGCTATTGCAAAAGGTGCTCCAGCAGCTGAAATTGAATCCTTAAGAGGGCGATTACTAAGCGCAACTGTTCCCATCGAAACAGCAAAAATAGACCCAGTTGTTCAAGCTGAAATAACTCCAATTGTTGCAGTTTCTAAAGCCGTAAATAAAAATTTAAGTTTGTTTGGTTCAGAATTATTTTCGTCACCAAATTTAGGATTTGAACCAAATACCAATATTCCAGCATCACCTAATTATGTGTTAGGAATAAATGATGTGCTTGAACTAAACGTTTGGGGGGTGCAACAATTTTCTTATAGTGGAAAAATATCGAATAGAGGAATTATTACTGTACCAAATATTGGAGAGATTTTTGTAAGTGGTTTGACATTGGAAGCTGCAGAAACAAAGATAAAAACTGCTGTTTCTCGGATTTATGCTACAGTTGGATCAGGGAGTAGATTTTCATTGAACGTATCCAGTTTCAGAACTATAACTATCACAATTATTGGTGCGCGTCAACCCGGTAATTACAAGGTTAGTTCTATGAGTTCTGTTTTTAATGCTTTACATGTAGCAGGTGGACCAAGCGAAATTGGGTCGTACAGAAACATAGAGGTTATTCGCAACGATAAAGTCATTCGTGTAGTTGATTTGTACAAGTTTTTATCCAGAGGTGATCAATCAGATAACATTAGCTTGAAAGACAACGATGTTATACGTATTCCAGCATACAAAGCACGAATTTCTTTAGAAGGTGAAGTCAAAAGACCCGGTATTTTTGAATTAGTGGCTGATGAAAATTTGGAGCGTATTTTGGAATATGCGGGATGGTTTACTGAAAACGCTTACATCAATCGTATAGCAGTTGAACAAAAAACAGGAAGCGAGCGGAAGGTAGCCGATTTGAATGCTGCTAATTACGCATCATACATACCTCAAGCAGGAGATGTGATTGCTGTTGCGAAAATATTAGACAGATACGAGAATAGGGTTCAAATCCGTGGAGCTGTTTTTCGTCCAGGAACCTATAGTATTGAGCAAAATATGACTGTAAAATCGTTAATTGAAAAGGCAAATGGAGTTGTGGAAAATGTGTTTTTAGAGCGTGCTACTTTGATACGTGAACAAGCAGATTTAACCAAAACATATTTAACAGTCAATTTGAAAGCTGCTTTAACTGGTGATCCAGCTCAAAACACCCTACTTCAAAAAGAAGATGAATTGATCATTTACTTTAATTACGATTTGTTAGAAAAACATGCTATTACAATTTCTGGTGAAGTTCGTAAACCAGGGACTTATTCATACACTTCAGAAATCACTTTGCAAAATATCATTATGGAGGCAGAGGGTTTAACTGATTTAGCTGCTAAAAAAGTTGAAATTTCTCGTGTCCGCAAAGACTCGTTGTACAATCCTAAAGACCCAAATCGTATTATTTATTTTAATCTGGTGTATGATCCTTCTACAAATACTGAGGCAACAACTTTCAAATTAGCACCAGAAGACAATATCATTATCCGCAGAATAGAAGTTGTTGAAACACAACAATTAGTAGCTGTAACTGGAACAGTTTTGTATCCGGGCCCATATGCTTTAATCACAAAAGACGAGCGCGTTTCAGACTTATTAGCCAGAACAGGGGGATTCACCAATGAATCAAATTTGAGTCAAATTCACTTAGTTAGAGAAGGTTATACTATTCCAATTACTTGGAAAAAAGTTGGTGAAAAACCTTCACGACGTTCCAATATAATTTTAAAGCCAGGTGATCAACTTGTTGTTCCAAATTTAGAAACAACTGTTACAATTTCAGGAGCAGTATTGTACCCAACGATAATTCCTGTTGAAGGTAAAAAAAGTGCTCGACATTATATCAATAGTGCTGGAGGTGAAACTGAAAATGCAGATTTAAAGCGGGTTTATGTAGTACATCAAAATGGTAGAATAGTGAAAACTAAGCAGTTTTTGTTTATCCGGAATTATCCTGAAATAGATGGAGGCGCAAAGGTGGTTGTTCCTCAAAAGCCCGTCAAGGAAAAACGAAATAGTGGTGAAATTATTGGATATTCGACAATGGTAACAAGCCTTGCTGGAGTTATTATTGCAATACTTAAATTGTAAGAAATAATTTAAATTGAAGCAACTTTTGTGTTTTATTTGAGTCTTTGTATTAGATTTGTAAAAGCACTTACCAAAGAAATAACATTTAAACCTAATGTATGTTACTAACGAATGAATTTATTTTATTTTTCACGATATTATTTTTTCTCCTTGGGTTTTCATTATCCTATTTGATTTTACCTGTTATAATTAATGTAGTAAAATCTCTAGAACTTTTCGAAAAAGTATCTGATAGAAGTTCCCACAATTGTCCTGTACCAAGCTTTGGTGGTGTCGCTTTTTTTATTATTATTTTATTAGCTTTAGGTTTTTCAGGTGAAATTTATGACAGAACTCAGGTTCTTGCGTTATTGCCTGGAGTATTAATTGTTTTTTTTACTGGATTAAAAGATGATTTGACTGGAACAAAGCCATCAACAAAAATTGTCATGCAACTATTAGCAGGCGCTAGTTTAGTTGCATATCCTCAATTTAACATTAGTGATTTAAATGGATTTTTGGGAATTCATCAAATTAGTGAATGGTTAATGTTTCCCTTAAGTCTTTTGGTTATAATTTTTTTTATCAATGCCTATAATTTGATTGATGGAATCGATGGATATGCTGGTTTAATTGGTGTCGTTATTTTCTCATTTTATGCGTTCATATTTGGATTCGTTAGTGACTGGTTAATGTTAAGTATTTGTGTTGCTATGATTGGAGGATTGATTGCTTTTTTAAGGTTTAATTTTTCAAGCTATGGCAAGAAAATATTTTTAGGTGATACAGGAAGTTTACTACTTGGATTTGTAATTATAGCCTTTGTATTTTACATTACTTCAAAAGATTATGCTCATCAATTAACTTTTTTCGTGCCTGAACAAAACTTACCTTATGTACTATTGGCTATATTATTTGTTCCAACTTTTGATGCTTTGAGAGTTTTTATTACACGTTTGATCAATCACAAAAGTCCTTTCAAAGCTGATCGAACTCACATGCATCATATTATTTTAGATAAGTTTGAATGGACACATAAAAAAACAACTTTTGTTATTGCTATTGTTAATGTTATACTTGTTGCTTTAGTTACTATCATTTGCCACTATAATACTCAACTTATTTCAGCTAGCTTGTTTGTTTTGATTACAGTTTTTGTGACAATGTTCCTTAATCGTCAAGTAAAAAAAATCAGCAAAAGATAAATCAAATCTTTTTTATTAATAAATGATGGGGTAGATATCCTTTCTTCTCTTCGTGCAATGGATAAAAGCATTGCTTCACTTCGTTCAGCGCTTTCTTTTTTTATTTATCCCTCGCTTGCGTCAACGCAGACTCGTTTTAAACAAAAAAAAGCATCATTCTTTCGAACAATGCTTTTATCAGAGTGGGAAATGAGGGATTCGAACCCCCGACATCCTGCTTGTAAGGCAGGCGCTCTGAACCAACTGAGCTAATCTCCCGATTATTTTTGTCTTTTCGCCGTTGCTGTTAGACGGGTGCAAATATAAGTGATAAATTCTATTCTGCAAGGGGTTTTTGAAAAAAAAGTTCAAAAAAATCATGAATTAAAAAGAACGAACCGAATATGACACAGGTATCATTCTTGTTTGCAGCATGTTGCATTGCTTGATATGCTGCAAGTGGATTTTCAAAAAATATTGCTTTTTCACCGATTTCATTGAAATTCTTCTGCAATTGCGCAGTGCTTGCAGAACGCTCATTGGAAAACGTTGTGAAGTAATAAAGAGCATTACTTGGGAATAAAGGAGCAATTTCCGTTAAATCCTTGTCTGAACTTGTACCGTACAACAAATGAAGTTTTCCAGTGTTTGGTGGAATACTTTGAAATAACTCAGCTATTCCATGCGCGTTGTGCGCACAATCGATATAAACGTTCGGTGTTGTGTCTACGAGTTCCAAGCGACCAATGAATCCCGTATTTTGTTTTAAGCGTTGTATTCCCTTTAAAATGCTGTTATTGTTGATTTGAAAACCAATTTGCTTCAGGTAGGTGCTAGCTGTTAAGACAAGTTGATAGTTTTTTTTCTGGTAACCTATTATTCCTTCAGGATAATCCGTTATTGACTCCAATGGTATGCGTGTTGATCCGACTTGTTGAATAATGCTATCAAATTGCTGATTTAAGGCGCTATCTGGTTCGCCAATAATAACAGGAATCCCTTTTTTGATAATTCCAGCTTTTTCTTGTGCGATGGCTGCTTTCGTATCGCCCAAAAGATGCGTGTGATCGAGCCCAATATTTGTAATGATAGCTAGAACAGGTGTAATGATGTTGGTTGCATCTAAACGCCCCCCGAGTCCAACTTCAGCAATGACAATACTACATTCCTTGGCTTCAAAATAACTCAAGGCCATGATCCAAGTGATTTCAAAAAATGAAGGCTGAATTGTCCACTTGTGTGTGCGGACTTTTTCACAGAAAGCAATCACAAATGCGGAATCGACTGGTTGACCGTTGATGCGGATACGTTCGGTAAAATCAAAAAGGTGCGGGGAAGTGAATAATCCTACTTTTTCTCCCGATTCAGTTAAGATGGAAGCAAGCATATTCGAAGTTGATCCTTTTCCGTTTGTTCCACCTACATGAACGAAACGCAACTTTTGCTGAGGATTTCCAAAGAATTCAGCTAATTCCTCGGTGTTTTTTAAACCGGGATTGTATGCTTGTTGCCCCAATAAGTGATACGCTGGGAATTGTTGGAATAGCCAATCGATTGTTTCGGAATAATTCACAAGTACTGTGTTATTGTGATTTAAAAGTGTAGGTTATTGTTCCTTCTTGTAGTGATTTGGATGCATATTCAAACCGCGATTTTTTTGCGTAAGCTTCTGCTTTGTCCACGCAGCATTGATTGGTTCCTTCAGGGGCAATGCTTTTTGCAAAAATAACATCGCCATTTGCATTGACTTTTACGCGAACCGTCACTTTCGCATTGATTCCTTTTCCGCAGGTATAACCGGGTATTTTTACATTAGAGTCATCGTTTAGATGTGCTTTTCTGCCATCCAGATCCCATGTTACTAGTGTTTTGCCATCTGCACCACTATTTGTACCTGCAACACCACCATTTCCTCCAATGATAGCTGGTTTTTGCTTTTCTTTGTTTTCGCGTTGACGCTTGCGCTCGTCCCATTCTTTTTGAATACGTTCACGTTCAGCATTACCTCCAGCTGATTCTTTCAACTGCCGTTCGAAATCATAAATCGATTGTTCGGCACTTGTGCGTTTGTTTGGCTTTTGTCCTGAAGTACTTGCGTTTTCTTTGGGAGTAGTTGAATTAGTTGAAGTAGTTTGAGGTCGCTCGCTTTCTCCATCTTCCTCTGACGCTGAACCATTTTGAGCTACAGGTTGGTTGTCACCATTGTTTCCTTGGTGATTGAATGCGCTTGGTGGTGTTTCAACGGTATTTTGCACATTGTTCAATACAAATACTGTCGTGTCAGTGACATCGTTTGCAATGTTCGCTAAATTGGTTTCTGGTAATAAGTCGACTTTTTTTAATGTAATTAACCCTGCAGTTGCAATGACAAACACGAAAATAATCGTAGTGAGTAAGCCAGCTTGGTTTTTTCGCAATTGAAAAGCGCCGTATTGCTTATTTTTTCCGTCGAATAATGAACGGTAAAGCAAATTAGCATTCAAGAAATTCCATTCCTCGTTGTCTACGTATAAAAACAAGGAAAATCCTAAAACAATTAAACTTATGATAAGTAAGACGAACATCTGCTTTGTTAATTGTTATAAAAATAGGAAGAAAAGAGGAAAGTTGACCTATTTAGGAGACAAACTAACGGTTACTGCTGTCGTAAATATTTTTGCACCAGGTGCACGGTTCCATTTCGCTTGCTCTTTTACCAATTGTACTACTTTGTTGATGACAATTGTATTCGAAATTGTAGTCAAATTACGATCGTATGTTGGAACACCAACAACATCTCCATATTGATCCACATTCACACGTACAACCACATTTCCACGTTCATCTGAAGCAATTCTATTTGAATTGGGATCTTTGATGCGTTCGCGTTTGATATTTCCACCTGTACCTTCGCCACGACCAGGACCTTTACCATCACCTTCATCATTTCCGATGCCCCCTCCAATACCGCCTTGGTCGCCACCACCGCTTCCACCAGTGCCAAACGGATTGTTGCTTGTTTGTTGTGCACTTGTAGGGTTATTAGATGAACGATTGGTATTGTTAATAGTCGATGCGCCAGAACGAACATTCGAACTACTCGACGATTGCGTTAATACTTGTTGCGTTTGCGGAACATACTCATCGGTTTGTTGGGCATCTGCAGGTGTGCCTGAACCACCTCCGCCAGTTCCCGTTTCGATCAGCACATCTTCCAGTGGAATCAATTCCATTTCCGCATCCTTGTACAACAATTGCTCTGGAATAGGAGGAGTAGGGATAGAAAATCCAAACAAATAAAGCGTCGCCAGCAATACCACGAAGGCAGTTCCAGAAACGATTGCTGCTATTTTTTTATCTTTTAAATCAGCGTTTTTTGTTTGTTGAATAGTGATTTCCATGTGATGTTTCTTTTTATCCTGCTTTTGTCGCAATGACAAATTTTAATTGATTTTTCAAACCTAATTGAAGGATATCGATCAAAATTTGGACGTCTAAATCATTTGCAGGTCGAATAACTACTGTTTCGTCATTTCGTTTTTTTACTTCTTGTAGCAAACGTGTTTCTAAATCACCGCTACTCACTTCTTCTTTGTCCAAGTAATATTGTTTGTCACTTGTAATCGACAAGGTAAGGTGTTGTTTTGGTGTATTATCCGTATTGTTTGCTTCCGGAAGTGGGACTTTAATCACATTCGGATTTGCTAGTGTTGAAATGATCAAAAAGAACAAGAGCAAAAAGAACATGATGTCACTCATGGAAGAGGTTTCAATCCCAACATGAAACCTATTTTTTCTTTTTATTGCCATTTTTCTGGACGTTGAATGATGTTAACGAATTTCAAGTTTGTCGTTTGAATTTTCAAGGTATAGCTATCAATCAAGGCGTTTAATAAATGGAATGACGAATAAGCGATAATACCAACCACCAATCCTGCTCCAGAACTGATCATCTTTTCGTACAAACCTCCTGAGATATTTCCAATACTCACATTTTCAGAAATCGAAATGTTATAGAAGATTTTAATTACCCCAGCAATTGTTCCGATAAAACCAAATGTTGGTGCGATACCAGCAATCAATCCCAAGTGACTCAAGCCTTTTTCCATTTTGCCAATCTCGATATTGACTACTTTTTCCATGTTCGACTCAATTTCAGAAACTGGGCGTCCAATGGTTTGGATTCCTTCTGCAACAACAGAACCAAACGCTGTTTGATCGTTCTTCACTTGGTTCAATGCTTCTTGCAAGTTGCCTTTTTCCAAATTTGGACGGATATCGTTCAATAAATTAGCATTGTGTGTTGTTACGCGTTTGATGTAACGGTAGCGTTCTACAACAACATAAACCGTATAAAACAATAAAAGGACAATTGGAATGATAAACACACCACCTTTCATGATAAACGATAAAATAGATATTTCCTCACCTGGGACAGCTTCAGCAGTTGCCGCTGCTACGTCAGCGCCAGATTCAGTAATTTGTGCGATACTCAACAAGGGAGTCGCTAGGAATGCAAGTGTAAATAATTTCGCTTTTTTCATTTTTTTCTCGAATGAATACAATATGCATCAAAATTAACCTACGTTTTCCCTCGTTTGATTGATCGAACAAAGAGATATTCACACTCATTTGTTTACGAAGGGGAAAAAGCTGTTTGATGTTACTTGTACAATGCGCTATTAAGAGAAAAGTTACACAATGAAAACTACACTCCTTATTTTTTATCCTTGAGCGAAAAGCTCAACCAAGTATAACCGATTAATCCAGCAACGAGCGAGGAAAAAAGAATCGCAAGTTTGCCATTGTTGATAAGCGTTGGTGAGTCAAAGGCAAGCAATGTAACAAAAATTGACATGGTAAAACCAATTCCACCTAGTATTCCTACACCAAAAAGTTGATACCAATTGACACCAGTGGGTTTTTCTGCAAATCCAATTTTAATTGCTAGCCATGAGAATAGAAAAATCCCAAGTGTTTTCCCAATGACAAGTCCAACAGCTATACCTTGACTAGCAGGAGAAGTTAATGAAGTGAGCCAATCATCGTTGATGCTGATTGCAGTATTTACCAACGCAAAGAGCGGTAAAATCACAAAGGGAACAGGAAAGTGTAAAAAACGTTGGGTTATTTCGGCAGGAGAGGCCAATTTTTTAGTAGGTTTAGTTGGAAGTGAAAATGCCAATAAAACACCTGTAATAGTAGCATGAATACCAGAATGATGCATGAAATACCACATGATAATTCCTACAGGAATGTAGATGAGTAACGATTTGACTTTTAGCTTGTTAAAAACCAATAACAAGACAAATAATCCGAGCGAAGCTGCTAAGTTTGACCAAATAATTGTTTTGGTATAAAACAAAGCAATAACTAAAATTGCTCCGAGGTCGTCGATGACAGCAAGTGCGGTTAAAAAAACTTTCAGCGCTAAAGGAACACGTTTTCCTAATAATGATAATACTCCAAGTGCAAAAGCAATATCTGTTGCCATGGGGATACCAAAACCATTCGCTGTAGGTTGTTGAAAGTTGTAAAACAAGTAAATCAGTGCTGGAACAAGCATTCCACCCAAGGCACTGAAAATAGGTAACGCTGCTTTTTTTAAGGAAGAGAGTTCACCAATTTGAAATTCACGTTTCAGCTCCAAGCCAATTAACAAAAAGAAAATTGCCATGAGGGCATCGTTTACCCAGTGTTCAAGCGACAAACCGCCAAACTTGTTTTCCCAAAATCCCAAATAGGTTTCTTGAAAAGCAGAATTAGCAAGGATTAAAGAAACTACTGTAAAAAAAATAAGTGTTAATCCACCTGATTTTTCACTTTCAAAAAAATCAACAAATATTTTCTTAGAATGCTTGAGCATCTTAAACCAGTTGTTTCAATGCTATTTCAAATGCAGTTTTTGCGATTCCGTTTTTACTTGAATTTGTTGTGTGAGCAGCTTTCAACGCATTTTTAATGATTTCACTGGTGTCTTCAAAAATTCCTTTATCCGTTAATTCGTTGATGTCATTACTCATTAAATAAGCGAAAACGCGCGCCATTCCGCAATTTGAAATAAAATCAGGAATAACAGACAAATGGTTGTCAGCGTAATCAGCAATTGGTCCAAAGAAAATTTCTTTGTCGGCAAATGGTACATTCGCACCAGCTGCAATTACTTCCATTCCTGCACCAATCATTTTACTCACCTGATCTTGTGTGATCAAGCGCGATGCAGCACACGGAATAAAAATTTCTGCATTTACCGACCAAATTTTATCGTTCACTTCTTCAAATGAAAGCAAATTTGGAGCAACTAATTCATTGCCGTTTTTAGCTAAGAATAATGTTTTTATTTCTTCGAAAGAAAAACCTTCTTCGTTGATTAATCCACCAACGCGGTCAATAATTCCAACGATTTTAGCTCCTTGTTGTGCAAGATAATATGCAGCTGCTGATCCAACATTACCCCAACCTTGAACGATAACACGTTTACCTGCAACTGTACTTTGGGATGCTGAGCTTGTCGAAGCACCCCAGATATCGTAAAAATGCGCAACAGATTGTGCAACGCCAAAACCAGTAATCATGTCTGCTACGACATATTTTTTGGCTGGATCAGGCGAATAGTTTGTATCTTCAATTGCTTTTAGCACACCTTGTCTTAATTGACCAATACGGTTAATTTTTTGCGCTTCTTTTGGTTGAAAGTGACCATTGAACACACCTTCTTGAGGGTGCCAAATACCACACGCTTCAGTCATAGGAATAACTTCGTGAATTTCGTCCACATTCAAGTCACCGCCTGTACCATAGTAATGTTTTAAAAGTGGGGTAACTGCTGCGTACCATCTTTTTAATACACCTTCTTTTCTTGGATCTTTCGGATCAAAGTTAATTCCAGATTTCGCTCCACCAATTGCAGGTCCAGCAACGGTGAATTTCACTTCCATTGTTTTCGCAAGTGATTCTACTTCACGTTTGTCCAAACCAACACGCATACGTGTTCCACCACCTGCTGCGCCTCCGCGAAGTGAGTTGATTACTACCCAACCTTCTGCTTCGGTTTCTGCATCTTTCCATTCAAAAACGATTTCAGGGCGTTTGGTTTCAAATTTGTGAAGTAAATCTTTCATTGCTTGTTTTTTCAATTGTGGCACAAAAATAGGTATTTTCTTGTTATGGACGGTGTAAAACTCCTCCAATTACATCTTTGGATGCGCCTGTAACGCTTGCCAAACAATTTGGTTCGTTATTGAGATACAAAGCACCTAGTAATCCAAAAATCAATGCTTCTTTGAAATCGATTAATTCGGAACTAACCTCAATTATTTCTCCTTTGTAATAACGTTGAATTCGTTCAATTAGAAACTTATTTTTAGCACCCCCACCTGTTATCATCAAACGATTGATTGCTAAGGTATTGAGTTCGTGTGATAGTTTATCTGCAATGTGTTCTACAACAGTTGCTAAATTATTTTCGATGTCCTTGTCAAATTTTAAAAGCGGATAAAATTCATTTTCCAACCATTCAACACCAAGTGATTTTGGAGCATCCTGAGAATAATAGGGGAGACTGTTTAATAAATCCAGTAAAAAATAATTAATCGAACCCGTTCGTGCGATTTCTCCATTTTTATCGTAATCCAGACCTTTAGAGCGTGCCAATTTATTGAGAGGCAGATTCGCAGGACAGATATCGTAAGCTTTCATGACACCGTTTTGAAAAGCTGAAATATTTGCAAAACCGCCAATATTTAAAAACGCATCGGCTTGATCTCCAAACAAATAACGATCGCCAATTGGCACAAGTGGTGCGCCTTGTCCGCCATAAAGCACATCTTTAGAACGGAAATCACCAATGGTAGGAATACCAGTTTTCACAGCAATTACAGCAGGATTCGCAATTTGTACGGTAAATCCTTTTGCAGGTTGGTGAAATATTGTTTGACCATGAGAAGCTATTGCATCAAATTCTGTTGCAGAAAAATTATTTATTTGAATAAAATCAGTCACACACGCACCAAAATAAGCGCCTAATTCATAATCTAAATAGGCTAATTTGGCGCCAGAAAGGTTTGTTGCATCAAAAAGAGAAGCAATTAATCCATTCGAAAAAGGATAAGTTGCAGCGGCTCTTATTGTGAATTTCCAATTGTTATCGGCGACTTTCCGATATTCAGCAGCAACGATATCGATACCATCCAAAGAGGTACCGGACATAATTCCAATAATATTGTACGTATTCATAGCGATGAAATTAAACTTTTTATAGGTACATTTGTCATATCGAACAAATATAAAATAAACTCCGAAACTGATGAATTTCGAATTGACTGAAGAACAAAAAGCTGTACGCGATGCAGCTCGTGATTTTGCACAAAATGTTTTAAAACCAGGCGTGATTGAACGCGATCGTGATCAACGTTTTCCTGTGGAAGAAGTGAAACAATTGGGTGAACTTGGATTTTTAGGAATGATGGTTGATCCAAAATACGGCGGAGGCGGTATGGACACAATGTCTTATGTACTTGCAATGGAAGAAATTTCCAAAGTTGACGCTTCGACTTCTGTGTGTATGTCCGTTAACAATTCACTTGTTTGTTGGGGATTGGAGAAATTTGGAAACGAAGAACAAAAACAAAAATTCTTGGTTCCATTGGCGACTGGAGAAAAAATCGGTGCATTTTGTTTGTCTGAACCAGAAGCTGGATCAGATGCAACTTCACAACGTACAACTGCTGTAGATATGGGAGATTACTATTTGTTAAACGGTACAAAAAACTGGATTACAAATGGTTCAACTGCTTCAACTTATATAGTTATTGCACAAACAAATCCTGAATTAGGTCACAGAGGAATCAATGCGTTGATTGTTGAGCGTGGCATGGAAGGTTTCATCGTTGGTGCAAAAGAAGATAAATTAGGAATTAGAGGAAGCGATACGCACACATTGTTATTCAACGATGTGAAAGTGCCAAAAGCGAATAGAATTGGTGAAGATGGATTTGGTTTCAAATTTGCCATGAAAACACTTTCTGGTGGTCGTATTGGTATTGCTGCTCAAGCATTAGGGATTGCAGCAGGAGCATTTGAATTAGCTACAGCCTATTCGAAAGAGCGCAAAGCATTTGGAAAAGAAATTTACAAACACCAAGCAATTGCATTTAAAATTGCTGATATGGCAACAGAAATTGAAGCTGCTCGTTTGTTGGTTTATCGTTCTGCTGCTGATAAAGATGCCGGTCGTAACTTTGACCAATCTTCTGCAATGGCTAAATTATATGCGTCAAAAGTTGCAATGGAACAAACAGTTGAAGCTGTTCAAATTCATGGTGGATACGGTTTCGTAAAAGAATACCATGTTGAGCGTTTGATGCGTGATGCAAAAATCACTCAAATCTATGAAGGAACATCAGAGGTTCAAAAAATTGTTATCTCAAGAGGTATTTTAGCGGACTAAGTAACAATTAAAAACATAAAAAAAGGATGAACGTTTTGTTCATCCTTTTTTGTTTGGGGTTATTTTATAAATAAGGAATGACTTTTTCCAATGCTAATCCGCGTGAACCTTTTAGTAAAATCAATAAGTCTTTAGGCGGATTGTGTTCAAAATGTTCAATTAAGGGCTCAATTGATTTCAAAAAGATTGCCTGAGGATGTGTTCCTTTGAACCGTAAAAATTCTTCGCCAATAAAAAATCCACTCAAGCGCAAATCGATTGTTTGTTGAACAATTTCTTCGTGAACCATTGCTGCATCTTGCCCCATCTCACGCATATCACCTAAAATAAAAATTTTCGCATGGTTATCGATCTTCGCAAAACTAGATAACGCAACTGCCATACTAGTTGGATTTGCGTTGTAACAATCAACAATAAGTGTATTGTCAGTAGTTTTACTGACTTGTGAGCGATTATTAGTTGGTTCGTATGAAGTAATTGCTTTGTTGCAGTTTTCACGTGTTACACCGAAGAAACGTCCAATTCGAATAGCTGCTAAAAAATTAGTGAAATTATATTCGCCCACTAAGTGCGTTTTGAGTAGGGGACTTGTGTAATTTTCTTCATGCCAAGTCATTTCAACAAAAGGTGACAGGCTAATCAGTTCACCACTCAATTCACTTTCATTTCCATAATATGCAATTGTACAATTTGCAGGTAAATGATTGGTTAAAGTTTGATCATTTTTATTGACAAACAAAGTTGCGTCAGATTCCGCCAAAAAACGATACAATTCTGTTTTCGTTTGTATAACACCTTCCAGACTTCCAAATCCTTCCAAATGTGCCCGCCCTATATTGGTGATAATTCCATGCGTTGGTTCGGCAATGCTCATTAATTCATGAATGTCACCGGGTTTATTTGCTCCCATTTCAATTACTGCAATTTCATGTTCAGCAGTTAATTCCAATAACGAAAGAGGAACACCAATGTGGTTGTTCAGATTTCCTTTGGTAAAATAGGTGTTGAATTGCGTTGCGAGCACTGTTCCAATTAATTCCTTACTGGTTGTCTTTCCGTTACTACCAGTTATTCCAATGATAGGAAGGGTTAACGTTTTTCTGTGTTCATTTGCCAATTCTTGTAACGCGAGTAAGGTATCGGTTACTAAAATCGTTTTTCCAGGAATTTCAAACTGAACATTATCAATAACAGCTTTGAAAGCTCCTTTTGCTATTGCCTCTGCAGCAAAAGTGTTCCCGTCAAAGTTGGCACCTTTCAAACAAAAAAACAGACAGTTTTGTGTGATTTTTCGTGTGTCTGTTTGGACTCCTGTGCTTGTTAAAAATTCAGAATAGAGTAGGGTCATATTTTTTGATATAAAAAAACCCACAATTCTAGCGAAGAGTGGGTTTCAGTTATAGAATGTTCTTATTTTTTCTTTTCTTTTTTCTTGTTGTAGTTTTGTCCAACTGGACTTCCTACACGATCCATTGCACAACGGAAACCAATTGCTGCAGTAGATTTGTCTTCGTCTAAGAAACGACGTGTACCAACTGCTAACCAATATGCACGGTCTTTCCAAGAACCACCTTTGTACACACGTGATTTATCAGAAATCAATGTTGTAGGCCAAGATGTTTTGTCAGTTGGTTTGATAGGAGTACCATCTAAACCGTATGTTTCAAATTCACTTTGATACATCAACAATTTTGGATCTTGTGACGCTTGATTGATTTTGTTTTTTATATCGTCATTATTAAAGTAAATAGAACTTTCGATATCTCCATCCAAATAATCAATATAGTCATCTTTTCTGTAATTCAAACGACCGATGTTCTCTTCTTCAGTTACATTGCGGTATTTTAATTTACCTGGCGTATTGATAATGAATTCAGAGAAACCTTCGCGTAACATCGTAATGATTTCGAAAGGATATTCTTCATCACGACCTTGACGTGTTCTGTCAGAAGCGAAAACTCCTTCAAAAATTTCTTCTTGAATACGAGTGTTTGCCTCTATTTCGTATTTGTCGTTCGCATCAATAATTGCTAAATCCAAAATCTTATTTAACTCATCAATCATCGCTAATTCAGCAGAATCTTTTTTGTTGTTGTGAGAAACATAAAAAGGATCTGGTGCAAAACCGCTGTTAGCTGATAAGCCTTTGTTGTGTTTCGCTTTGTTACCAGCAGCAATTCCTTTTGGAATAACCGTATCTAATGGATCATGATTTGCAGCAGAAATACGTTGGAAACGCACGCGCTCAAATTCGTTCAAGTATTCTTTCATTCCGTGAATGTCATACAACACTTGACCATTTTTAGTGTCAACAACACCTTCGTTGTTCAATACTTTTGTTTGGTATACGTTACCTCTAAAAGGTCTAAACTCGTTGTAATCCTCAGAAGTTAAAGGACGGTAAACATCCATTACCCATTCGGATACGTTACCTGCCATGTGGTATAAACCGTAATCATTTGGCCAGAAAGATTCTACAGGAGCAGTTACATCTGCACCGTCGTTCAATTGACCAGCAACTCCCATGTAATCACCACGACCTCTAACAAAGTTAGCACGCATAGCTCCTTGGAATTCTGCATTGTCTTGACGAACATAGTGACCATTCCATGGATATTGACGGCGCTCAGTAATTACTTCTGAACCTGGTGTTAAATTCCCAATTAAACCTGCAGCAGCGTATTCCCACTCAGCTTCTGTTGGGAGTCTGTATCGAGGAAGTAATACTCCGTCTTCCATCATAACAATACGATCAGCTAATTTTTTACCATCTCCTTTAACAGGATCTAAATTTTTGAATTTTTTACCACCCAATTCTTCGCTTTGCTCGAATTGTCCAGCTAAATATGCATCTGTATTGAATGTTGCTTCATTTGTAGCCGCAACATCCCATCCTAAAACGCCTTCTCGAACTAAAATAAATTCGTTTACACGGTCAGTTCTCCATTTACAGAAATCTGAAGCTTGCAACCAAGAAACGCCAACAACAGGATAATCTCTATATGCTGGGTGACGTAGGTAGTAATCTACATTTTTTTCCATGAATGCTAATGGACTTCTCCAAGCAAGCGTATCAGGTAATGCATTTTTGTAAACCATTGTGTAATTTTCATACGATCTTTTCAACCAGTATAAATATTCTAACCAATGGAAGTTTGTTACTTCTGTTTGATCAATGTAAAAAGAAGAAACGGTAACGCGAGCAGGACGGTTGTTCCAATCGAACATTACATCTTGTTCAACCATTCCCATTGTGAAGGTACCACCTTCGATCATGATTAATCCTGGACCAGTTTCTTGGTCAACAAATGGAACTTTTTGAAAGCCACCTTGTTCTGAATTATTATAATCCCAGCCAGTTGATGAAGACACATCATGACTACAAGAAACAACCGTTGATCCAACGATTGCTATTGCTAATAAACGCAACATTTTCATATGCTTGGTTTGTTTTTTCATTTTTTTTGGAATCCCAAAGTTAATCTATTTAACGTATTTCTCGTAAAAGGTTACAAAAATAGTTAAAAAGATGGACAGACAATCATTTTGAATGGACGTACATTTGGCTTACACACGGGGTAAATCCCAAGTGAAATTTCATGAGAACCTCCTGATTTTCCGTTATTTAATGGAGAAACAGTTACATCATAACTATATCCAACTCTTAATTTCCCTGTATTAATACCAACGGTCAAGATGAAAGCATCACGATTTCTAAACCAAACTCCAGCTTGGAAAGAACCATATTTTACATAAGTTCCAAGATTTAATTCTTGAAAACCTTGTTGGTATTGATAGATGATATTAGGCATAATCGTCGTATTTGTGTTATACTTTGATTTGCCTCCAATAGGAATTTCAGCACCAGCATGTGCAGTAAAACGAATGGGCATAGGAGAATTACCAATGATAACAGACTCATTTGGTCTGTTTAAATGATGAGCAGCTGCACCAAAGAAAAAACGTTTTGAAAAACCTACAAATCCAGCAGACGCATCAAAAAATCCTCTAGAACCTCCACGTGGGACATCATTTGTTCCTAAAACAAATCCTCTTCGAGGATCAATCATGTCACCAAAAGTTAATTTATCCCAATCCAAGAATTTTTGATACCAAGCTGCACGAACACCAAACAACATAGCAAATTTTCTATTGACTTTTAAATGGTACGAATAGACTAAGCCAAGCATTGAAGTATTGATTGTTCCTTTTCCTTGAATATCATTTGTCGCTAAAACACCAAATCCACCAGAAATATTTTTAAAATACTGATCGTATGAAGCGCTTGAAGTAATGTAATTATTCGTTAAGCTAGGCCATTCATTTCTGAAGTTAACATTATAACGAGGGCAACCATTTGAACCAGCAAAAGCAGGGTTCAGATATATTGGGTTTGCATAGAATTGCGTAAATGTTGGATCCTGCGCATGTAGTTTACCCGCACAGAATAGTACTCCAAAAATTACTAAAATTTTAACATTTCTCATTCGTATTCGAAAATATTAATGCTTAATTGATGAATTTTACGCCAATAATACGAAAAAAAATCGCAATGGTTTCAAATAAAACATCGAAACACAAAAATAAAAAAATAGTACATACGTTAGAGTGATGATTACAATCTATTTTACAAATTTGTACCATGATAACAAAAATGACAATCTTTAAAGAACGTAAAGCACTTGTTTTAATAGCATTCTCAAGCTTTTTAACAACGATAACTTTATTTGCACAAATTGTTACGTTTGAAATTCCATGGACCAAACCGATTTTAGTGACAGAAGATGGGATTCAACGCTCAATTCCGGCAATTACAAATGGTTCTTATCAAGATGGCTTGCCATTGTTTTCTGCGTCAATTGACTTGATTAGAGGAGATTACGAAATTGATTATCAAATACTAACAACTGAAATCGCACATGATGTAGATGTTGAGTTGGTTGCTACAAATTTAACTAACATTGGTAAAAGTCCGATAATTAAATTAATTCCGATAACGACCAAAAAAGGGACAAGTATAAGTGTTGCATTGATTCCGTATTATTTTTCGAATGGTCAATTAATCAAAATAACTTCATTTTCTGTTTCCTACATTTATCATCCACCGATAATAAACAATCAACTAAAAGATTACGCAACCAATTCAAAGCTTTCAAATGGTTTGTGGTATAAAATTGCTATTCCTGCAGATGGCGTATATAAAATAGATAAGCAACTTTTGCAAAGTTTAGGGATAGATATTACTACCTTTTCCCCAAGTGCTTTAAATGTATATGGAAATGCTAGTGGTAAATTGTCTGAAGCGAATAATGATTTTTATTACGATGATTTGATTAAAAACCCAATTCTAGCAGTAGGTGAATCAGATGGAGTTTTTAATGAGACTGATTATTTTGCATTTTATGCAGCTGGCCCTCATCGTTGGGATTACACCAATTTGAATGGTTTTGATCGTACTCAGAATGTCTACTCAGATGTTGCACATTATTTCATTCATATTGACGTTACTGATGCGCCAAGTCGGATACAAACAATTGATAACTCCTCCTTAACTGCTTTTCAAACTGTTTCCGATTATACTTATTATGCAATTCATGAAGAAGAAAAATACAATTTAGTAAAAGGAGGACAACGTTGGTATGGTGAATTATTTGATGGTTTCTTATCGCAGGATTTTAGTTTTAATATTCCTGATTTGGTTATGAATCAATCGGTAACATTGAAGTATGCTTTTGCTACGAATGCACGAACCAGTGGCAATTATTTTCAGATCAAACAAGGAAATTTGTTAGTAGCAACACAGAATGCTTCTGCGGTCTCCGCAGATTATGCTCGAAATGTAAGTTCGGTTACTTATCAGCCTACGACTGCAAATCAAAACTACACAGTTGTTTTTAATCGTGTTAACCCTACTATCAAAGGTTATTTGGATTATTTGACAGTCATTGCTCGTAGAAATTTAATCTATAACGGTACTCAATTTCAGTTTCGCGATTTACAAAGTGTAGGAGCAGGAAACACAACGCAATTTAACATTACTACAACTACAACTACAACTAATTTATTCGTTTGGGATGTTACCAACAAACGTTCACCAAAAGAGATGTTGGGAAGTTTTTCTAGTTCGCAATTTTCGTTCAAACAGGCAACAGATTCATTACGTGAATTTATTGTTTTTTCTTCAACAAATTTGCTTTCTCCATCAGCTGTTGGAATTGTTCAGAATCAAAATATTCACGGGTTTGCAAACAAAGACTATGTCATTGTTACCCATCCAAATTTTTTAAGTCAAGCGGAACGTTTAGCGGCATTACATGAAGCAAATGGAACGTCGACACACGTTGTTACAACAGAGCAAGTTTATAATGAATTTTCATGTGGAACGCAAGATGCGACTGCAATTCGCCGAATGATGAAAATGTTTTATGACCGAGCAGGGCTTATTGATTCGCTTAAGCCAAAGTATTTGTTGTTGTTTGGTGACGTTACGTATGACCCAAAAAACAGAGTAGGAGATAACAATTACTTTGTCCCTTCTTTCCAAGTTGTCAATTCTGAAAATCATATTTCAGCTTTAATCACAGATGACTATTTTGGTTTATTAGATGCAAATGCTGGAATTAATGGATCGGATCAAATGCGGCTTGGAGTAGGTCGTTTGTTGATATCAACGCAAGAACATGCCGTGCAACAAGTCAATAAAATTGAACATTACATGAAAAATGGAAGTCAATTTTTTTCAGGAGGTCCGAATGATTGTTGTTCTGGCGATTTGTCTTCAAGTTTTGACGATTGGCGCACCAATTACACCTTAATCACAGATGATGAAGAGGGGGGGTATTTTGTCAATGTTGATGCTGAACCAGTTTCCCAACATGTATATGCTGCTCATCCAGAAATGAATGTAGATAAAATTTATTCGGATGCATTTGTTCAGACTTCAGGAGCTGGAGGTGAACGTTATCCAACTGTTTACGAAGCGATAACAGATCGAATTGAGCGTGGAAGTTTGATAACAAATTACATTGGACATGGAGGTGAAGTAGGCGCTGCAGAAGAGCGTATCATTACAATTCCTCAAATCCAAGCATGGACAAACATTAATAAATTAGGATTGTTTGTAACTGCTACTTGTGAATTCACAAAGTTTGATGACCCAAGTCGTGTGTCGGCTGGTGAATGGGTTTCCTTGAATCCTACAGGTGGAGCAATTGCTTTAATGACAACAACACGATCTGTCTTTTTTGGTGTCAATTCTACAACAATAGACGCTTTTTACAATTATGTTTTCATGCGTGAGTCTGATGGAGCCCCTATGACATTTGGTAAAATCATTCAATTGACTAAAAACAACTCCCAATTTTCAGAAAATCGCCGTTGCTTTAGTCTAATCGGAGATCCAGCATTACAAATCGCATTACCTAGATTTAATGTGGTGACTGATTCTATCAATCACATAGCAGCTAATCAATTCAATGATACCATAAAAGCATTAAGTAAAATGCATGTTTCAGGTCATTTGGAAGATATTTTCGGGAATAAACTAAATGGATTTAATGGTGTTGTTTCACCAACTATTTTTGATAAAACGAAGTCGAATACTACATTGATGAACGACCCAGATTCACCATTAATCACATTCAAAACGCAAAAAAATGCTTTGTACAAAGGGAAAGCAACTGTTTTAAATGGAGATTTTGAATTTGAGTTTCTTGTACCAAAAGATATTGATTACAGTTTTGGTAAAGGGAGAATAAGTTATTATGCAAACAATAATGCAACTGATGCAATAGGCTATGACACTAGTTTTGTTGTCGGGGGAATTAATACAACTGCACAACAAGATAATCACGGACCAACAATACAGGTTTATTTGAACGATAAGAACTTTGTGAATGGAGGAACAACAAGCACAACACCATTGTTAATTGTGGAAGCATTTGACGAATCTGGAATCAATACTGTTGGAAATGGCGTGGGACATGATTTGATTGCCATTTTAGACGGGAATTCAGGTGATCCAATAGTGTTAAATAATTATTATACAGCAAGTTTGGATAACTATCAATCGGGAAAAATCAATTATACGCTCCGTAATTTAACACCAGGAGAACATACGCTCGATGTTAAAATTTGGGATGTAAACAATAATTCGTCTGTGCAACGCTTGCTTTTTACAGTTATCGATGAGGATCAAGTTGCATTACAAAAGGTGTTGAATTACCCGAATCCATTTACAACAAAAACGACTTTCTTCTTTGAGCACAATCAGTCGTGTGCGTCATTAGAAACACAGATTCAAATTTTCACAGTCTCTGGTCGTTTGGTTCGCACGATCAATCAAACTGTTCCTACTGCAGGATTTCGAATTGACGGTATTGATTGGGATGGGAAAGATGATTATGGCGACCAATTAGCAAAAGGAGTTTACGTTTATAAAATTTCGATCAACTTACCTGCAGGTGGGAAAGCAGAAAAAGTAGAAAAATTGGTTCTTTTAAAATAGTTATACAATAAAAGTAATTTAAAAACGTATTTTTGTTTCAACAATCAAAATATAAGATGAATTTTCATAAAATTATATTCGTTTCAATGTGTGCTCCTTTTTTGACTTTTGGTCAAGGAAGTGGTGTAACAGATGAGCAATTACAATTAAATACAATTACCACATCAATGCCTTTTTTATCCATTACTCCCGAGTCTCGTGGGGGTGCAATGGGTGAAGCAGGTACAGCGCTTTCAGCAAACTCAACATCAATTTTTTGGAATACAGCCATGTTGAATTTTGCAGATGACGATGCAGAAATTAGTGTCAGTTATACTCCTTGGTTACGAAAATTAACAAATGATATTCACTTATCTTATCTATCTGGTTACAAACGATTAGGAACAAAACAAGCAATTGCCGCATCGTTGCGTTATTTTAGTCTTGGCGAAATAACATTTACTGATGCCAATGCTCAATTTATTCGTGAAGACAAACCAAGTGAATTTGAATTAGCGTTTGGTTATGCGTTTAAATTAGCCGAAAAACATAGCATTGGAATCAACGGTAAATTTGCTTATTCAAACTTAACAGGTGGATTAGTTGTTGCAGGTGCTCAAACGAAAGCAGGAATTGCAGGAATTGCCGACATTTCTTATGCCTTTAGAAATGATGATATTGATTGGTTTGGAAAAAGAGGAGTTTATACCTTAGGTGTAACCTTGAATAACATTGGAAATAAAATAGCTTATTCGGAAACATCTCGAAGAGACTTTTTACCAATGAATTTAAAAATTGGTAATGCATATACTATTGAAGTTGACAAATACAACAAATTCACGTATAGTTTAGATTTACAAAAACTATTGGTACCAACTCCGGGACTTTATGACAACGGGCAGTTAATCTCAGGAAAATCGAGTGATGTAGGTGTGATTGCTGGATTAGTTCAGTCTTTTTATGATGCGCCAGGTGTTGTGTCGGTTGATGAAAACGGAGATTATATTCAAAATGCAGATGGTTCTTACGCTGTTGTAAAAGGAACGCGCTTAAAAGAGGAATTAACTGAAATAAATATTGCAACAGGTTTTGAATATTGGTATGCAAATTCATTTGCGATTCGTGGAGGATTTTTCTATGAAAACAAAAACAAAGGAGACCGTAAATATTTCACAGCAGGAATTGCGTTGCAGTATAATTTGTTTGGAGTAGACATCTCTTATCTTGCAGCATTGAAACGCGATAATCCATTAGCGAATACACTCCGTTTTACTTTGCGTTTTAAACTCGGAGATAATAAAGTTGGCGCGGATAAAAAACCTGAATAATGGATATCCGAATAGGTTTTGGTGTTGATGTTCATCGCTTAGAAGCAGGACGTGAATTTGTGTTAGGTGGCGTAAAACTTCCTGCTACTTTTGGAGCAGTTGGTCATTCGGATGCGGATGTATTGATTCATGCTATTTGCGATGCACTACTTGGGGCGTTAAACTTACGTGATATCGGTTTTCATTTTTCAGATACAGATCCTCAATACAAAGGTATCGATTCAACAATCTTGTTGAAAAATGTAATGACGTTGATTTCTGATAAAGGTTTTCACGTTGTAAATATTGATGCAACGGTTATTTTAGAGCAACCCAAAGTCAATCCACACATTCCTGCGATGCAAGCAATTTTAGCGGAACTATTACAGGTGACAATTGATCGCGTTTCTATAAAAGCAACTACACACGAAAAAGTTGATTCTTTTGGAGCAGGGGAAGCTGTTAAAGCTTACGCTGTATGTTTGCTTTCAGCTAATTAAGTTGTTTTAAGCTGTTGTTACGGCTTTTAAAACGCCATCCCACAAGATAATTCGACTTTCCAACGAGCGTAGTACATAGCTGGTTGCTTCTTCCCATTTTGTCGCGTCATCTCCACATAATTCTGAAACCATTTCGAGTGCCAAATGGCTGTGGAGATCGCCGTCTACTTCAATGTGTCTATCTAAATAGTATTTAAACGTTGCAATTTGATCCGGAAATTGTTCGTTGATATCATTTACGATGGCTAAAAACATGTTTGGAATCAAGTCTTCACGTCCAAAAGTGAAAACAGCAGCAATAATGTGAGGCTTATTTGTAGCGATTACTTCAAAAGTGAAATTCAGAAAATGTTGCGCATGTTCAGGAATAGATGAGTTTGCAATTGCTTCGTGTAAAGGAACTCCTGCTTTTAGTTTTTCAAGTAATTCATCTATGCTTTTTCGAGAAGCGCCAATTTGCGCCATAGCCTCTAAATACAATTCAAAATGACTGATATTTCCCTCTCGTTGAAAAGCAACATCCGATTCTTCCCCACAAACAATCTCGTTGATTAGAAAACGCACTTTTGCTGATCCAACTGGAAACCATGGGACTTGTGTGCACGTTAAGCTGGATTGCAAAGATTTAAGCAACGACATGAAATCCCAAACTGCATAGATGTGGTGCTCCATGAAGTGTTTCACATCATCAATTGTTTTTATTGCTTTGTAAGTTGGGTGGTTGATAATTTTATGTTGTAAATCAGCAGTTGCTTCTTGGATGTTTTTGATATGTGAATTCATAATTGCTTTATTTTATGGAACAGCTTAAATTTCTTTTTGTTTTATTTTTTTTAAAAAATCATGAAAAAAACAGAAGATTTTTTGCAAAAATAAGAATGAGTATGCAATAACTATATTTTCTAGTACATTTGATTGATGAAATTTCTAATGATTTTTATATTGTCGTTCTGTTTTTTTGGAAAGACATATTCTCAAAACACTGTTCCGATTCGTGTAGTTTCGTATAATTTACTGAATTTTCCTAATGGAAGAGACGATTGTGGAACCACCAATATTAACTTACCAAACAGGACAGATACCTTACGTAAAATTATGAGGTACTTGCAACCCGATATTTTTGTTGGATGTGAAATTCAATCACAAGCAGGTTGTGATAGTATTCTTTCACGTACTTTGAATGTCTTTGGAGCACAGGATTACGCGCGTGCAAATTTCGTATATAATACATCTGGAGGGAATGATTTGCAGAACATGTTGTTTTATAAACAGTCCAAGTTGGTTTTAAAAGAACATCGAATTGTCCAAACAAGTGTGAGAGACCTCAATCATTATATTCTTTATGTAATAGACCCAACATTACCGCTACATCATGATACGTGTTTTATTGAAGTGTTCATGTGTCATCTAAAAGCAGGTAATACAACTGCCGATTTGGTAGACAGAGCAGCTCAAACGGCGATATTAAAACAAGTTATCGCTTCAAGACCAGCAAATCGCTCTATTTTTGTCTGTGGTGACATGAATTCCTACACGAGTTCCGAACAAGCGTATCAAAATTTACTGACTGGCAGTCGGCCTTTGTATGATCCACTTGGCATGCCAGGTAGTTGGACATCTAATCCAACGTTTAGTGCAATTCATACACAATCTCCAAGACTGACAGGTTACTATGCTTGTGGTTCAACTGGTGGAATGGATGACCGATTTGATCATATTTTAGTTACCCAAAATGTATTGTCTGGTTCTGATAGTGTCAAATATGTTACAAATTCATACAAAGCGATTGGAAATGATGGCAATCATTACAATACAAGTTTACTTGCGCTTCCACACAACACAATGTACCCTGACTCAGTTGTCAATGCGCTTTTTTACATGTCCGATCATTTACCTGTAAAATTAGATGTACTTGTTCATCATCCTTTAAATTACGGATTAAATTTGACGTATTCTATCAACGGAAATACCTGTTCCCCTCTTGGATTAAGTGCTACTGTTGTTCCTTTAATTGGAACTGCTCCATTTTCATATAATTGGGGTGTATTAAGCGGTAATCAGCAAAATCAAACTGCAATAAACTTATTAGCAGGGGTTTATGATGTTACTGTGACGGATGCTCAAGGGATTATTGATCATGTTTTCATTGAAATTCCAGCAGTTTCAACGATGAGCGCAAGTGTTTTTTCAACACCTGAAACGACCAATTGTGATGGTTCATCTTTTGTTGTTGTAGCTGGCGGATCACAACCTTATTCTTTTCAATGGGATGATTCTCAGCAACAAACAAGTTATTCTTTAACAGGTCTTTGTGCTGGGAATTACACTTGTGTTGTGACAGATGCAACAGGTTGTCAATTAACATTAACAACAACAATATTACCATGGGACGCAGGTTTAGATGAACAATTGTATTATTCATTAATACATGTTTCACCGAATCCCTTTGAGTCAACTCTTACCATAGAAATCCCAAATGAATTAATCAACAAAGACGTAACATTTCAACTGTATTCAGTAATTGGGGAAGAAGTGTTGTTTGAGAAAAACGTTAAAACCTGCAATAATCAGGTACAAATTGAAGGGCTTCAGTTTTTAAAACATGGAACTTATTTTTTAAAGATCGAATCTGGAACAACCAAACGTTATTTCCAATTATTGAAATAAAAGCAATTTAAGATTGTGAAATTGGGTAGCACAAACAGAATTTCTCAACAGGTTGCGCAAGTGCAGAAATATTTAAGTTATCTGAAGCCTTTGAAACATCAATAATACTTTTGTCTTTCATCAAGAGGTTGATCGTCTGTTTTACTTGACTATATGCATTGTTTGTTAAGGATTCTGAATAGATAAAGTATTTTAATTCCTCATCATTTAAACCAAATTCATTGCGCACTAATTCCATTTCAAATTGAATTCGATCGGGACTAAATGGTTCTTTTGCTATTTCAACTTTGTGTAATTTACGTTGAACAAGTCGTTGTGAAAGTAGCGCTAAAACTTTGTCATCGCATGTTTGCCAAACTTTGACAGCCCCCATAATATCAAAATCGTCCAATTGTGCAAATGTTGCTAAAATCGTTGGGTTGTTTTCGAAGTCAGCCTGGCTAATTGTGTTTTTCAAGAAAAAACTCAAAGCGGGACTAGCAAATAAATCTGCTCCATCAAGTGCTAATTCTTTTGCTCGTCGTAGGATGTTAATCAACATAAACTCAGCTGAAACAACAGTTTTGTGCATGTAAACTTGCCAGTACATTACGCGCCGTGAAACGATAAATTTTTCAATCGAATAAATTCCTTTTTCTTCCACAACTAATTGGTCGTGGTGTACATTTAACATTTCAATTAAGCGTTCAGTTCCAACAATTCCCTCCGAAACGCCAGTAAAAAAACTGTCACGCGTTAAATAATCCAAACGGTCCATGTCTAATTGACTCGAAACCAGTTGGTGTAGGAATTTCTTGTGGTATTGATTGCTAAAAATTAGTAAAGCTCGTTGTAAGTCGTCGCTGTTTTGTGGAAATTCCTTTTTCAACGCTTCAATGAAATAGGCAGATATTTTTTCGTGGCTAACACCACTTACAATGTCATATTCCAACGCGTGACTAAATGGTCCATGACCAATATCATGTAATAAAATAGCTACTAAAACCGCACGTTCCTCTTCCATGCTAATAGGATGGCCTTTTTTGCGAATAACGCCAATTGCGAGTGTCATCAAGTGCATTGCGCCAATTACGTGATGAAAACGGGTATGAAGCGCACCAGGATACACCAAATGTGTCATTCCCAATTGCTTGATATAACGCAAACGTTGAATGTATGGATGTTCAATCAAATCGAAAATAAATTCGTCTGGAATTGAAATAAAACCATACACAGGATCGTTAATGATTTTCTTTTTATTATTTCTGTGCGTGTTTGTTCTCAAATCTTTAATTTTAAAAACTTATTCAAATCTAATTAAACTTTAGGATATGCAAGCAAAGATTCTTTGGGCAGACGATGAAATCGACTATTTAAAACCTCATGTATTATTTTTAGAATCGAAAGGTTATACGATTGATCTCATCAACAATGGATCTGAAGCGGTCGAAATGTGTCGTGAAAATAGTTACGACATTGTTTTTTTAGATGAAAACATGCCAGGAATTTCTGGATTGGAAACCTTATCTCAAATCAAAGAGGAACATCCACAATTGCCAATAGTCATGATTACAAAATCGGAAGAAGAATCGATTATGGAGGAAGCAATTGGAAGTAAAATAGCGGATTATCTAATCAAACCGGTTCATCCCAATCAATTATTGCTTTGTTTGAAGAAAAACTTGGATCACCGTAAATTAGTTTCTCAAAAAACCAATTCCAATTACCAACAAGAATTCCGTCAGTTAGGCATGCAATTGAATGGCCGATTGAATGCCGAAGAGTGGAAAGACGTTTTCAAAAAGTTGACGTTTTGGGATCTCGAATTTCAAGGATTACAAGATCAAGGAATGCGTGAGATTTTAAATGCACAGCGCAAAGAGGCCAACGATTTGTTTTGTCGTTTTGTCGAAAACAACTACGAAGATTGGTTTGATGGTGATGACGATGCACCTGATATGGTTCATCAATTACTGCGTGAACGTGTTTTTCCGTTATTGGACGAACCCGTTTATCTGTTAGTAATTGACAACCTGCGGTACGACCAATGGCAAGTGTTGAAACCAATCATTTCATCGTATTTCACGATTGAAAAAGAAGATATTGTTTATTCCATTTTACCTACAGCGACACATTATGCCCGAAATGCGCTTTTTGCCGGTGTCATGCCGTCAGAAATTGCAAAACGTTTTCCAAATCATTGGTTGAACGAAGAAGACGAAGGCGGAAAGAACATGCAAGAAGCTGTTTTTTTAGAGGGTAATTTGAAACGTAACGGTAAAAATGTCAAATGGTCCTACAACAAAATCACCAACCTAGATGCTGGAAAACGGTTAGTTGATAATTTTCACACACTGAAAGAAAATCAGTTGAACGCTATTGTTTACAATTTTGTAGACATGTTATCGCATGCACGAACTGAAATGGATATGATCAAAGAATTAGCAAGCGATGAGGCAGCTTATCGTTCGTTAACTGTTTCTTGGTTTGAGCATTCACCTTTGCAGGAAATTATCAAGAAAATAGCTGAACGCAAAGGGAAATTGGTAATTACCACCGATCATGGAACTGTTCGAGTGACGAATCCAGTTAAAATTGTTGGTGATAAAAGTACCAATACCAATTTGCGTTATAAAACAGGCCGAAACTTGAATTACAAAGAAAAAGACGTCTTTGCGATAAGTAATCCAGAAGCTGTTGGTTTGCCAAAGTCACGCTTATCGAGCGAATTTGTTTTTGCACGTGAACACGATTTTCTTGTCTACCCCAATAATTACAATCATTTTGTGAATTATTTCATGGATTCCTTTCAACATGGTGGGATTTCAATGGAAGAAATGTTGATTCCTTTTGTAATTTTACAGGCAAAATGACCGAAATTGTTGTTCATAGTTTATCCGATTTACCTTTTGCTGCAAAACAGTTTTTAGAACTTATTGGCCAGCAAAAAGTAGTGCTTTTTCATGCAGAAATGGGCGCTGGCAAGACCACTTTCATCAATGCTGTTCTTCGTGCAATGGGAATCAATGAAACAGCTGGTTCTCCGACTTATGCTATTGTGAACGGTTATGAATCGCCTTATTATGGTGAGATTTTTCATTTTGATCTTTATCGTTTGCAGTCTCTTGACGAAGCACTGGCAATTGGTATGGAGGAGATGCTTTATTCCGATGCTTATTGCTTTATAGAATGGCCTGAAATTATCGAAAATATTTTACCTGATAATGTTGTTAAAGTAACAATATCTGTTTCTGAAATTGGAGATAGGATTTTAATAATTGATTAATTGTTAAAATTTTTAAAAAGCCTTTATTTATTAGGGTTTTAATAGTGTAATTTCAAAGTGTGTTGTAGTGTAATTTCAAAACTAATAATCTTGTAATTTCAAATTAAAAAGTAGTGTATTTTCAAAATATAGTGTATTGTAATTTTAAAATGAATAGTAGTGTTATTTCAAAATAAATAGATGAGTATTTTTAAAATTAACATATGTGTAATATTAAAATAGGTATATTTGTTTTTTCAAAGTGGTTTTAAGTTATTTTCAAAAGAACGATTGTATTATTCTGCTATATGCGCTAAATTTTTCTTGAAAAACAAGTTGAAACTCATAAGATTAATCGTTTGGATATGAGTATTTTGCGAACAATAAAAAAAGAAATGGATATTTATAAGAACAAATATCCCATTTTGGCGTTGACTGGTCCGAGACAATCGGGTAAAACTACTTTTTTGAAAAAAGATTTTTCTGATTACCAGTATGTGAATCTTGAAAATCCAGACCTCAGAAGTTTTGCATTGCAAGATCCCAATGGTTTTTTAAAAAAATACGATAAATATGTCATTTTTGATGAGGTACAACGAGTTCCTTTTTTGTTTTCATACCTACAAACGAAAGTAGACGAAGACCAAATTATGGGGCAATACATTATTTCCGGCTCTCAGAATTTTCATTTAATGCAGAATATTACTCAGAGTTTAGCTGGACGTGTTGCCATTTTCAAATTATTGCCTTTTGATATAAGTGAATTGCGTTCAGCTAATTTGTTAACGGATGATTATGCTGATCTTGTGCAGAGAGGAAGTTATCCAGCAATATATGACAGAGATATTCTATCAAAAGTATTTTATTCCAACTACATACAAACATACATTGAACGAGATTTATCCGAACTAATTCATGTAAAGGATTTACGCTTGTTCCGTAATTTTATTGCTTTGTGCGCTGGTAGGGCAGGGCAATTATTGAATTTGAATGCGTTGGCAAATGAATGTGGAATTTCTCAACCGACAGCCAAATCGTGGTTATCAGTTTTAGAAAGTAGTTTTATTGTTTTTCAACTTCAGCCTTATTTTTCCAATTTCAACAAACGAGTTACGAAAAGTTCAAAATTGTTTTTTTACGATACGGGCCTTTTGTCTTTTTTATTGAAAATAAAAGATGCGGATAGTTTGAAATTGAGCAAACACAAAGGTGCCGTTTTTGAGAATTTTATTGTTTCAGAATTCGTGAAGATTAATTATCATAAAAACAGATTGCGCGACATCTTTTTTTGGCGGGATGCAGTTGGACATGAGGTTGATCTTGTTTGGCAAGATGACGAACAATTGAATTTGATTGAAATTAAAGCATCGGAAACAATAGTCCCAGCTATGTTTAAAGGCTTGGAATATTTTGAACAGAAAGCAACGACATTGGTAAAGTCAAAAATGTTAGTGCATACTGGAATGTTTCATCAAGATAGAACAAATGTTGTCGTTCAAAGTTGGTCAAATCTAGATATCGTTTAATTCATTTTTTTGAAGATTGAAACAAGAATTATCGTAACTTCGTAATGCATCACATCGAAAGATACAATTATGATTAAGGATCCAGAATTATTAAAGCAATTATTGAAAGAGGGAAACATCCTTCCAATGGAAGAAATGTTGGAAATTTCAAATAAAAAAGGTAGCTTATTGATTGGAATTCCCAAAGAAACATCATTTCAAGAAAAACGAGTTGCCTTAGTTCCGGAAGCAGTATCTTTCTTAATTGCAAATGGACACCAAGTTCGAATCGAGCAAAGTGCAGGTTTAGCGAGTCATTTTACTGATCAAGAATACAGTGAAGCTGGGGCCGAGATTTGCCCGACAGCTAAAGATATTTTTCAATGTGATATCATTTTAAAAGTTACTCCTCCTTCAGAAGAAGAGGTCGATTATATGCCTGGAAGTCAAACCTTGATTTCTGCTTTGCAATTAAGCATTCAGCCAAAGATAATTTTACAGAAGTTAATCGCAAAAAAAATAACAGCTGTATCTTGGGATTATATCCGCGATAGTGAGGGAGTTTTTCCTGTTGTTCGTTCGATGGGAGAAATTGCAGGAACTACATCTGTGTTGATTGCAGGCGAATTATTGTCTTCTTTCAACGATGGAAAAGGAATGATGCTTGGAGGAGTAGCGGGTGTTCAACCAACAGAAGTAGTTGTTATAGGCGCTGGGACTGTTGGCGAATATGCAACGCGCGCTGCATTAGGATTGGGAGCTTCTGTGAAAGTGTTTGACAATAGTTTGTCGCGCTTGAGAAGACTGCAAAACGATATAGGTGCACGTGTTTACACATCTGTTTTACAACCAAAAGTATTAGCAAAAGCCGTTATGCGCGCTGATGTTGTAATTGGTGCAATTCGCTCTTCAATTGGAAGAACGCCATGTGTTGTTTCAGAAGAAATGATTCAAAACATGAAAGAAGGTTCTGTTATTGTTGATGTGAGTATTGATCAAGGTGGGTGTTTTGAAACATCTCGCATAACGAATCACAACGACCCAACATTTGTGAAGCATGGTATCGTTCATTATTGCGTTCCTAATATTGCTTCTCGTGTTCCTCGGACTGCTTCTTTTGCTTTGTCAAATATCTTTTCTCCGATTCTCATGTCTATGGGGGATTCAGGAGGATGTCAAGATTTAATTCGCAACGATCATGGCTTCCGATCAGGTGTGTATATCTATCGTGGTATATTAGTGAGCGAAGTGCTTGGTAAAGTTTTCGACCTAAAATACAAAGACATTGAGCTCTTAATTATGGGTTTGAAAGGATAATTACAATTCTGAGAATCGCTCCCAAACGCTTTCATAACAGTTAGCAACTTCAAATTTTTCTATCAAGTTATTGTAAAAAGGATCGTTCCCAATTGTAGCGCTGTCTCCAATGATATAGCAACGTTTTTTAGCACGTGAAATTGCGACATTCGTTCGACGGTAATCACGTAAAAAACCAATTTCTTGTTCTTCATTACTTCTTGTTAGGCAAAGGATGATTGAATCTGACTCGTTTCCTTGTACAGCGTCAATAGTTGAAACATTCCATGTTGCACCCATAGCTTTTTTTAGTGCTGCAATTTGTGCACTGTAAGGAGCGAGGATTATCGTTGTTTTTGAATCAAAATCGGCTAACGTAATTAACTGTTTGATAACGTTTACAGCTGTTGGATGAGCGATACTGCCTGAAATATCATCTTTTTTCTCTCCATCTCCAAAACCAGCTAAGTCAATAAAACGAATATCACCTTTAATCTTGTTATCAAACGTTTTTAATTGATTTTCATAGAAAAAAGGATTAATCAATTGAACGATTTCAGTTGTCATTCGGTACTGAGTGTCTAATAGAAGTGGAGTAGCGTGAACACTTATTTGTTCCAACAAACTTTTTCCTAAGCCCATTTTTTTTGCTTTATCAGCAAGTACAACGGGTGGAAGTTGTTGTGGGTCGCCACACAAGACCAGTTTTTTTCCAAAGGAAGCGCTCAACCAAGCCAAAGGAGCAAGTGCTTGTCCTGCCTCATCAATAATGACATAATCAGTTGTAAAATCCTTCGGCAATTCATTAAACAAAGCAACTGGCGTACCTGCAATAACTGGAATTTCTGTTAAAAGCGAAGTAATTGTACTACGTTTTAATTGCCTGATTTCTTTGCGCAGTTGATAAAGTTCATTGCGTGCATTCCTTTTTTCGTCAGCATGTTCTTTCGAATTTGACCGACTTTTTCTCGTTGCTAGTTGGCTAGCTTGTTTGAGCGATTTTTCTAAATGTTCCATCACACGACCGTGACTTCCTTTTTCAAGGTAAGCATCGATGGTAAAAGCAAGGAGACGTTCGTCGAATTTCGTCTCATTTCCAATACGTAAGAGTGGTATTTTTAGATCAATTAATTTCAGGCTAAGCTGATCAATGGCTGTATTACTTGGAGCTGTTACAATTACTTTTTTTCCTCGTTTTACAATTTCTTGAATTGCAATTGCAAGGGTATGCGACTTACCAGTTCCCGGGGGACCTTGAATAAGCGTTGTTTCATCGTCTGATAATATTGCTCCAACCACTTTTTGTTGCGATTCATTCAAGGAATCATGAGAAAAGACAGCACTTTTTTTTGCTGTAAAAAAGGAGGTTTTGAATCGGTTCAGTTGCGGATGTTCCATGCTTAATTTCGCACCAAGACGCATACAAGTTAATGTTCGATCATCAGGAATGTAATTGATTTGAATACTACTGTGACTCAAGTTTTCTGGAAGTTCTTCCGAAAAAAATACAGTGCCACTTTGTTGATCTAATTCAATCAAACGTCCTTTGTAGGAAACATCATTGATGGAAATAGCAATGGTACAGCCACGTTTAAAATAAGCGTCATTGATGGTGTACGAAGTCGAAAATGTCAACATTTCACCATCATTTGTTGTGTCATGATTGACAATACTAACAGGAAACAAACACAAGCCTAATTTACGTAGCTCATTTTTTGCTAATCCCAAGCGTTTTTTCTCTTCTTCGTAATGGAAATTTATTTCACATTCAACAGCTTCAACTATTTGAAGCGTCTGTTTATCAACAAGTTGCATAGGATTTACTTATGCAATTAATGTTGATTCACTTTCAAATTTTTTGTAGGAAAGGAAAACGGCTCCAATTGCCAAAACAATCATGATACCAAATGAAAGCGCGACCAAATGCCATTCCAATGTTCCTGCCATTAATTCTTTCGTTGCTAAAACGATGTTTACAATAGGAATCATCGCAGTCATTTCATTCAATTCAAATCCAGGGAAAAGCCCACTCATTGCGGGTAAAACCACAAGAATATTTAACGGAGATAAGAGGCTTTGTGCTTCTTTGAACGTTTTTGCACGAACAGTAATGACAATCATTAATCCAGCGAAAAACACAACCAATGGAAGTAATAACAAATAGAGCATTGCAATAAATGCAGGCGAAAGAATGTCTTTTATTGCGGCAAGTATTTCGGGATTCTCAACAAAATCAAATACTTCGATAGATAGATATATTCCAATAAAACTGAATGTAGACGCCATTAATCCTGAAAAAACAACAACTCCCATTTTCCCAAACAATATTTTCCATCGTGCAACAGGAACAGTTAACAAAGTTTCGATTGTTCCACGTTCACGTTCTCCAGTAAACAAATCGATAGCCGGGAACATACATCCCATGAATGCAAATGAAATGATTAAATACGGTAAAAAACCTCCAATTATTTTCCCAATCATCTCTTGGTTAGATGCAACATTGGTGTATTTTTTGGCAATTGGATTAATTGTTGATTCGTTGATTTTTAGTTTTTTATATCTTTCCTTTTGCCATTTATCATGAATGTAGTCCAAGTAACTGTCAGCACGTTCTTGCATCCCCAAATCAGCGCCATTGTGAAAAACAGTGATGGATATTGGTTGCATTTTTTCTTTCAATTCAGCGACATTCGTTGGGACATAGAATCCGATTTGAATGGAATCGTTCTTCAAATCCGTTTTCAGGGAACTTGAATCCTTGTAGTAAACAAATGATTTTGCACCTAATGTTTTCGGTACATTTTTTAATTCTTTGATCAACTCATTTTGATTCGAAACGACACCAATTTTTAGGGGTTTTTCAGCAGCTTCTTTCTCAAAATTGTGTGAAATTTTAGTAACAACTGATAAAATTAGCGGTAAAACAAGAGTTGGAATAATGATCATCATTCGAACAGTTCTTTTATCACGCAGTGTATCTTTTAATTCTTTTAGAAATATGGTGAAAATCATGATTAATTATTTTTTTCTTGTTGAACAATTCGAATAAACTCTGCTGTTAAATTTGGTGCAACCATTTGATTTCTGAAGGCTTCCATGGTATCGTTGAACAATACTTTCCCTTTGTGGATAATCGTAATGTCATCGCATAACAAATCGACTTCCCCCATAATATGGGATGAAAAAATAACTGTTTTACCTTCGTTTTTACAATTCTGTATTAAATGGATAATATTTTCTGCTGTAATCACATCCAAACCACTTGTCGGTTCATCGAAAATCACAACTTGTGGATCATGAATCATGGTGCGACAAATCGATACTTTTTGTTTCATTCCAGTACTCAATTTACCAATCCGTTTGTCTTTGAATTCGTGCATGTCCAACAAGTCAAACAGTTGATTTTTACGTTGTTCAATCGTGGTTTTTTCTACACCGTAAAGCTTTCCGAAGTAGTCGATTAATTCATTGGGAGTCAGGCGTGCATAAAGTCCAGCAGAACCAGTTAGAAACCCGATTTGTTTGCGCGCTTCATTCGGTTGTTTCGTCACATCAATTCCATTGATCGTAATCAATCCGCTTGTCGGTTTGAAAATAGTAGACAACATACGAAGCGTTGTTGTTTTTCCAGCACCGTTCGCTCCTAATAGCGCATGAACACGTCCAGGTTGACATGCAAAAGAAACATTATCAACAGCAGTTACTGTTTTTTCTTTAGTTCCGAATTCTTTTTGTTGCTTTTTTGAAAGATCGAAAGATTTTGTTAGATTTTTTACTGCAATCATTTGTTCAAATTGAACTACTAATATACTAAGTCATATCGAATAAGACAGTTTCTTTTGTAGAATTTTGCGAATTTCTAAATAACAAATAATCCAATACGAAATAGTTAGTAAGCTACCGAGAACACTGCAACTGATAATGAAAAATTGTTCGATAGGATTTCCTTGTTCCGATAAAAAGAATATGGTCAATCCTGACATTTCCAGAAAAATTTGAAAAAGAAGGACATACGAATAGGTTTTACGCGGAAAGTTCAAGTACCAGAATTCTTTTTTTGCTGGTAAATGTAAAAAAAGGCTCATGATTTGGGAAAAAGCAATACCAGTGGCGCCAACATAAAAACCTATCCAAAAATTTGAAAACAATGCTATAAGCATACCAAAAACAGGCAACAAAAATTGGAGAAATAAGTCCAGACGTTTGAGGTAAAGCATGTGTGTTTATTGTTTTTCAAATATATAACATTATTTCACATTTATAAATGAAGTCACAACAAAAAAAGAGGCTCACGTTAGGAGAGCCTCTTTTAAATAGTTGTGAAAAACGCTATTTTTATCAATTAGTGTTGATGACCATGTGCTCCGTGAGAGTGGCCATGTGCGATTTCATCTGCTGTTGCTTGTCTAATTTCGATGATTTCTCCATCAAAATTTAAATCAATTCCCGCTAAGGGATGATTGAAGTCCATTTTCACGATTTCCTCAGAAATTTCTAAAACAAGACCTCTTAAATTGTTGCCTTCACTATCTGACATCGGTACCAAAGCTCCAACAAAAATGTGTTCTTCGTTCATTTTTCCTGATTCATCAACGAATACAGAAGTTGGAATAGCTGCGATTTGATCTTCGTTGCGTTGTCCGTATGCTTCGTCGGAAACAATCGAGAAATTAAATTTATCTCCTGCTTTTAAGCCGTGTACGCTTTCTTCAAATTTCGGAATAATACGTTCAATGCCGTATAAGAATTCCATTGGACGATCTTGAGAAGTTTCCTCAATTTTTTCACCTGTTTGGTGATTGGTTAGCTTGTAGTGCAAGGAAACCACCGTGTTGATGTCTACTGTCATAAAAAATATAATATTGGGTAAAGATAATGGAAACTTAGCGCAACTCAAATTTAGTCATCACAAATTGTCCCTTTGTGTTCGGTTTTTTGAAAGGTTTCGTT
>ERZ650308.18-NODE-18-length-100605-cov-9.089130_pt1 | contig 100605 bp, 146 predicted proteins | sample MGYA00376244_ERZ650308 | MGnify/ENA primary metagenome ERZ650308 (study PRJEB26733, sample SAMN07839295) | wastewater metagenome | biome: small river; feature: stream; material: water | place: USA: North Carolina | collected 2016-04-26 ... | reverse complement strand
AACATTGCTTCCGGCACCATGGCGGCAATCTCTGAGCCAGTGAAGTCAGTCGTGACATCGGCAATGGCGTCGAGATCGATGCTTTTGAGCTTGCCGCGACCGTTGGAGCGCAGCGACGCAGTCAAAATGTCCTGGCGCTCCTGCGGTGACGGCAGATCGCAGAAGAATGTCTCGTCAAACCGCCCTTTCCGCATGAACTCTGGCGGCAGTGAAGACACGTCATTTGCGGTAGCGATGATAAAGGCTTGGCTACCTTGTCGGTCCTGCATCCACCCGAGAATTGCCCCCAGAGCGTCCGAGCTAACCCCCCCGTCCGCAGCGCCCTGCGTTGCACCGGCCAACGCCTTCTCGACCTCATCCAGCCACACGACGCAGCGACCAATGGCCTCGATGACCTTGAACGCCTTGCGCAGATTCTGCTCGCTCTCGCCGACGTACTTGGACTTGAGGGCACCCAGGTCCATACGCAGGAGAGGCACGCCCCACGCGGTGGCAATCGCCTTGGCTGTGAGTGACTTGCCGCAGCCAGGGACACCGACCAAAAGCGCGCCACGCGGAGCCGGAAGGCCATAGGCGCGGGCTTCCTTGGTGTATGCTTTGGCACGCGACACCAGCCACTCCTTCAGATTGTCAAGGCCGCCGACTGCATCGAGACCGCCCGGGATCGGGTCGTACCACTCCAGCACCCGCTCGCGGGCAATGACGCGCTTCTTTTCCTTGGCGACGACGATGGGGTCGATCCGCTTGAGCTGCACCAGCGAGCGGGCGTAGCAGGCAGCAGCTTCCTCGCCAGACAGACCAATAGCGGCGTCAATAGCCTGCTCACGAATGCCGTTCGGCGCAGCCTTGGCCTTCATCTCTTCGGGCAGAGATTCGATGGCCGCATCGAGAATGGCGGCGACCTCGGCGCGATCCGGCATCGGCCACTCGATGACGCTGGTGTGGCCTGCCAGCTCCGGCGGGATCTCCGCCGACGTGGTGAGCACGATAATGGCTTGCGCCTGATCGCGAGCCAATGTCGGCAGCACGCGAGCGAGGTTGCGCAGGCGGCGCTGTGCCGTAAGCCCCAGCGGACCAGACAGCCACGGCGACAGATCGCGCATGATCCACACCGCGCGCTCGCGCTTGTAGTTCTCGACAAAGGCCAGCATGTCGCCGGGATCGAGCGAGCCCATGCTGCCGTTCTCAGAAAGATTGCGGCCAGCGGCGTCGCAGACGCCCTGCGCCACGTCCCAGGTGCGCGGCACGTAGCCAGCCGCAGCCGCCGCCTCGATCAGGTAGCGCTCGACGCGCGCCTCTTCCTTGGTGATCACCCACAAGAGCGCGTTCCTCGCTCGCAACAGCGACGCGATATCTTGTGCGGCATCTTGTGAACGAGTGAGTGTCATTTTACATCTCCATCATGCTGATCATTTCACGCGACCAAGCTCGTACGAGCGGACTGTTACGCTATTTCACCGGCCAGCCGTGCCGCCACGGGCATCTCTGCGAACGACACGTTAAAACCGGGAAGTGCTGCGAATGCGAAATCTTGCGTCACAACAAATACAATGCGGTTAAACGTTTGGACCCTGAGTGGCGCAAATCCGAATCCAAACGCGCGCATGGATGGAATAAGAGAAACCGGGATCGCAAGAACGCAAACAACAGAACGTACCGCAGAAACAACATCGACAAAGCTAGAGTTGCGAACAACAAATGGCGTTCTGCAAACTTGGAATGGATTCGAGAGTATGAGCGCGCACGTCGCAACCCTGAACGCGCACGGGAGTATGAACGCCGCAGGCGTGAGAAGAACCCAGAGCGCACTAAGCTGCGGTTGGCTTTTTTGGCGACAAACTATAAAGACGCCAGCAAAATCAACCGTCGCGCAAAGCTGAGCAACCATGACGACAGAGTAACGAGCGCAGAACTGGCCGCTATTCGCATGAAATACGCAGGCGTTTGTCCTAATTGTGGGGAACATGCCAAGTTGGAGTTCGATCACGTCGTATCTGTCAAGCGTGGCGGCCGACATATTGCTGGGAACATTCAAATGCTTTGCCGTTCCTGCAATATGGATAAGGGCACCAAAGAGCCCGTCATTTGGGCATGGACGAACAAGCGGCGCAGATTTCACGGCTAGTTGTCCTCTTGCCTCGGTTGCTGTTGTACGTTCTGTACCCCGTGTTACACGTATTGTCAACCACCAAAATGCGCTTGATTTCTGTGTCGAACATCTGTACGAAATGTACAGGTACAGCGTTCGGACACCCGTCGTCAACAGCTAGCAGTGGGGACAGCTACAATGGGCATCGAGGCCATCGTGGAGGGCGTCGTTATCGCCGTCTGCGTATGTGGGATCGTGATCAGCGCGGGCAGTCTTTTGGCCTGGGCGCTGCATCCGGAGTCGTGACAGCGTTGCTTGTCACGCGGTGTTCGGCGCAGATTTGTGTTGCGTTCTGCGTCGAACACCTGTACGTATTGTCGTCAGCGGCGAATGCCGGTCGGGACTACATTATGCTTAGATGGAAAGTCTCGACCATCTCTTGTCGCCGCGCCTATGTTGCTGTGGTAGCTCAGGGGTAGAGCGCCTGCCTTCCAAGCAGGAAGTCGTGGGTTCGATCCCCACCCACCGCTCCAAGCGAGGAACGATTTCTAATGACCCGACAGCGCCCACAATCGACGAATACATGGCGACCGACAACGCGCTAAGCGTTGTTCGTGTCGCTATTCGTGGTTGTCAGCGCGTAGGGAAGTCTGGCCGTTCCCGGCACCCTTGGAAGGTGGAGACCGCTGGTTCAAATCCAGCCGCGCTGACCACTTACACGCACACAATCTGGAGGGCGGGGCTCATGGTGGGCACCCGGTCTTGAAAACCGGCCTAACCGCAAGGTTAACGGTTCGACTCCGTCGCCCTCCTCCACGGTATTCCCATCTAGCACAACTGGTAGATTGCGCTCGACTGTTAATCGAGAGGTTCCGGGTTCGAGCCCTGGGATGGGAGCCAAGCAGATCCTGTGGCGCAATGGATAGCGCGCCGGTCTACGAAACCGGAGGGTGCAGGTTCGAGTCCTGCCAGGATCGCCAATGCCGACCTAGCACAACGGTAGTGCAGCGCATTTGTAATGCGAAGGTTGGGGGTTCAAATCCCTCGGTCGGCACCAAGGCCGCTTCGTTCAATGGCAGGACACCGGAATTTGACTCCGGAGATCGTTGGGTTCGATTCCCCGAGCGGCTGCCATCACCTATACATCGACTATACACTAACATGGCGGCATGTCGTATTCATCAAAGACGTGTTCGACAACCGCGTAAGGTGGCCCACGCCACCATTGTTCCTGGCGGGCACCAACTCGATAGCCACGATCACACGCGTGCCGATATCCGTGCAACGCCAACGGCGCTCTCCGCACTCGAACTCCATTCCGATCTGGAACTCCAAGCGTGTCACATCATCCTCCACGCCATGTAGGCAGCAGCGCACGCCGCCGTCGCCAGCGTCAAGCCTATCTCGTAGTTGCGCTTTCGCCGCCGCGCAGCATTGCGCGCATACGGAAGACCGTAAGACTCAAAGCGCATAGTGGGACTTTTGTTGGCTACTCTCAGCGCATGCCGTTCATCGCTCTCCAACGCAATTTTTTGCGCCAACATCTGATCCGCAATCGGTAGACATCCCTGTGGCTCAAAACAGAGCTTACGGATGGCGCGACCACTGTGGTCGTAAACCACAACGCGCTCGAACGGTGCGATGCGATAAAGCGTCCCCGTATAACCGCCGCGCACGTAGAAATAATGCTTGTCTACAAAAACGCGAGATTGGTCCTCGGTGAGGTTTGCAAGCAAGAGCTTGGTTGCGCGCTGCTCACCGGGACGAGATTTAAGTGTGTCAATCTATCCATCAGACGCCTTAACCATCACGCATCCTCCACATTGGCTACCTTGAACATCGCCAATTCATCGGTCTCGATGATGATCTTCTGCGCCAGCATGATGTCGCCAGTGGGCAAATCGTAATCTTCGTCGCCATGCGGCTTGAAGCAGATCGACTTCTCCGCTTTGCCTCGCTTGTCCAAGCGCTCGATGTTGAACTGGCAGTCCGATGTCATGTCGCCGCGAATGCGATAGCGCCAGCCAGTGACGCTACCCTTGACATGGATATTTCCATGTCGCGTGAGGGTGCGCTTTTGCGCGGAGGTCAGGTTGTCTACCAACAAGTCCCAAGCGCGTTCGTCGGGATCGGGTTGATCTTCTGGTTCGTCGTCATCTGGTTCAGGTTCGTTTGTGGCGTATGTGAAATGACCACCGTACTGCGTATCGACGCGAACCACCTCACCAATAACTGTAATGGCAGTTGCCTCGCGAATAGCAGCGTTCTCGGCCAAAACCCATCTTGGGTAACGCAGTTCTTGCTGTGCGCGCTCGATTTCTTCGCGGGCGCGGGCGACGGCGGACTCTGTCAATGACGAACGTGCGCGTAGGCGAATCAGCCGCGCAGCAACGCTGTTCTCAATATTCTTTAGCCACCACGTCATGACTTGCCGCCACGCTTGCCGCCATACAAGAACGGGCTGGGACCAACGGCGACCCAGCCCGAACATGCGTTCACCTCGTGTCACGTGTCGCGTGTAGGTGTTATGCGACGGCGATCAGCCGCCGACCAGCCTCGGGATGAACACCACGCTCTCGGCCGTGGGATCGAACTGCTTCAGCATCGTCCCAGGAGAGCCGTCGTCGGTGATCTTGGCGGCACGGAAGCCCTGGCCGGTCAGCTCCTTGAACCGGCGCTCGGCGCGAGCAATGCCGTCCTCGACCTTGGTGTCGTGCAGCTCTTCCGTGTGGCCGGTCTGATCCAAAATCTGGTAGCGCATGCGATGTATCCTTCTGTGGTTGATGAGGCTCAGTGCACCACGCCCTGTTTCATGCGGGCGAGGATCGCGTTGAACTCCTCGCTGCGTTGCGTTTCGGATGACGCACCGTCACGCTTGCGCTTGTCCTTGCACTTCTGGCAGTCGCAGTCGCCGATTAGGCCCATGGATCGAACCATGTCAAAGCTGTCGCGCACCGCTGCACGCATCGGGCCGTCGTAGAAGGCCATAGCGGCGTCGTCATCCATGCCGCTTGACGCCAGCGCGACCGTGCCCATGATGGCCGACACGATGGCGGGATGCTCCATCGAAGGTCGCGCCGCCAGCATGGTCAGCATGAGCTTGAACGCAAGCAGCGATTTGGCAGATGCGTCCATGTCGTCTGTTGCGCCGTCTGCATCGTCCGCTGTGTCGTCGGTTTTTGCGGTATTCGTTGCCATCTGATTTGCCTCCGCTTGCTGCGTGCAATCACTGAATTTGTACACCAGAATTTGTACAATATGTACCACTTCGACGCAAGCGAAAACGTGCTCTAGGTGTCGATTTTGGACGGTTGTGTATCAGCCAGAGCGTAGTGATACCGGAACCCGCGACCGCTGGGCTCTCGACTGACGATCTGCACCTTGCCAGCGACTGCCAGCGTGAACATCACATCATTGTAGGTTGATGCGTGGCTCCACTGCATATGGTCGATGACCTGCGTTCTGCTCGGGAACTTGCCGTAAGCCGTTTCGTGGTCAGTGATGAACTCCAACACCCGTCGCGCATTGTCCGGCAATGGTCTCGGCCCAGGCGGCATCTTCTTGCGTGCTGGGCGTGTTGCCTTGGCGTGCATGATACTCATCGAATTTTCTCCGAGAACCCCCGGCATTCATGCCGGGGAGGTAGAGGAGTTCGCGCGCTAGCGCGAAGTGCTACGCTGCTGCTCGACGTACCGCCGAATGATTGTGATCGGTGCCCCACCGCACGACGCAGCGAAGTAAGACGGCGACCACAGAACACCTTGCCGATATCTTCCACGCACCTCTGGGCGCATCTGGCGCAGCCGCCGCGACGACACACCATTGAGGCTGTTGACCAATTTCGAGATAGCAATCTGCGGCGGATACTCGACCAGCAGGTGGACGTGATCGTCCTCGCCGTTACACTCGACAAGCCGAGCGCCGAAGTCAAAGCACATCTTCTCGAAGATGGACGACAGGTCTCGTATTGCAGGCTCAGAGAGCACGTCGCGTCGGTACTTTGCGACAAAGACCAAATGCACATGTAGTTCAAAAATGCAGTGTCTTCCGGTCCTGAAGTCTTGATCTTTAGCCATAGACCAATTATATACTCCGTATGATGCTGACTTACAAGTTCCGGATCAAAGACGCGACGGTGAGCAAGCGCCTCAACCGCCACGCCTGGGCTTGCAATCAGGTCTGGAACTACTGCAACCGAATCCAGCGCGAGGCCGAGCGCCGTTGGCGCGCAGGCGGCGTCTCGAAGTGGCCTAGCGCCTTCGACCTCGTGAAACTCTGCACTGGCAGCGCCGCCGATCTTGGTCTGCACTCCGATACCGTTCAAACGATCTGCCGCGAGTACGCTGCCAAGCGCGATGCCAACCGTGGCCACATGCGCTGGCGCGCGAGCGGTGGTCCAAAGCGGGCGCTGGGATGGATTCCGTTTATCCCCCGCGCCGTGAAGATCGACGGTGCGCACTGCACGTACCTCAAGCGCCGGTTCTACTTCTGGAAGTCGCGCGACATTCCAGTGGACGGATTCAAAGCCGGATCGTTTGTGCGGGATGCACGCGGTCGCTGGTATGTCTGCTTCCAGTGCGAGGTGCCGGACGTGCTGCCGACCGGCAATGGCCGGATCGGTATCGACCTCGGCATCAAGACACTCGCGACGTGCAGCGACGGGACGACTGTTCCTGCGCTCCGGCACTATCGACAATATGAGGCCACGCTGGCTGTTGCTCAGCGCGCCAACAATAAGCGCCGCGTCCAGGCGATCCATGCCAAGATCGCCAACGCGCGTCGCCATCACCTTCACGAGTGGTCCAGCCGGATCGCTCGCGAGAATGAACTGATCGTCGTCGGCAACGTCAGCCCGTCCAAGCTCGCAAAGACGAAGATGGCGAAGTCCATCCTCGATGCGAGTTGGGCGATGCTGCGCAATCAGCTCCGCTACAAGGCCAGCAGGCACGGGGCTCGATATGTAGAAGCCAACGAACGATGGACTTCCCAGACGTGCTCGTGCTGCGGGGTTATTCCCGACAGCAGTCCGAAAGGTATGAGCGCGCTTGGAATAAGGCATTGGGCATGCTCTGTGTGCGGGGCTTCGCATGATCGCGATGTCAACGCTGCTCGGAACATCTTGAATGTCGGGGCGGAACGTCGCCCTCTCGCGGGAGAAATCTCCTGCCATTAGGCCGGAGAAGACGTTAAGTTGCTCACCGCGTTGTTTCTCACAGCGTTGATTACTGGCCCGTACTTCCAAAGCCGCCGTCACCCCGTGCCGTCTCCGAGGCGAATGCACTGGCTTCCCGTGCCGTGCTCGCAACGACCGGTGCCAGCACGAGCTGTGCAATACGGTCGCCACGCGACACACGGTAGACGTGCCCGGAATGATTGATCAGAACCACTTGCACCGAGCCGCGATAGTCATTGTCTACCGTACCGGGCGCATTAAGCACCACGACACCTGACCTAGCAGCCAAGCCGGATCGTGACCGCACCTGCGCCTCGTATCCCTCCGGAAGATCGACACCGAAGCCACAATCGATCTTGACCCAGGTGTTGGGATAGATGATCGCGTCGTGCGCTGCTTGCAGATCGTAGCCCGAGGCGCGTTCCGAAGCTCTGGATGGGATCGGCAAATCGCCACTAGATGGCATCCGCACAAAGTTGAACTCATTCATGGGTTGTCTGCTTCGCCTTGGCGTTTCGGTTGCGATGCACGTATCCAGCGACTTGGCTTCGAGACATCCCCAAGTGATCTGCAATCATCCGGAACGTCCAATGCCGCTCGTGGTATAAGTGAAGGATTTGCCCAACGTCTATGCCCATGTAAGCGCGATGTTGATCAGCGCGTTCGCGGATAAGTTTAGCGGCATAGGCTTTGCGTTCAGGGGTCCATGTGGCGCTCGCTGCACGCCCCACGCTTTTTCGACCCGCTTCCGACATCCCCATGTTATTGTGCCCAAACCTTTGCAACATGACGCGCACCGCTTCGCGTGTTATTCCCGTGCGCCGCGCGGCTTCTGCCTGCGAGACGCCTTCACTCAAGACCATCCGCATCGCTCGGTATCCAGCAGGCTCGTTCATCTGATCGTCCGCGATTTGATCACCCATGTTCGTCTCCATCACGACTTCATCACGACATGAAAATCTTTGCAGACCCAGGCGCGCTGCCTCGCATTTTGTCAGCCGCGCGCTGGATTTCAGCGGCAACGTGCGTGCGAAACTGATCGACCGAATGAAACGGCACAGCAACCTTGCTGGCATCCACGTCGAAATGCACCCAGTATGGCTCGACCCACCTCCATTGGTGGGGCTGGAAGCCAATGGCGTTCATGATGTGCCGGGCTTTGTCGCGCTTGCTTCCGGCCGCAAACTGGAGCTTTTCGCCCAGCATCCGGCGCTGCACGTCCATTGCCTCGATCTCGGTCTGCTTGGCATCATTGACCTGCTGCCAGATCTTGACGCGGTCATCGTCTGGCAGATCCATCGTGGCGTACGTAATGAAACGCGTCAGAGGCTTAATCCTGCGCGGCGACATCGCCGTGGCTTGCAGGTAGCCCAGCCACGTCATCGGATCGCGGTCGCCCTTGTAGCTGTTGCACTCCAGGCAAGCAGGAACGATATTGGCGCTGTTGTCGGGACCACCCTTCGACGTGGGAATAACATGATCCCATGTCGGTGCCCGAGGATGGGGAGCCCTACCTTCCATGATGGACCAGCAATAGGGGCACGGCCAGCCACGTGCTAGATCGCGGTGAATGCTCCACGGGATACCCGTGCGCTGAATATCGACAATTCGAACACGAACCAAGCTCGCGCCGCTAAACGACATGCTTTCGACACGTCCAGACATGACATCACCCTCGCAACGCTCTCCTTTGGATTCGCTTATGTGCCTCGTCTGCCGTGTACATTTCAAAGTTGGTCGCGCCGCGCTTTAGCAGGCGCTGCGCCTCGCCCAGCACGACGGACCACCACCATCCGCGTGCATCACCGTTGCCTTCCTCCCAGCAGTCACGCACGTCGCGCCACCGTCCACGGAGGCCGTTGTTTTCCTGCGCCTCTTGCTGGCCCAATAGAACTTCGTCCAACGCCTCTTTCAGGCGCTTGGCGTGTTCTTCGGTTGGCACCAGCACGTATTCGAGAACCACCACGCCGACGTGCGGGCTCTCGATATCGGCGTGCTGGTTAGCTTTGAGTTCTTTCTTTGAAATGGCAACTCGAACCGGCCAAATCCCACGGTTATCCCCAAACTTCGCGGGACGCGGACCCTCCCAGCCAATCAGGCACACCGCGTGATAGTCCTCGCGGCGGGCGGCATGACGATAGGCTTTGGAGCGGCGGGAGAGCATGAAATGATTCGGCCATGTGCTTAGGCGCGTGCTTAGGCGGCGTCTTGGTTTCCATCTTTCGGTGATTCGGGTGCCGTGCTCAACATGGACGCTGCCGCACCCGGCTTCGCATCGAGGTCGATCCACCTGTCGGGATCGAACGTGTCGGCGGAACGCTCGTGCCCGATATAGCCCCTGGCATTGGAAAACACGCGGCATTGCGCAATCGTGTACGTCTTCTGGATGTGCGTGTGGCCGTGCACCCAGGCGCAGATATTGGGACGATCCTGAATGAACTTCTCCAGATCGGTGTAGTAGCCAGCGTTGATGTCGGAGTGCCTATAGCGGTTGACATCGACACCCTGAATGCTGGGCGCGTGATGCGTGGACACAACGATTCGCTTGTCAATGTTTGCTTTGGCGGTCTTGGCAATGAACGCTTTGGTGCGCTTGTGCATGGCCATGGCATCGTCGGTCGTGAACCGCCGAGGCGCTGGAACAAAGCCGTCTTGAGTTCCTTCGGTGTCCCACGTGTCAATGAACCGGAAGTCGTTCATGCCTCGCTCAACCAACTGCGCATCCTTGCCCTTGTTCATGTCGGTCCACAACGTACCGCCGACCAGAATCGTCTTGTCGTCGAGATCTACCGCCGTGTCGTTGAGCAACGTGATTCCGGGCAATATCTCCTCGATCATAGGCGAATCGTTTGAGATGTTGCCGTTGTAGAACTCGTGGTTGCCCGTGAGGTAGAACACCCGGTTGAAGTTGTCCTGTGCTTCCTTGAAAAGCGCCATCGCCGATTTGCGGATCGAGCGGGAGCGCGAGTCGTTCATGCGCGTTTCAAGGTAGCGCACCGGCACGATGTCGCCTGCCAGGATCAGCACATCGCCTGTTGGCAGCTTCTGATCGAGACGGCCGAACTCCAGATGCAAATCGCTCATCACATGGATTTTCATGCGTGTACTCCATTAATCTTTGCTGGTTTGGCCACATCACGCGGCTCAAGCGTGCGCCCAACCGATATGTTGGTTTGCGCCCTGATATCTGAGTTACGCCACGTCCAGCACTCACCCGTGTCGTCTTGGAAGCAGGTCCATAGAAGGTCTGACTCCATGCCATAATCGATGACAAGGTGCGCTACGGCGGTGCCGCGCGGAGTCAAAATGGGAATCGGCGGGTTTAGTTGAATGATCATTTGAGATACCGCGATCCAAGGCACCCACTGTCCAGCGCGCTGTGGATCATCTCTGTCGCGATTACAGTGGCGATCTTGTCGCGCAGATCGCGCATCGCCTGTGAAATGACGGCCATCTGGTCAGCATCCGTCGAACGAAACCGATGCTCAGCCGTGCGCTGCACGCCGTTGAGCTTGAAGATGGCGCGCAGCACGACGCAATCGGACATAGCGTCCACATGACGATGCACCACGCACTCGAATGTCGTGTTACCGACGTGAACAGCTAGATCGACCTGCTTACGGGCCGCATCTTCCATATCGCGCAGGATCTGCACGCTGGCGTCGGTGGGTGCGTGGTGCTCGGTGATTTGAACGCCAACGGTTTGTGGCCCACTATAGCCAGTGTCAATAACGAAAATGTTGTCGCGAAGAATGCCCATCAGATTGCCCCTTGCTTGATCCTGTACGCATACATCAGCGCGCGCGCATCGGAGAGCGCGTTGTGCGGCACCTGCGGCTTGGTATCCATGTCAGACACCAAGTGCATCGCGAAATCGACGTTAACCCTGTTTCCGTCTGGCATCGTGATCATGTTGAGCAGGTGGATGAAGTCTTCCGGCCAGTCTGCGACGATGTCCTCGCCAGCATGGCGCTTGAGGTAGATCGCCAGCCGGGCGCGGAACACCGCTTCCTCGTCGCTCTCTTTCACGAGGTACGGGATCACGTGCTCAGACACCCACGGGTGGATTTTCTTCGGCAGCGGCAACACGCCGTAGAACTCGTGGCCATCGATGTCTGAGACCAGCGCCAGCGAGATGAGTTGTCCTGCGTGACTATTAAACTCTGTGTCCAAGAACAACATCTCGACAGTCACCCTCTCAGTTTGGCTTTGGTGTTGCGCTCACGCAGCGCATCCAGTTGTTCCGCTTGCGTCTTTCCGTCGCCCAGCATGACCGGGACGCCGTTGGCGACCTTTGTAATGACACGCATGGTGCGTTCGTAGAGATCGCGCACGCCTTGCTTGGTCATCTTGAACTCGACCCGGTTGCCGATCTGCTCATAGGACAGCGGCACGTCCATGGCTCGATAGATGAGGAGTTCTTGGCGCTGATTGAAATCCCAGTCTGCATGCACTTCGTGCATCCGGGTGATTGGGCGCGGGGCCAAGGCCACGAACCACGACATGGCCGTATCGAAGTCAGCATGGTCTTGCGGGAAGGCTTGCAGCCTAGCGACGTAGTCGTTCGTCGCGTAGGGCTGGCTTTCCATTTTGGCGGCGAGCTTCGCCAGCACGTCCGACGTGGTCTTGCTGACCAGCGTCAAGCCGCGTCCATGGCCGCATAGCGCAACCGCGCGCATGATGCGGGCTTCCGCCATCTTTGGCGTGATCGAGCCGGGCAGGTCGTACCTGATCCACGAGGCATCGCGCCACGGGCGCGGTTCGTGCACGTCGCTATCGTCAGGAAGCACCGAGCCTGCATCGCGCGCCATTTGGCGGTCGCGCTCCATGTCGGCTGCAAGCTCGGCCGCTTCCGCATCATCGACGGCACCGAACGACTGACGTTCGGCCCACATCTGAGGGCGCGCGCTGATGATTGGCTCCGGTAGAGGGGCCTGCCATTTGTCGGGCCACTGCGGCTGCCACAGGGTAACAACCACGTTGGCAGGCAATGGCACGAGCTTGTTCTTGATCCACTGTGCCCAGGTATTGGCGTGTGGACCCTTGCCGCGCGAGACGATGATGTTGGCGTCGTAGCTATTACGCTGACCGGCATTCATGGAAACGACGGCGCGAACCTGAACCAACGGGCCAGGGTGCTGAGAGGTAACCCTGTACCAAAGGTCGCTCATCCCTGCTTCCAGCCCGCAATTCGCTTCATCAGGTCGGTCAGTTCAAACCGGGCGTATCCTTGCGCCTCGGACTGACGCAGACGCGTCTGCGCTTTGGCAAAGAACTGCAAGCGCATGACCGGAGAAAGCGAGCGCAACCCATCATAATTGTAAGCAAGAGCACGCTGACGTGTGAAATTATCGCATCGATACTCTTCGCGTTCGTCCGGCTTGCCCGCAATAATCCGCAACAACTCGGCTTTGCGTTCGCCAAAGCGCTCGCCCATCCCAATATCGCATCCTGCCGGACCATACGAGGCAGACGACATCCTGCCGTAAAGTCCATGCTCTCCGGACACGGCGGATTTTGCCAATGACGGCGCAGCTAGCGGCACAGCCGGAGCGGATTTGAGAAACAGCCGCCGGTTGATGACCTTTTGAGCGACCTTTGCAATCATTGTGGAGCCAGCCCTTTCAACTCTCGAATGGCGTCCAGCGCCACGTCCATGTAGCGATCCGGGTCAACATCTGAGGTCAAACCAAGCTCCGCCTCGATCTCGGCGCGCAAGGTCTGCTTGCGTTCGGCTTCCGCGCGCCACTTCTCGATGTCGTCCAGCGCCTGCTTAATCTGGTCCACCGTCACAACACGGTAGCCGATCTCTTCCAGGGCAAGGATGGCCGTCACGCCGGAGTGCGGCGTTTCTGGCGTGTTGTCCAGGGCCAGCTTGACGACGGCGGCGGCGTGCGGATTGGCAATCACGAGCCGGGCTCTTTCTGAAACGGTGTTGAAGCGTCACCCTCGATGCAACGGACGCCACCAACCCGAATCAGACCACCTTCCGTGATGATATCGACCATTGCGCCCTCGCGCCATAAACGCTCGATACGTCGGCAGCCTGCTACGTCCATCTCAGCAATGAAGGACTCGCCCGACAGTAGGATCACCACCAGCGAGGCCATCACCATGGCGTTACGCGGCCTCATCCGTGCGCACGATTTGCGCTAGAAGACCCGTTTCGATGATCTCGCCTGTCAGCACCGCGCGCTCGACATAGGACAGCGCGTCGTCGCTCTCGATGATCTCCAGAGCGCAGCGTGTAATCTTGGGCAAAGGATCATTGTCAGCCGGGGCGATCTTGAACGGGGCCTCGCGTTCGGAGCGGGTCAGCGTCGCCTCGATGGTGGTGGGCAGTTGCTTCATGCAGGGCACCTCGATCTGACAAAACGTACCGGTGTACTAATCCGATTCGGCGAGCATGTCGTCAGCGCGTCCACAGCCAGGGAAGCCATGTGCACAACGTGACATTTCGGATGCGGGCAACCCGCAATATGGGCAGTCGGCGTTGGACTTCGCCAGCATGGCGCGGAGCTTGGTATTCTCAGTCTCAAGCTCGGTGATGCGCGCCGTGGCCATCTCTGCGGTGAGCTTGCCGCCGTGGCGCGGATCGGTGGGCGCGTTGTCGTAGTCGTAGACGGTCATGGTTTCTTTGCCCGCTTTGCCATCTCTGTTTCGACCAGCGCCCGCACCGAAGTCATCACGTCGGGCACTTCCCCGGGTGTGCAGTCCTTGAGCTTGATGCCGGTTCTGGCCCGCAAAATGCGCACGACCTCGGCCAGCTTGTCGGCCGCAGATGCACCCTTGTGCGTCAGCGCCAGATAGAGAAACCCTATCGTCTCTGACATTTCGTGCTGCATACGGCGCTCGCGGTCGAACTCGTCTCCTGCGGCTTGCACGGGATGGTCTAGCTCAAGGAACGTATTGCCCTTGTTCCAGTCAGACCCGTCGTACATGCCGACAACCTTGAACGTAGGAGAGCCGCCGACGCTGGCCGACAACTGGTGCCTGCGCACGACTAGCTTGTTCTCACCGTTGCGGGAATCGCAGCGGCGCACCAAGTCGGCGAGCTTGAGTGGCGGCTTGTCGGTCATTCCGAGCCACCCTTCCGATTATGTGAAACGAAACACACAAGATGCCCTGGCATGCAGCAGGTCTTGCCGCAGGTCGATCCAACATTGTGATTGGCCGGGACAGTGCCTTTCAGCATTACGTAGGCCATGGTCAAAGGCGCGTAGCGCCGCTCACCCATGACGAAGTGATCGCCGCCTTTCCACGTCCAGCAATCGCCCTCGATCTTGCATTTCTCCAGTAGGCGCTCGCGCTCCCACGGCTTCGGGTAAAAGCCAAAGGTCTGCTGCACGCGCTGCTGCCAGTCGGTGGTGTTGGACATTACGCAACCTCGCCCTTGATCAACATCTCCAACGTCTCCACGAACTCCGGCGGGTAGCCGCTGAAATCATGGCTACCGGTGCCGTTGGTTTTGGTCCGCAGCACCTTCCTGGGCGGCACGCCGTATTGCTTGACGTGCAGCGTCCGCGCCTGACGACCCAAGCTCCACGTCTTCTCGTTGGTGATATCGACGCCCATGCGCCGCATCACCTCGATGATGGTGACGTAGGTGGAGAGGTCTTCGGGCAACGCCTTGTAGACGATGCGCTCGACCTCGACGATTTGCGGCGGTGCTGGATCTGGCACTGGCACGGGCGCAACCGGCTCCAGATCAGGTATCGGTTCGTACGCCACCCGTGTCATGTGGTGTGGTTCTAGCTGGCGGAAGTCCACCCGCACCATGCTTGGCCGCTGCGTCTTGACCTCGACCGGGATCATTGGCGCATAGGCCAAGGCCATGATCTCGGAGACCTGTCGTTCAGCCGAGCGCGCCCGCACACGCCGATACACGCGGCGCGCGGCAACCGGGGCAGTTGCGCCCAATCCAACGCAGGCACCTATGCCAGCGAGAACACCAAGGCCGACCATGCTCATGACACTTCGTCCGTTAATTTGACTTGCATGCGATCATCATGCGAATTGGGTCGTCGGCCAGACCTGTCGTGGTTACAGAACCGTGCGCACCACATTGTTGACATGCGATCCGATACTCGCCAGCTCCAACAGAAGGATACGGCAGATCGACTGTACAACATTTCTTCCCATCAGACATATCAATAACCATGCCCTTTGGGTATGCGGTTGAAGCGTTGCGAGATCCCTTTGGTCGTCGAGCATGCCATTCTGAAATGAGAGCCATGAGTTTTACCCCGCCGCTGCAAACAGATCGGATTGTTTGACCCTTGCGGATTGGCAATTGGCCACGGCTTGCTTAAAATATGACGCTTTCAGTTCCGCGCCGATAGCCTTGCGGCCCATTTGCAGCGCCACGTAAAGTTCCGAGCCGATCCCGGCAAACGGCGAATAGATAACATCACCAGGGTTGCTCCATAGATCGACGCACCGACGAATGACCGTCAGTTGAAGCGGGCTGATGTGGCGTTCATCGTTGTGCTCGCGAGCAGCTTCGCGGGACAACACGTCGCCTTGAGCGATATCAAGCCAAACGCTTTCGGCGTAGCGCTGCCACACGGCTACTGAGTACCACGGATCTCCGGGCCGGTCCCACGTCGTGCCACGATAGTTGGAGTCGCTGCGTAGCGGCCCATCCGGCTCAGCCTCACTCCCGTAATAAGCGTCGAACTCTCCGGTGATCGGCTCGGTGTTGTCGCCGGGCTTCCGCATCACGACAACGTAGTCAGCAAGCGCCATTCGTGATAGAGCAGAATCCTTAACCAACTGCTTGTGCAAGAGACCGATGCTCTTGCTGCGCTGCATGGCCGACACGGGGTCTTTGCGGATCATCACCTCAGAATGGAAAATGAACCCGCACTCCTGAAATGCGCGAATGACTTCACCACGGAAGTCGCGGACACCGATGAAGCCATCACGAGTCTTCGATGTCGGAAGCTGCATACAATGCGTGCACACCAAACGGCCGGGCTTCAATACCCGAAACATTTCTCGGATGAGAAACTTGTAATGCGTCCAAAACGTCTCGCTATCGGAGCAATTGCTCATGTCGCGTGTATCGTCGCTGAATGTGTACAGGCTTTCAAACGGCGGCGAATAGATGATCATGCCGACGGAATTGTCCGGCAGACCCTTCGTAACATCGACGCAATCGCCGTTCCACAAAGTCCAGCCTTCACCGCTCGCTTGCTCGGCAACCTTTACATCCATGATGGAAGCTCCATGGATTTCGTGTGCTCAATAGCGGTACGCGATTCGCGCCCACGCAGAGCACGCTTGTTCAGATCTTTCATGTGGTCAACCATCTGAGCAGCCATATGATCATAGGCTTCCTCTTTGGCTTCAAGATTGGCAACGACAGCGCCCTCCGTCTCGGCCGCAATCATGTAGACATCGACGGGTCGATTTTGACCAAACCGCCAACATCTGCGTATGGCTTGGAACACCTGCTCAAAGCTGTCGTTGAGCCCGACAAATATAATACGTGAGCACGTTTGCCAATTCATCCCAAAACCAGCAATCTTTGGTTTTGTAATCATGTATTTTATATCGCCGTCAGCAAACGCCAGCATGCGATTTGCCTTGTCTTCGGGGTCGTCCGTTCCACGAACCTCAACTGCTCCAGTGATTGACTCGACTAGGGCATCTGCCTCATCGTTTAGGTTGCACCAGACAAGCCACTGTTCTCCTGGCTCTGCGTCGATCAGATTAACAGCAGCGTCAACGCGGTCTTGGACCGATGACCGGCTAGCGGCGCGGCGCTCCTGTAGCGTTCTGGCTTCCATAGGAAATAGGGTGCCAGTCTCAATACTAGCCTCGTGCTCGACCTTAACCGTGATCTGATGTTTGTTGAGCGGCGGCAGATCGTACCCTGGCTCATCGTACCCCAAATCGCGTGGATGACGGATCATCACAGCCCACGACGCAACCCACTTCCAGAAATCTTTTTCGGCGTGCCCTTTAAGACGCCAATCCGCTATCGGCTTTGACCCGTGATTGCTCGCGCTTGTCGCCCTGATTGACCCTTCGTGCACGAACCACGTAGCCAGCATCTCTTTGGCTGACAGAACGCCTAGGAACTCGGCGTGATTGCCAAGCTCGACATAATCATTTGGAGCAGGCGTTGCCGTACAGCACAACCGATATGGTACGGTTGCACAAAGCTCCATCATCAGTGCACGTGTTTTACTGTCGTGCGCCTTGATGATGCTCGACTCGTCGAGAACGACGCCTCCGAACTTCGATAGATCGAATTTCTCGGCGCGGTCATAGTTGGTCACTACAATCCGAGACGACACCTGCGACTGGTCGGCTGCATAGGCGACGCCAGCCACACCAAATCGCGCGGCCTCACGAACAGTTTGCTGTGCCACGGCCAACGGCGTAAAGATCAGAATTGGCTTCTGCATGTGCCGCTCGATGGCATCCGCCCATGAAAGTTGCATCAGCGTTTTGCCAAGCCCGGTGCCAGCAAAGATCGCAGCTCGGCCGAGGCGAAGTGCCCACGCTACGATATCGCGCTGAAACGGCTTCAACGCATCGGGTAGACCAGAAATAGATTTGATGCCACATGGCACATGCAACGGCTGCTTGTGCAGCAAGAATTGCGCATATTCGGCATCATTCGTTTGGCTCATCATTACCCTCATACAACATAAGCACGGCGTAAAATCCGTGGTTTGATTCCGCCAGAGTAGACGTGACGATCCATCCTTTATCCAGAAAGGCTTGGACCTGATCGTGGGTGACGTAGCGAAGGTATTGGATCACGTAGAAATCGGTGGTGGGTAACACCCTGTCTGCCACCCACAGCCGCCTCTCACAACGGCGTTTAGCCTTGAGACATCTTGGTCAGGTTTGGCAGCAGGCCGATGGCCGTGGCGACCAATGCCACCAGCGCGACGTTGCCAGATACCAGCGGGATGTTTGCGGCTGGCCAGATGTGTTGGACCAGCGCCACCAGAAACAACACCGCCGAAGCGTAGAAGCACCCTCGATCAAATGTCATGTGACGTTCCCCTGTGTTGCGTTGAACTCTTGGCACAAACTGATTTCTGGCGGCGACGCAGTTCCATTTGAACCCTGGACACGTCGATCTCCAGCGCGCTCTTTTCCTGTCCCGTGCGGCTTTGAACCCATATTTCATGGTAGCGCACCGTCGTGCGATCACGGCGCAAAACTCGGGTCATCATCGAGCGCGTTTTGTCTTCGGCCCGCGCCGTCGCGACGAACAACTTCCGAGCGTAGCCGAACCGCTTCTCCCGCTTCGGGCCGCGCAACATATCGACGCTCATCAGCGTCACGAACGCAGTAGCCTCTAAAATTTCGTGCGTTGTGGCGTTGCTCGGAGTGGAGATGGCCAGAGTGCTCATGTGACCGGTTCCCGCGTTTTGGCCTCGTTCTGCTTGGCTGTTTCGCGCTTCACGCGGTCGCGATCCACGCGCGTGCGCCGGTATTCGTCCATACGATCCGCTGCGCACGGGCCACAGCGCTTGCCTTGGCCTAGCAGATCACCGCCACATGACATGCACTTGCGGGCGGGTTTCGCGCGCTTGCCTTGCAGATGAGCCAGCGCGCTCATTTCAGTGTTTTCCAGGCGATGTACACGACGTAGGCAGCAATGATGCCGCCCAGGGCCAAGGTCATAAGTTCGCGTAACTCAAACTGTCCCATGTTGCTCTACTCCGCTTGGAAGAATTGCCAATGGCCTGATGTGATGCAGGCTCGAAAATGTCGCTCGGCGTTTTGCTGGTTCTGGTCGAACCAATCGTCGGTGAATGGCTGAGCCGTGATGCCGCGTGGGCGCTTGACGCCACCTGCCGTCTGCTCACGTCCGCGATTTGTGCGGCGGCTGACCTCGCGCGGAGACAGCGGCTTGACCCGCTTGATCTTGGTGATCTCGCCTAGCAAATACCGAACGGTCTCGTAACCGACACCGGCTGCCTGCGCGATGTCGCTGACCGACAGCTTCCCGGCCATGTAATCCTCCCAGCCTTCCGTGATGATCTCACGTTGAGCCATGTTGAGGGTCTTGCCTCGGGCGGAAGACAGTTGTCCGTTGCGGGTGGTGTTCGTGGTGATGCTCATATTTACGCGGTCTCCATTGATTCCAGCGGCGCGCAGAGCAGGCCGCATTCGGTGTCGTGCTCCTCGTCGTCCATAGTCGTGTCGTCCAGAAACCCATCGAACAAGTGGCCCTGATCACGAACCTGTCGATAAAGCTCAGCGTAGCGCGCGTGGCGGTCGAAAAAGCCACTGGTCTCCTGCTCCATGCGCATCCACCACTTGGCGCTGTCAGGAAAGCGTCGCATGATGGCCATGCGGGTTTTCATCGACTTCATCATGCAAAGGTCGCAGTTCGATTCGCCGGGCACCAGCGCCAAATCAAAGGGCTGCGCTTTCCAGAATGCCATCACGTCGCGCTTGGTAATCTTGGCTTTGGACAACGGCGCGATGCACTTCGTTGCCTCCGTCTCGTTGCGCTCGTACATCTTGAGCAACCGACCGCCTTCGTCATGGCGCAGACCAATTACCTCGACGTAGGAACCGTCTTCCCAGCTCAGAGATTTGGCGAATGCCTTCATCGCCACAACCTTCAAGAACTGCGTACAGAACCGCGCTTGCCAGTTGGGCGGCATGCCTTTCTTGCGGATCAGCGCCTCGAACGGCTCGCCATTGCGGGACGCCGAGTTGAAGCCAACTTCCTCAAACCCGTCTTTGCTATCGCGCCACTCGATCCAATGTATCTTGACGTTCCACCGGCTACCGCACTCGTGCACGAAGCGCAGCGTTTCCTCTCGCTCCTTGCCGGTGTTGGCAAAGCAAACGTGGATATGATCCGGAAGCTGACCGCCGTGAGCTTGGATGATCTGGTGCAGCATGAACGCCGAGGTGCGGCCACCGGAAAACGAGATACGCGCTGGCCCATTGATCCTGTACGGGCTCGCCGCGCTAGTCGTCGGATTTCGCGTTGCGCCGTCCATGTCGCTGCATGATCCCGTGAACTGTTGTCTTCTTCAGGCCAAACTTTTCGGCTGCTTCGGCATAGCTGATTCCCGAGCGGATCGCTGCAACGATAGGAGCGGCGCGGGCTTCTGCACACTGTCGTCTCGCGTTCAGAAATTCCTCTCGTATGGTGATCCCCTTATACCTGCGTCGCTTTGTGCAGCGCTCATGGGCCAGTTGCTTGGTTTTCTCAAGACCGTGGAACTTGATCTGCTGCACGTACCCGGCAGAGCAGCCAACTGCGTGACGAATTTCCCCTATCGTCATGCCCGTGGCGAGCAACGCAACGATCCGCTCCGATTTGGTAGGTTGCTTCGCGGTGTTGTCCGACGCTTTACGCTTTGCCAAGATACCTCCACACGATGGTCAAAATGGGCGACCCAAGGGAGAGGTGGGTCGCCCAAGTCTAGGGAGGAAAACGCCAACGGATCACCCCGGAGGAGAGATCACCGCCAGCGAAGGGCACCGGGCACGGAGTGGGGAGCGTATCGTTTAGGGCACAGCAAGGCCGAGGCCGACCCGCCACCCGTTTCCAGATGGCACACCCATGCGATACCGCCCGGTGCCCACCGCTATCGGCGAGCCCCGCAGTCACAGCGCAAACGATAAGCAGACCCCGCTTTACGACACCGGTCCTATAGGCACCACCCAGGAAAGGATGCGAACCCCAGCCATGAAGTTCGAGATGAGGCCGCTGGCTGGTGCGGGAATCTCATCCGTGCCTGTAGGACCGGTTTGACGACGACTCTGATCTAGTACACTTTGTACCGATGCGTCAAGCCTCGATTTTGCCATCGACGTGGGAAACGTCGGCGCGCTGGCGATTCCAATCCTTCATCTCGTCTACGCCTGCCAACCCGTTCGCCCACAAGTAGCCCTGCACGAATCCCAACCACCGCATGGCCTTTTCGCGGCGTCCTTCATTCATAAGCTCGACGGTTCGTCCCAGCATCCACGTAATGTGTTGTGAAGGCGTGCCGCGCTCGATGGGCATCTGGACGCCGACGCCGCTGAAAAGCGCGTTGAGGCTTGCTGTACACGCGCGTCGTACATCTTCGTCGGTCACAGATATAATCCTCCAAGCTCAACCGCGATGCGTTCGTAGTCGGCCTCGTTGACAACGACGGTTTGGTTGCTGCCGAACCTGATCTCGTAGAACGTGTCGTAGTCGAGGCTGTACAGCGGGCTGATGGTTGTGATACGCCGCATGTTGAGCAGTATCTTTACCGTCACCGGATTATCGGTGTGACAGCCGGACTCGTAGTGCGTCACCTCGATGATGGCCGCGCGATCAGTCATGCTGCACCTGTCGCTGCTGCATCATGTCCATGATCGTCTTGGCACCCTTCTTCGCGTTGCATGTGTGACACGATGGGATCAGGTTTGCGATATCATCCAAGCCGCCCCGTGCAACCGCCAAAACATGGTCCGGCCGATAACTGTTGGGATGACCATCCGCCAGAACCAGCGCCACACCGCAATACACGCAGCAGCCGGAGGTTTTTGCCAGGACGGCGGCACGTGTCGATTTTGGGATATGCGCACGCGGCTCCCGCAACCTTGGCAACTGCGAGAATAGAGCAGACGCAAGACGATCCGTTATCAACTCGGCCGCCAAAAGGTTGGACAACCAGCGCCGCGTATCCGATGCCGTCCAGTTCCAGATTGCTGCGACATTTGGCACCCAGCCGCCGTCAGCGAGATCAATCGACTGCGGGTTGTTTCCAAGCCCGGGGATGATCTGCACGACGCAGTCATGCAGGTTCAGATACAGCCATGCATCGCCTTTGGTGTGCGCTGGTCGGGCAGCGTTGGCGCGACGACGCATGCTAAGTCCGAACCCCACTAGCGGGTGATACCTCATGGCTTTGTTGAACGAAATTTGGCTCACAACAGCAACCCTCCTGCGGCCGAATACTTCGCTGTCAATCCCAGCTCAGCCACGATCTCGCTTGCCACAAGACAGCCCTCCGCTCCTGGCGGCGGACCAAGATATTCCTCGGCCCAATGAGCTTGCCCATAGGTTTCGATAGCCTTGCGCCAAACCGCCAAAGGCAGCTTGCGAACCTTGTCTTCCTTGCCCTTCCACCACCACGGATCGGCACGCTTCTGCTCGCCCGCCGCATGGCCATTGGCATGACCATTCGCGTAGCTGTGGCCGTTGCCGTTCACATGCCCCAGCGGTTGCGGCTGCGCCTTCGGTTCATCCAGCCACCGCCCCTGGTTCAGCCACGTGGCCGGAGCTGGCACGTAGCGCGGGTCGGGATGGGTTTGCGCATACCGCCGCACGGCATCGATCAGTTGCTCAGCCGTGACCTGTCCGTGCTCGGCGAGCTTCTGACCCTTGCGGCCTTTGTGTCGAAATCCGGTGACGGCCTGCCGGAATAGCATGGCGCATTCACCCTTAGCGACTTTGCGCACGCTGGCAGGAAATGTCTTCCACCAGATTTCGAATTGCTCATCGATGAGATCGGCACCGGCACCCCCCTTGGGGGGTTGGGGGGTATTATCTCTCTCTACCTCTCTCTCTACCTCTCTCTCTCTATCTGTGGCAGTCGTCTGGCACGGCTCTGCCAGGACTGTGGTAGGCAACTGATGCATCGACCATTGATTTTCCTTGTTTTTCTCCGAAGATGTGTACACGATCTGTTTGACATTCGAGGTTGAATGTCCTTTGGATGTCCGGGGGATGTCCCCCGATCCATCGGACATCCCCAGGACATCCCTAAGAGATGTAGCTGCATTAGATTGAGGTTTTGATCTGCGCTTGGCCTCTCGATCAGAAGCAGCTTCGCGCCGTTTCTTGACGCTCTCGACGTAAGCCGTGATCTCGGCATCGTAGCGATGATTACTGACCCGGCCGCTCGGACGTTTGTAGAGCAGAGGGCGCTGCGATGTCGTAGATCGACGCTCCATCAGCTTTCGGATCATCGCACGGTACGACCGTACGTCCATGGCCAATCTGTGCGCGGCCATACGGTCGTCTGCTGGAAGCGTCTCCATCTCGGCGTACATCACCATCACGGCCGAGGCAAAGAACCCGCGCTCGTCGAGAGGAAGACGCAGGAGATCGTCCAAAAATTCCTTCGCGTTACATTTGAACCACTCTAGCGGCGGCAGGTCGTTTGGCAGGTCGCCACGCGTTTCGTAGGTTGGCGCACCGTTGTGGCCAAGCAGGGCGGACTCATTCATGACTCCCTCCCTTTTGGATGTACAAACAAGGACAAGATCACCCGCTGCTCGCGGCTTGGTTTTTTAGTAGCGACGGCGCGCGTGATCGATTCGATCAGCAACCCGCGCTCCCACATGCTCAACCGCTCGAACGATGATTTGAGAAAGTTGATGTCGATTTTGGCCTCGCCATCGCCCGTAAAGGCGTTGGCCAGCTTTTCGACGTGCTCCGGGTCAAGCCTCATCCAAATCCCCTTGTTTGGCCCCTTGAAGCCATGCAGTTCTATCTTGACAAATTGCCAAATCGTGTGAATGCAGCCTGGAACGCCAGATCGACGATACCGATGGGGCCGTGCCGCTGCTTGCCGATGATGACCTCGGCTTTGCCAGCGCAGCGATCCATTTTGGTCTGCCACTCAAGATACTTATCCGGGTTTTCTTCACCCGGTTTCTCACGCTCAACGTAATACTCTTCTCTGTACACAAACATAACCACGTCGGCGTCCTGTTCGATGCTGCCCGATTCGCGCAAGTCAGATAGCTGCGGCCTTTTGTCCGCGCGCTGTTCGACCTGCCTGGAGAGCTGCGATAGTGCCAAAATTGGCACATTCAGCTCCTTCGCCAACGCTTTTAGGCCCGTCGTGATGTCCGTGATTTCATTGGTTCGGTTCTGGCCACGCTTGTTGGCACCCGACATGAGTTGCAGGTAGTCGATGACAATCAGGCCGGTGTTCTTGCGGCGCTTGGTACGGCGGGCCTTGGCAGCCAGTGCCGCCAGCGAGATGCCGCCGGTCTCATCGACGGTAAACGATGACCGGGAAATCTCCTGGCCGTAGGCCACCACCTGACGAAACTGGTCCTCGGTAATGCGGCCACGGCGCAGGCTGTCCGATGAAATCTCCGCGCGTTCTGCAATGAGCCGTGTCGCCAACTGCTGCGCGGTCATCTCCTGGCTAAAGAAGTGCACGTGCGGCCCGGGCACCAGCGTGCCGTCATCGCCCACGCGTTCCCGCGCAATGTTTGCTGCGATGGTTGTGGCAAGGGCTGTTTTGCCCATCGCTGGGCGACCCGCCAAGATGATCAAGTCGGAGTTTTGGAGGCCGCCCAATCGTGTGTCGAGGTCGATCAAACCGGTCTGCATACCGGCGATCTGGCCGCCGCGCTCATACGCCTGAGCGATAGCTTGAATGGCCTGATCGGTGGCCTGCGCAATCGTGACCTCGCGCCCCTCCACGCGCTTCTGCGTGATGGCGTAAAGATCTTGCTCCGCCTGCTCCATGATGCGGTCGGCGGCCTCGTCTGCGCCGGTATCCATCGCTTTGTCGATCAGGTCTTGCGCGACGGCGATCATCTGTCGTCGGGTGGCCAGATCAATCAAGGATGTGGTGTAATCCTTGATCCGATTGGGCGGCATGGCCGAGCCCGCTAGACGCCCTAGATATTGCGCTACAGTGAGATCTGGACCCAGCGACGGCCAGTCCTTGACCATGGGTGCCAGCGTAACCGCTGACGCCAGCGTGCCCGCACCAATCATGCGGGACATCATCTCCCACAGCCGGGCGTGGATCGGGTCGAAAAAACTGTCAGGTCCGATCTGCTCGGCAATCGTCTCGTAGGCGCGGTTATTCAGCATGACGGTGCCCAAAACCGTCTGTTCAAGCTCTATGCTGTGGGGAGGCTCTGGATAACCTGTGGATTCTCCCTTGCGCGGATCGTTATCGTCTGCTATGGACATCGTTGCATCTCGTGGTTTCGACCCAGGTTGCCATCCCACTCCTAGGGGATGATTGCTCCATGACACCGCACATCCTTGGCCCCGGCGCTCCTACGCCGGGGCTTTTTCTTGACGCGCCACGCTATCCAAATGGCACGGTCTTCAACACGCTATTCAAGCGGAACAATCGTCTTGGTCTCGTCGTCGAACCGAAACCATTCGATCTGCTGCGGACGAATGATCTCAATAGCCCTGGCGCGATTGCGCAGACGACGGATATAGCCGCGCTCTTCCAATGCGCCGACCATTCGGAACGCGTTGCTGCGTGTTGTCTTGAACCTGACGGCAATCTCCTCGAATGTCGGCGGCACGCCCTTGTTGGCTTGCGTCGCCTCGGCGATGTACTCGTAGATGTCTTTCTGTCGGCGGGTCAGCATCGCACACCCGTTTAGAACATCACCGTCTGCGCTTGTGGCCCAGATTGTGATCCGTCCGCGCACCTATATGCCATTGGCGGCAGCACGGGCATCTGTACACGCCCATGCCAGATCCTGCATAGCCTCGTTTTTGCCCTTGCTTGCGCGAGCGCTTGGACACCGCATGGGCGCGATCCCATGACACGAACGCGACCTTTCCAAAGCATTCGACGGGAACGGAGTAATCAAGAGCCATGGCGACCTCCTTCCTGCGCTGGCCTGCTCACGCGGCCATTTTGAACGGCACAATCTGTGTAACCGATTCGACGATTTCGGCATGGCCCGGATCAATGATCCACACGACCGGACGATACCTACGTCCGTTGCGACGCTCATCTGCCTTGGTGCGGGTGCAGCCGGGAAGCCGCGCCAGCTTGCCCTTCATTTGCTCGATGGCGCAGGGCACGCGGTTCTCACGCTCGCAATGCGCCTCGTAGCGCTCTGCCAGGGCTGCTACTCCTAGCTCTAGCCGCTCGCCCAACTCTCCAGCTTCGGCCATCAGATCGTCGAGGAACGCGCGGGCCGCGTCGGATGGGGACAGCGCTGGCGACGGAGCGGCTTTGACAACGGCGTCACTGGACGCAATGATAACGGCGGCCATCTCAAGCTGCTGACGGAACTCGCGATGCGTTCGCGCAGGAAGCGGATCGGTAATGCCTGCGGCTAGCCGTCGTGCCTCGGCTTGGATCACCCAGCCGGGCACATCATCGGGATCATCTGGCCACGTGTAATAATTGCCGCAATCATCGATGGGCTGGCATTCAACCGTGGACGTTGTTTCAACAGCAGCGTCATCAACCGCAAGCGCCAACGACGACGGCGGCGGACCACCATCGTCATCGATATCCAGTACCCGGTTGAAAAGGCGCGCTGCAACCCCTCGCAGCAACATGGCGTGTACCCCTTTATTTTTGGTGCCCCTTAGACAAGCTCCTCTTCGGCTTCCAGATCGGGCTTGAACGCGTTGTCATTGGCGGTCGATACCGGTGTGGGCGGTGCTGTCTGCACCGAGCGATTGACGCCTGTGCCTCGCTCGCGCAAGCCACGTTTAGGCTCGAACGGCACGTAAGCCACCTGCGCATGGTGTGCGCAGTAGCTGAGCCCCTGAGCCTTCTCCCGGCCGCAGAAATGAAACGACGCGTGCAACGGATCGCCAATTGGCCAGCGGCAGTCGCCCGGCTCCAGATCGACGATCCCTTTGCGCTTTTCGGGCGCGACGTAGATCTCGCAGAACGGCAGGCCATTAGGGTCTCGCACCAGCGCAGCACTCGGCGGTTGCGATGGGCGTCCCACGCGATACACGGGCGTCGTTTTGGTCGATTCCGGTTGCTTTGATGCACGCGCCGCCGACACGCCCTTGGTGGAGCGTCGCCCGGCCTGCGATGAATTGTGCACCAGCTTGAGCCGGTGGATTTTACCGATTACTGCATTGCGCGTGACGACTCCGCCAAAGCGCTCGGCGATCTTCCGCGCGCTCAAACCTTGCTCGGCGAGCTTCGCTAGCAGTTCAACGCGCTCCTTCGTCCAGGCGCTGTCCCTCATGGCACGTTCCCCCGTGTCGAGGTTTCCCACGACATGGATTGGTGGGATGGCGCGCGTGAGGTAACGTGCGGTGGAAGTAGCGTCGGGGTGTCGTGCGTGATCGCCTGCGTGATGTCGCGCACGTCGGTGCGGGTCGGCCGCAACCTTTGCCAGATGGCGCGCAGCTTGGCGCGAGCGTCGAATGCGTTGAACACGGAAGCGTCTCGGGTTTCAACGCATGCACTTAGTATAAATCGACTGCGGGGCCGGTTCCCTTTTCGTATGCGGTCTAAGTAGCCGCTACCAAGACACGGTGGTAGCCCGCACACGCGCAGTCGAAACGCGACGAACTGATTTCCGAAGCGGGCAGGATTCGACACCTGCTACGGAGATGGGCAACCGGCATGCTTTCGCGACCGTACCCTATTTACGTCAGGGCGGCTAACCCCTGACTACCGCTTAGGCCATGGCCTCGGCCCGCACGTCCTTCCGTGCCGCCGCTCCGGAAATCAGTCCCTTTGTCACATTTCTCACGTAACGGCGCTACGCCGCCTTGCACGATGCTTTTGGCTTGCTTTCTTGCTTGCTTGCTTTCTTACTCTCTTGCTTGCTCGTATCACTATCAGATTCGCGGCGCAACGCAGCGGCGTGTGATAAGTCTTCGTACGTCACCTTTAGGTTACGCCCTTTGGCTGCGCGCACGATCTGATCAAAAAATGTGCTGCGGATCGAATCGCGCTTATACCATTGCGCAACACGATCATATTTTAGGCCCAGGTCGTCGGCGAGCGCCACCTTCGTCGGCCAGAGGTCGATGATCTCTCTAAAGGTTTTCATTGGCTCGCTAACATGGAAGATGGACGGTCGTACTGTACATTGCGTACTACTTCGCAGTCAAGGGCCGTCAATGGGTTAGCCGCAAAACTGGTCCCCTCGGTCGGACTCGAACCGACAACGCACGAGGCTTAAACCCGTTGCCTTTACCAGTTTGGCTACGAGGGGTTTGACCGAGGCCGACCCAGCCCACCATACGGGTGTGGTACATTCCGTCAAGTTCAGGGTTGCAAATCGCCTTTGGATACGGTACAGAATGTACAGATAAGACCGGAGCGTGAACACCATGAACCGACCAGCAGTGCCCAGCTTGGCTCTGACGGCTGCGCTCACGACAGCAGCGCTGACGGCTGCATGCGACAGCGATCCTGGCGCACATCTGCCGCAGCGCGACGTTTACGCCAGCATGGAGGAATGCGTTGCCGATTGGGGCAACGAAGAACTTTGCCAGAAGAAGGCTGATGACGAGGCCGCACGTCAAGCGGCGGCCGAGGCGGCACGCAACAGCAGCGGCAGCACGGGTTCCAGCGGCGGAAGTGTCGTTTTCATAAATACCGGTGGCGGGTTCTACGGGCCATCGTACGTTGGCGACCGTCGTGTGGTCTACAAAGACAACGTCATCGAGCCGTCCCGAACGCGTGCGCTCAGCACCGCTCGCTTCAATGATGTGACGCCATCGGCAACGCCCGTGGCGCACGTTGCCCCAAGGCCCGCGCCAGCGGCATATTCATCCCCTAGCGTCACACCATCGGCACCGACCGGCAAGCCGACCGTGACGCCCGTATCGCGCTACTCAGGGCCATCTATTACGTCGTCAGTGTCGCGCGGCGGGTTTGGCGCAACCGGGTCCTCGGTCGGTGGCGGCTCAAGCTCGTGAGGTCATCGTCATGAAACGCATCAAGATCGCGCCGCGCGACAACTGGCAAAAGCGACTGGAGGACGCGGGTTGCTTTTACCATACGCTCAACGATGAGACCTATTGGGTTGAGGACGCAGCGTATGTGTTCACCAGCGCCGAGATCGATGCCATCGACGACGCCACAGCCGAATTGAATGCGATGGCGATCTCGCACGTGGTGGATACCATCACCAAGGGCGACTATCAGGGCTACGACTTCAAGCCCGAGGTGATCGAGACCATCGAACGCTCATGGAAGTCCGGTCATCTGTCCGTCTACCAACGGTACGATCTGGGCTATGACGGCACCCACATCAAGATGTTCGAGTGCAACGCCGACACGCCGACCATGCTGGTCGAGCCGTCGATCTGGCAATGGCATGCCTTGGAAGATCGCGGGTGGCCCGATCAGTTCAACTCGATCCACGAGAAGTTGATCGAGTGGTGGCGCACCATCCGATCAACGTCCGACGACGCCGCGCACGTCCATTTCACGGCCATGAAGGACGCTGGTCCAGAGGATTGGGCGACCTCCAACTATCTTCTGGAGACAGCCAGCGAGGCTGGCATATCTTGCTCGTCGTTAGCCATCGAGGATATTGGCTGGCACGATTACCAGCGTGGCGACGGGGTCGGCATTTTTGTCGATGCGCGCGACAAGCCCATCAAGACAGTGTCCAAGCTCTACCCGTGGGAATGGCTTCTGCAAGATCAGTACGGGTGGCAGGCGATGAAGGCGGAGACGGTCTTCATCGAGCCCGCGTGGAAGCTGCTGCTCAGCTCCAAAGCGTGTCTTCCGTTGCTGTGGGACAAGCACAAATGGCATCCCAATTTGCTGCCCGCTTACTTCACTGAAAGCGCGACGCCCAACCACGAGGGTGAGTGGGCTGTGAAACCCAGGCTGGGGCGTGAAGGCAGCAACACTCGCAAGGTCCGCCAGGGCGTCGTGCTGGAGACGGGAGAGCACAACCCGCACTACGACAAATACGGCTACATCCGACAGCGCTGGATGCCTGTTCCAACATTCGACGGCTATACGCCGATTATAGGGTCGTGGGTGATCGGGGATCAGACCGCAGGCATCGGAATCCGCGAGGACAAGGCTAAGATCACCAGCAACAAGTCGCGGTTTGTGCCGCACTATTTCGAGGGATGACCATACATGCGCACACTTCATGATGTGAACGCAGTTGCCATGTACGTGCAGTATCTGGCGCTGAGCATCGCCATGCTGGCGAGCTTCGCGTACATCTACATGCTGGCAACCCCGTACCACGACATCGACAACATCAAGCAGGGAAAGGTCTGTTCAGCGCTCGCCATGGGCGGTGCGATCCTGGGATTTACCGCCACCTTGGTGGTGGCTTCCTACTACGGCGCGACGGTGCTGGATTTCATCGAGATGGCGGCCACGAGTTGCGCCGTTCAAGTCATCGCTCTGATCATCCTACGCAAGCTTCTTCCGGGCGCAGTCGAGGACAACAATGTGGCAGGGGCGACGCTTTACGCATGCGCCGCTGTGGCTGTCGGCCTCTTGAACGCCGCGTCGTTCATTCCGTGACGTTCGCTCAGTACAAATCAACGCAAAGGGCAAGCCTATGAGCATGCAACGCATCGACGACCGCGATCCCATCGAGCGCGCACTTGCGCATTGGAAGTCCATCGCTTTGGCCGTGGTTGTCATCGTGATGTTCTTCTATGCCAAGAACATCTACGTCGCGCTGGTGCGGCATGACGAGATGGTGGAACGGCACGCCACGCAGGTGATGAACGTCTACCAGAAGCGGTCAGACCTGATCGAAAATCTGGTCAACACCGTCAAGGGGTCGGCCGGTTTCGAGAAGGATACGCTGGAATCCGTGGTCAAGGCGCGCGCCTCGGCGACACAGGTTCGGCTTCCGGAGAACGCAACACCGGAGCAGATCGAGGCGTTCGCCAAAGCGCAGAACGAACTCAGCGGCGCGCTGGGTAAGCTCCTGATGGTGAGCGAAGCCTACCCGCAAATTCAGACCACGGGCCAGTTTGCATCGCTCCAGAAGCAGCTTCGCGATGTGGAGAGCCAAGCGACGGCGGCCCGCTCGCTGTGGATCAAGGAGATCCAAGCCTACAACGTCACGGTACGGTCGTTCCCGCACAATCTGGTGGCGATGGCGACGGGGTTCCAGCGCAAGCCGCAGGTGCAATTCGACAACCCGGCCGATTTGAAGCGCTCGCCGCGTGTCGATTTTGGCACGAAGAAATAATGGTCGCGACGGCGGCTTAGATGGATTAGCGGACATTGGGAGCACAGGCATGTCGGGTCTAACTGACGACGAGTTGCCGGGGTATCTGCGCATTCACTGCGACACGGAAGTCGGGCTTGTACACGTTAACCACCTTGCACGTTTGCACGAGTTGGCGGGCCGAAACGACGACGCGCGCCGCTTGCGTGAGAGCGGCAATGAGTGGTGGAGGCCATCGCCGGAGTGGATTGCGGAAGTCGCCACTGAGGCGGAAGCGCGAATGTCCGCTAATCAGTAAAAGGATACGTTGATTGTCCACTCTCCGCCCCATACGCGAACGCGCTCTCAATGATCTATCTGCTGTCATCACAGCGGAATGGGGTGAGCGGTGCGCGCGCTCCGAGGCAGGTTGCGCCACGTGCGCAGCCTGGACTCTGTTCGACGCGCTGGAGCGGTTGACGGAAGGCTCGACTTTGGACGACGCTGACGACTTCAAGCGGGTGGCTGAGGTTTTTCATTTGGCGGCGAAGGTTTAGACAAATGTCAACGCATGCAGTTAAGATCATCGAGATTGGCGAGATCAAGCCGCACGAGAACGCTGAGCGACTGGAAATAGTACCCATTGGAGGCTGGCAGGCTGTCGTCAAAAAGGGTGATTTCAAGCGCGGCGACCGCGCCGTCTACATCGAGCCAGACTACGTTGTGCCAACCGCTCGGCCAGAGTTTTCGTTCTTGGCCAAAGACGGCAAGGATGCGCATCGCCTCAAAGCGGTTCGGTTGCGTGGCGCACTATCGTTCGGCCTGCTCATTCATCTGCCATCTGATTTGTCGTCAAGGGCTGTCGGCGACAATGTGATGGATGATCTTGGGATTGTCCGGTGGGTGCCCCCTGTACGACCGTTTCGAGGCGGGAGCGACGATCACGAACTCCCGCAAGATCAAGCTCCCAAGGTGTTTGCACCGAAGTTTGACTTGGAGAACATCATCAACTTCATGGACATCGTCACGGACGGCGAACCGGTGGTCGTGACCGAGAAAATCGACGGCGGCAACGCCAAGTTCACATGCGTCGATGGCACGTTCTTCATGGGATCTCGCAACCGGTGGCTTCGTCCAGACCGCGATCACTTCCAGTCACGGTCATGTAAAGCACACCCGGAAATCGAGGCGTGGTGCAGGGCAAATCCTGGCCTTGTGCTGTACGGAGAAGTCTATGGCCCTGTCCAGGCGTTGCGATATGGGTTGAGAGAACCACGCTTTGCAGCGTTTGCGGCACTCATGCACGACGGATCATGGATGGATCAGGCCGATCTGCGAGTGTCGCTGCACGTGCATGGCACGCCAATTGCACCCTTGCTTTACGAGGGACCATTCGATCTTTCCATTATCCGTGATCTGGCCGAGCAGGATAGCCGCATTGGCCCGAAGGGCCACATGATGGAAGGCGTCGTGATTGTGCCCGCAAAAGAGCGCAGGCACGAGGAGATCGGCCGCGTAGCGCTCAAATACATCTCGAACCGATATTGGACATCATGACCTACGTCCTTGCTTGCGGCGGTCGCGACTACACCAACAGCCCCCGCGTCTATGAAGTGCTCGATACGATCCACAAGGAGACGCCGATTTCGTTGCTGATAACGGGTGGCGCACGAGGGGCGGACACGCTGGCTGATCAATGGGCAAAGGATCGTGGAGTCAACCGGTGCATCTTTCCTGCCAACTGGAAAGCCAAAGGCAACGGCGCTGGTCCGGCGCGCAACGCGATGATGCTCTATGTCGGAAAGCCGACGCTGGTGGTGGCGTTTCCTGGCGGCAGCGGAACGCGCGACATGATCCGGCGCAGCTTAATCGAGAGACAGGAACGCGGGCTGCCGATAGTCAGGGAATTTGACGATGTGCGCGAACTGCCGATATTGGAAGCTGACTGACGTGATGGTGGTTGGCCGCACGCGTTTTGCACCGTGCAAGCTGGTGCCCGACACGACCGTGAAGGACTCCCGTCGTGAGTCCGGCTACGACATGCAGAACTACGTGATGGCGGCGGACTACGAATGCGAGCGGTTTGAGCAACGACAATGATCACCTGCAAACGCTGCCGTACGGCCTACCCAATCCTGTCCATGATGGCACCGTTCACGTATTGGATGTGCTACGCACGCGACACGTTTGGGCGCAGGTGTCTGACGATGAATGTGAGGGGGTAGGCCATGGGCATGTTCGACGACATCAAATGCGACATGCCATTGCCGAATGGGTTCACCGGACAGCACTTCCAAAGCAAAGACTTGGATTGCTGTATGGACTCCTATCACATTACCGCAGGCGGTCGCTTGCTCAAGCGCTACGTAGACCGGGTCGAGCCCGTATCCGAAGATCAATGGGAGCACGTCGGCGCGACAGACCCGCTGCGCCAAATCTGGCACGAGCAGAGCAAGACGAAAAAAGTCTACGCGTGGCGCGATACCAACTTCCACGGCATGCTGAACTTCTACACCCACGAAGGGTCGATGGGTGACGGCACATGGAAGTGGCACGAATACAACGCAAAGTTCACAGACGGCCAACTGGTCGAAATCACGCAGGTTCCAGATGAAGAACAAACCGACGCGTAAGCGCAGAGCGCGCTCGGCCGCACGCTGCCCGACACATCCTGGCGCGCTACTCCGAGACATTGTGCTGCCCGCGCTCGACATACAGCGCCAGCAGTTCGCGGCAGCGTTGGGCGTCTCCCGCCAGACCTTGCACGACATCTTGTCCGAGCGTCACCCGGTGACACCCAAGATAGCCGTACGGCTGGGTAAAGCCCTGGGCGTGTCCCCTCAGTCGTGGATGGCGGCGCAGGCCGAGCACGACATCTGGCACGCCGCGCAGAAAATCGATCTGAGGACGATCAGGAGATTGGGATGACTTGGGTCGATTGGGTCTCAATCAGTCTTAGCCTGCTAGCGTTTGCGGTGTCCGTCGCGTCTTGCGTGATGGTCTATCGTGACGAAAAAGAAATTCGGCGTCACATCAAACGTCGTCTGGAGGACGACGCATAAGCGCGTTCGTCCACACGTTTTCCACACCGCCGCCATGCGGCCATGTTGTCCACTCATTTTTTTGTTGACGCCGCGCGCGCGATCTGTACATTCTGTACCAACAGCAGACGCAGTGGAGCTTACGGCAATGTCGGACGACACAGACATCACAGACCAGTTCCAGCCGCTCGCCATCCCGGTTGCGGCGGTCATGGGCAAGATCAGCCACCAGATCAGTCATCAAATTGGTCAGGCCAGCGTAGGGGCGCGGGGCTCCGCCGCGTCTACTCCCTCCGGTGCGGATGCGGTAGCTGGCCTTGGGGGAACCGCGCTTGAGCACGAGGCGGGTGCAGCGCGGTTCCCCCTTCCAATTCCGAACCAGCCGTTGTTTATCTGCGCGACGCTCAAGCTCTGCATTGGCCACTGGCCTATCAGCGACATTCGCGCGGAGTACATCGTGCATCACACGTGCGACGGCGCGATCAAGCTGATGGGCGTGCGCGTGCTGGCGGAGAACGGCTGCAGCATCGACATCAACAGGGGCGGCTCCGTCGCACTCGACGACAACAACACCTTGGTGTCGTATATGGCCATAGCGATCTGGGCAGCAGCCGACACCCAGTTCGAGGACGTGAAGGCGCGCATTTTTCAGAAGCGCGACGCGGCACGGGAGTAATCGTCATGGCGATGAAGTTCAGCCCGAAGATGGAAGCGATGCTGGCAGCATGGGAGGCACGCGTGAGAGCGCAACCGCTGCGCAAGTTGACGCAGGAAGAGCGCGACGGCTTGCTGGACGTGCGCAAGCGTCAGGCGTGGACAGACGCCCTCAAATCAGGCGATGCTATCACCGCCGACCGCTATCTGGCGGAGTACACGTCAAAGGGGTGGTGATCATTATGTTGATCAGGCAAAACGCGAACCGTCTTGTCCTTGACGAATACGTCAGGAGCAACGCCGCGCTTTTTGAGCTTGCCAATCATGCACTCAGGCAGGTGCGCTACATTCGCGGCACTCCAATGTCCGACGCTGTGCGCGATGGTATGTTGGATGCCCTGATAAAGACATTGAGTGACGGCATAGATCGCGATACTCAAGATAAGTCCAGAGATCATGTTGAGTAATTGAGTTTTGCTGAGTGCGCATGAGCGCATCAAGAGAGGATAAATTCAATGTCCGACGACTATCAGTTCTGGCGCGAAGCGCTGGCGGGACGCGACGTGGACATCATTGAGGATCGCCCTCAACCCGGCTACTACAAGACCCGCAAGGGCAAGAGTTCACCTTGGCTGCCCGTCGCAATCTGGCGCAAGGACGGCGAACTTGTCGCCCGTGTCGCGGACAAGATGGAGAAACCGCACGACATCTGGGTGTGGTGCGCCAAGCACCCCGTCAACAAAGACGATGCCCGCCACGCATTTGCCAATGGCAACACGTGGCCCGGCGACGTGCCGCAGACACCCACTGCCCGCGTGGGCGGTATCGGTGACAACTCGATGGCCATTCCCTTGCCAGAGGAGATCGACGACGCGGTAGCCAGCGCCACGGAGTGGCTGTCCAAGACCAAGATCGACAGCGACCAGCTTGCCGACCAGTGCGCCAATTGGCGGTCGCGGCTGCTCCAGTTGAGCAAGGACGCGGACGCAAAGCGCGTGACGGAAAAGGCACCGCATGACAAAGCCGCCAAGGCGGTGCAGGAAAAGTGGAAGCCGTTCATCGACAAAGCAGAGGCGACGGCGGTGGCACTGCGCAACGCTTTGACGCCGTATCTGGCTGCCAAAGAGCGCAGGCTGCGGGAAGAATCCGACCGCAAGGCGCGGGAGGAAAACGCCCGTCGCATAGCCGAATATGAGCGACAACAGCGCGAACAGCGCGACCAAGAAGATGCGCGCAAGGCGCAGGCGGCAGCGGCACCCGCAACATCAGACGCGCCCACGAATGCGCCTGCGGAGCCCGTTGTCGAAGCCCCTCAACTACCGATCTTCGTGGCTCCAGAGCCCGTCAAGGTCGCAGCCGGTGGTCAGCGCGGGCGCAAGGCAGGTTTGCGCACGATCACGGTCTACGAGACCACGGACTACGCAGCGCTGCTGGCGCACGTCAAAGACCATCCCGACGTGGTTGCAGTTGTGGAAAAGGTTGGAAAAGCACAAGCGAAGACTGGTGCAGTCGTGCCAGGAATCACATCTAAGCAAGAGCATGTCGCGGCGTGATAGCCAGCGTGATGGAGAGCATTGTGGCAGACGGATCAGCAGAAGACGCCACCAAAACCGCAGGCGGAACCACAGTGGCTGTTGTCGATAAGGCGGACAGCCAAGAGCACGCCATCATGCAGCTACCAGTGGTTCGCGAGATGGCGGACTACTACAAGCTGGACCCGCGCACGTTTGTCTACACGTTCCGCACCGTGGCAATGCCGCCTAATCACAACAACGCAGAGCTTGTTTCGTGTCTGATGGTGGCCCATGCGCACGGGCTCAACCCATTGACCAAAGAGATATATTTTATGAAGGCGCGCAATGGATCTATTCAGCCCATTGTGTCGGTCGATGGGTGGGCAAAGAAGTGCAATGAGCACCCACAATTCGACGGGTTAGACTTTGTCGATGTCCTCACCGACAACGGCGAACCGATCTCGACGACGTGCATCATTTTTCGCAAGGATCGGACGCGCCCCGTCAAGGTGACGGAATATTTCGATGAGTGCTCCAAGGCGGGCGGACCTGCGTGGAAGATCACGCCAAAGCGCATGATGCGCCATCGTGCTCTGACGCAGTGCGCGCGCTACGCGTTCGGGTTTGCGGGTGTCATGGACCGCGATGAGTTCGACCAGTGGCAGGCTGCTCAACACGCTGGTCAAACCGGGGCTCAGAGCGTGGAGAGAGTTGCGAAACCGCAGCCGCAGCGCGTTGCGTCCATTGCCGATCTGCCCGACATCCCAGACGTGCCGGATGTGCAGCAGGACGCGCCAGAAGTTCTGGACGCGGATGATGAAGTGCCGATGCAAGATCAGGCGGCACTCCTGCGTGAAATCGAGCGCAAACTGGAGGCTGAGCCGCACCGCGCGGCTGAGATCGAGTCGGAGTATCAGACGGTGATTATCGACATGGATGAAGATGGGAGGACCGCGATCATCGAAGCTGTGCAGGAGGCAAAACGTATCGCGGCAGTCGCTGCCAAAGCCGCGAAAACGAAGACCAAATAAGTCGTACGAGCAATTCGTATAAGCAACTCGTGTAGGCGGCGACAGAAAACAGAAGACAGAGCACAAAGAGAGAAAAAGAGAGAACAGGACCACATCATGTTGAAGACGGCTGACAAGTCCCCCGACCGTCCCGGGCAAAGCCCTGGCAGCAAGATCACCAATGCCACGGTCCCGTTCAAGATCGAGGTGGAGATGATCACCCCGGAGATCGCCCGTGCCTATCTGGAGCGCAACACGCACAATCGGCGGCTGGCCCACAAGCAGGTGGACCTGCTCGCGCGTGACATGAAGAGCGGCGCGTGGCGGCTGACCGGCGACATGATCCGGTTCGACCGCAACAACAACCTCATCGACGGGCAGCATCGTCTGGAGGCGTGCGTCAAGGCGGATGTGCCGTTTCAGTCACTGGTCGGCTACGGCTTCGACCCGAAGGATCAGGACGTGATCGACAGCGGGCGCGTGCGGTCGGCGGCGGACATGCTGACGCTCAACAACATCCAGGCGTCAGCCCATGTCGCCGCCGTGTGCCGTCTCATTCTGGCGGCGAAGCAAGGCGTTGCGCTCAACACGATCAAGTCGTCGAACGCGGAGATCCTGCGCATCGCCAAAGAGCGTCCGGAGATCGTGCGCACTATCGGTCTGTGCTGGCGCTGCCCGCCGGGCATTCGCCGTGTGCCTCTCGCCTACGTGCACTACAGCGCGTGCCGGGCGGGTAAGCAGGAGCTTGCCGACGCGTTCGTGACCGTGTTCACGACCGGCGTGCAAGCCTACGAAGGCGATCCTGCACATGCGTTGCGCGAGCGCATGATTCGCGTCCAGAATGGTGGTTCGCAGTACCGCATCAATCCCAACGACACGATCCGTGCGCTGACGCACTGCTTCAACCTGTTCGCCGCGCGCGAGCGCATCCAGCGGTTCCAGATGCCGCATCGCGGTGAGGTGCCGCTGGTCGGTCTGGACAGCGACAAGCTCTGAGGTCGTCCCGTGTCTGCGGCATCCAAACCGCCCCATGCGTTGCACTGCCCTGAGTGCGGGTGTGTGTTCACGCCCAGCAAGGGGCAAACAACCGGGCGGTCGGTGCCGCAGCACAGAAGGTCCATGGCTCTCATCAGGGCGGCTTATTTCCACTGGCCAGAGTCACATGCATTTTTCCATCCGCAGTCGGAAGAACACTTGCGCAAGTGGCTAACTGCAAAAGCTGGCCACTGCACGATCCGGTCCATTGATACATCGACGATGACACCGGATCAGGCGGTGGCCGCCATCAGCGCCGCAATGCGCGAAGCAGGCCCATATGCCTGGACGACCAGCGTGCAGTCCGTGCTGCACGTGAGAACGCCCGCCTCGATTTCGTTTGATGAACTTCCCCACAAGGACGCGTGCAAGCTCTACGACGACATCGCGCAAATCATCGAGATGGAGACCGGCTTAAAAGCAGACGAACTGTTGAAAGCAAAGCAGGTATAGGTGGGGCGGGTCGGCGATGAAATCAGCAACCGGATTAAATGGATCGTCGGCGGCGGCAATCGTCGCGTTGGCCGACTTCTGCAAAGAGCTTGGCCTGGACAAGGGCGGTGCCAAAAAAGCCATCCAAGCGCTTCAGATCAGGACCGGCAAAGAGTTCATGCGCAAAGGTCGCGTTCGCGACAATCAGCCAGGATGGGTGCTGACGCGAGAACACGCCAATGAAGTTCTCGCACTTCGTCGCGAAGCGGGGTTCGTTGTAGGCCCTCGCGCCGAGCGCGGCGCAGGGCTTATCGCTGCGTCGGCCGGACAACCCACCGTCTACCTGATCCGGCTGCATGGAGACCGGATCAAGCTTGGCTACTCAGATATGTTTGAGCAGCGTCTGGCCGCGCACCGAACCCTTGCGCCCGATCTTGATGTTGTTCGGCGCTGGATGTTGCCGCAAGCGTACGAACTGGTCTTTTTGGACATTGTTAGAGCCACTGGCGGTGTAACCGAGCTTGGCCCGGAGGTGTTTGCTTTTCAGCCAGAAGTCCTTACTGATCTGATCAGCACGCTGGATGATATTGTGCGCCGTGCAGGCAGGATGGCCTGATCATGGCATCGCGCACGGACCCCAACATGACCGACAAGCTGTGCGCGATGATCCTGTTGCACTTTCAGATCCCGCACGAGGTCGGCAAAACGCTGACCCGGGAGCAGATATTAGGGTTGGTGCAGTGGGATCACGCGCCTGTGCCGGTGGCGATTGCCAGGGATTTGAGATGGGAGCCTGCGCAGTATAATCACCCGTCCAACCTTGCGCCGCTCCTTGTGGAAGACCATGCCGTCAAGACCGCCAAGATCGACGTACCGCAAATCGCAAAGTCAGAGCGTATCAGCGCCTCTGCGCTGGAGTTTCAGCAGCGCATATTGGCCAAGAGCGGTCAGATAAGAGGGCAGGCAGACGACGCCGTTTCACACAATCCGGCGCGCAGATCAAAATCACACTGGCCAAAGGGACGAAGGCTGCCGTCTCGGCCGTTTCCAAAGACTGTGAAGTCTCCGAAGAAGGAAAATCCAACATGAGTAAACCAGTCGAATTGATCACCATCAACGCCATGCACACGCTGCTGGACAAGATTGATGGATTGCACGTTCCTGACGCGCTCAAGAAGACGCTGCTTTCGGCCACTTTCGAGCAGCATGGATTGGAAATCGTTGCGCGCACCATCTTGCAATCGCTGGCAACTGAAGCGTCCATGACGGTCGTACTCCGAGCGCTTGCCGCAGTAGGTGCACCCGCCGATCTGCCTCAAATCCGCGAGCGTATGATTGCTACACGTGATTCGAGGCGGGCTGAAGCGTAGGTCGCGCTCCTCAGTCCTTCGTTGCAAGTTGCTTGGCCTGCCTCAACAGGTCGTGCATCACGTCGTCCGAAATACGGGTGCGCGGGCTCACGGCCTTACCGCAGTCGAGGCATACTGTCCGTGAGCTGACATGCACGTCAGGGTGCCCGTGCAGCTTCGTGTGTGTGGCCGTCGAATAGTGCACACACGTAATCTCTTTGAGCCACTTTCCAACATCGAGCCATGGCATCGTCATCTCCTCAGTTTTCCAGCCCGTACTGCACAAGCAGGTTGAGCCCGCGTGCGATCTTGTCGGCGTCAGCCTTCGCTGTCGGCGACTCGCCGCCGTCGTCGTTCGTGGCGCACACGAACCGGTAGCTCTCTGGTCGTTCGTCGAAAATCTCGTAGCGGATCGATCCGTCGTCTTGATCCTCGCGCAGCACCGTGTACGGCGCGTTCGGCTCGTACCGTTTCGTCAGAGGTCGCGGCTTGCGTTTGATCTTGACTACGTTGCCCACGGCTCGGCTCCTGGTTATTGCGAATTGCCAATGAGGAAGTTCGGCACCTGCTCGACCTCGACCGGATAGCGACCGATCCACTTTTCCGGCTTCAAGATCACCACGTCGAAGCTCACCGGATAGTCGCCCCAATTCGACCAGCAATTGTCACAGATGGCCCGCACGCATTCGAGAGCGCTATCTGCGTTCGAGTTGGATTTGTGCGGATCGTCGGCGCTGGCGTGACACCCGTCCACATACCAATGCACTACCTCATTGTAGCTTCTCGGCACTGCGGCCTCCTAAGCGTTCCGCCCAAACTCGTGTTCCCAGAACGAGCGCCACGATGACCCCTGACAGCCGCACTCGCGGCCATCGCAGCACATGCGCTCGTCAAACTTCGTCTCGGCCCGCCACGCTTCTATAGCGCGGCTCAAATGCAGCCACAGAATGCGCATCTTCCACCAAACATCACGCATCGCCGGCTCCTTGCTCCACGGCCTGGATGATAGGCCACCTGACCCGTTCGTATGCCTCGACGACTGCGCCGATCCGAGTGAGATCGGCGCACCGCTTCGACCCTTCACGAGCGTTCATCAGCGCCTTGACCTGCTCCAGCAGTTCGGCGTGCAGCGCGTCGGCCGCGCTCAATATGGTAGTCGCAGATTTTGACCCAGATCGCGTCGAACGCTTTCGCTGTGCGCGGGCACTTGGCTTCGTTCGGTTGCTCGTGGCCATTCTTCCAGCACCCTTTCCAATGGTCGATCAGCAGGCAGTAGCCGTGATCGTCCCAACATGGCTTCGACACGGCACTCTCCTCGCTCAGGTTGTCTTTTTGCCGAGCACGCGGCGGGCCGTCTCAGGCGAGCCGAACACGAGCCCGGTCTGCTGCTCGTCGACCAACATACCATTGATGGCGTTGGTCGCCGCGCGGTCGTTGCCGTACTCGCCCGATCTCCACAGCGTCTTGTACTTCTTCAATAGCTTGGGATTCAGCGCCCAGCGAGCGGCGGCAGATCGCGCCTTCATCACCGCGCCGCCCTTCTCGCCACCCTTCGCCCCAGCGCGGCGGGCGGCCTCCGGAGACTTGCTTCCAGAGCGCAGCCAGTTGTGCGTTGCCTCAACGGCAGCGGGCCATTTGCGGCGGTCTTTGCTGTGCGCTCCAGATACCGCCTCAACCAGCGTTGCCCCGGTTGCCTGCGCTGCGGCGAGCCTGCGGCTGAACACTCGCGTCGGCTGGCCGCGCTTCGCCTTCGGGCCGCGCTTGACCGGCGGCACCAGCACGCGAAGCGATGCGACAAGCAGGCGATCAGTTGGCCGCGCCATCCCGATCCACTCGTCGAAGCTGTCGAACTCCACGCCACGGCCAAACGCAGCGCACTGCTCACGCTGCTTGTCAGCCGAGTAGGTCTTGAGGTCGACGATCAGCACGCGCAAGCCGTGATCCAGTGGAAATGTTGGCAACTTGACCATTCGGTAACGTGCTCCTTGACAAGCGTCAAGAGGCAAGTCTACCGTAGCGAACCTAATGCACCATGAACTATGGTTGCCGAACCGTTAACGAGACGAGATCGAGGCCCCGGATGCCGAGCGCGCAGAAGAGATAGAAACGCAAAAAGACCCGCCTCAACCGGGGCTAGACAGCCGGTTGAGGCGGGTATGCCCGAGGCCATAATGGCGGGAGCCTCGGGGCTTCATCCCGTGCAGCGCAAGGGGGGAGCGCTAGCAACGGGGAACTGAAATCAAATCAAAAAGAACAGAATATCAAAGACAACAGCCAGAACCAGAACCCTGGTTCCAACCGGCAATGCCGTAAAGCTGCGCCAAGCACGGCAGCCAAACCTCCAGCGCTTCAACACCCGCGTCATCCATGGCGGTGATGCGCTTACTTGAGGATCGCTTATTTGAGGATCATGGGAACGATCTTCTCCATGATCGGGGCCTTCCCCAGCAGCGCCGTTAGGATAAGTCCCGCCGCCAGAATGATCTGCGCCCAGTCCCGACCCGTTAGGCGGTCGTGACGCTCCGGCGGCGTAGGCGACGGCGGAGGGGCTTGCGGTTGGTGTTTCTGATCCATCGTTTGCAACACCTCTACCATAGCCTCGCCATTGCGCTCCAGGCGCTGGTCGATCCGGTTGAGAATGACGATTGTTTGTTCCTGTCCATGCATCAGCCGTCCTAGCGTTGTACCCAACGCCAGACTGTCGTGCCCGTTCACGTAGCTCGGTGACGATGGCGCGTTCGAGGTCGTCCAGCGCTCTTCCTGATAGCGATGCGGCATTCGACGTTGACCTTTCATTCACGGTCAGGTTCCCCCTTTGGCAGTGCGCACCCAACGCTGCAATCCACGCAGACGATCAGCAAGCATCGCCCGGTCTGCCCGGCTCTTCGCATAATATCGAACGCGACACTCCCGCTGTGCCTCACAGGCAGGAATATCCTCCGGCTCGGGCGGAGCCACCATCAATTCAGCGGTCGGCGGCATCAACCGAGACGGCGCGATAGTCACCTCTTGCGCACACGCCGATAGCGCAATCGAGAGCGTGGCAACAAGCAGAGGAGTGGGAGTCGAAACACATCCAGGGCGGCGCGGGCACGTCCTGGCGGTATGACCCGATTGCTGACAGTAGGTGCAGATCATGGGCGTGCCCTTTATCGAATCTTGTTGAGCTTGGTGATGGTGTCTTTGGACACCGGTTCCGCACCGCCACCCACGAGATTGACAGGGCCTCGCGCACTCTCCAGCGCCGCATCGACAGCCGTTCTGATTCTGGCTTCCGCCGTCAAGCGCTCGTGCGCCAGATCGGCCGCCAGCTTCTCGCGCTGCTTGTTGACATCCACAATAACCTGTTGCGCCTGACGCTCGTGCGCCACCCAACCGCGATTGTAGTGATGCACGGCAATGCCAGCGTAGATGGTGAGCAGCGCGCCCGTGGCAATAGCCACCCGGATCAGCCACAACCCTACGTCTTTACCCAGGTCAAGACCCAGCATCGGGAGCCCCCTTGCTCGGGATATAGCGACCCTCTGCTACGTCCTGCACCATCATCCGTTGGAGCGCCCACGCGCCAAAACCAATGACCGCGCAGATCAGGAAGATCACCAGCAGCACGTGATCAGCGAGCAGCGATTTGACGCCTTCGGACAGTTCTTGCGCAAAGCCCAACGTAGACGCCGCTGTCATGCCGCCAGCGCCCAGGCCGCCGACCCCTGACCACGTCTTGACCCACTCCAGCACGCTGGCCTTGCGTGAGACCTGTGCCAGGGCGGCACAGGTCGGCACGGTCTCCTGCTGAATGTCGCCGGTCGCCTTTGGAACCGTGGTAATCGGTGGCAACGGATCTGTATCGGATGCCCACTTGAGGGCGACTTTGCGAACGCGAGCCTCACGGTCGAGCCAGCCGCGCCTAAACTTCGCATTGTGCGCATACTTCGGATTTGACGGATCAGAGATCGCCGTCAGGAAGCTGCGCCGCTCGTCATGATAGTGCTCGATCAGGTCGGTCAGCGATCCATACCGCCGAACCGCCTCAATCATTTCGTCGGACACGGTCGAACCCGGCACACCGACTAAGCGTCCCAGAACCGGAACTGCACGTCCCGTTCCAGAATTCACCGCGTAATCGACAACCGCGTAATCGAGACCAGAGGGAAGATCATCACCCCTGACGGCGTCCCAATAGAACGATTTGTAGATTTCGCCAGCGCTGTCTTTGTCGAGAGCGCGGACTTTCTCGACCAACTCCGCCCAGCCTTTGGCTCCGCGCTTGGGCAACTTGGTGTTGTTCCAACTTGCCACGTCGGCAATTGTTAGGCCGCACTTGGTCGGGCCGCCCGAATCGCCTGCCACATCCTCGTATTGCGTGCCCTCATCCGCAAGGACGCGTGTGTAGAACTTGTCGAAGTTGTTGGCCATGGGTTGTCCTTGAGACGGGACGCGCGGTGGAAAAACGCGAGAACCGACGCAAAGCAACCTGTACAAAGTGTAGCCGATCTATTTGTCGCGTGCTAGCATCCTGCGATGATCACGCGCATCTGCCTTGCCGCCGTTCTTCTTTGGTGCCCCGAGATTGGAGTTTGGCTGGCGATTGCCGCCATCTCGCTGGCCGATCCCGTTTTCCGCCTCGACCGCTCTGACAAGGGGAGCTAGAGAAACATCCTTGGTCGCCATTTGTTGCAACCGATTGATGTGCGCGATCAGAGCAGCGTTGACTTGCTGCGGACTTCGGATCGCTTGCGCCTTCAGGCTCATGTACCCGGTAGCCCACCGCGCATAAAGCGGGCTGGACAAGATGGTGGAAATCAACGCGCCTCCGCCGCCAACAGCCATCGGTAGGATCACATCGCCGCGTGCCAGCGACATCAAAAGACCGACCAAGCCGCCAAGGTTCATCGCGTTGACACCGGACCTTGACACGTTGGCCAATGCCTCGATGTTTGCGATTCGATTTGCTACGCGGTAGAGATCGTTGATCGAGCGCGCCACATCCCCGCCGAACAACATTTCTCTGGACCGTTGGTCCATGGCGTTCCAGCGAGTCGTAAAGCTCTGCGGCGAAAATCCAGTTTCCTGTGCGACGCCGCGCGCACTTGGCAACGGCTTGCCCATATTGCGCAGGACCAGTGCACCAATATCATTGCGCTCAACGGGTCGAAGCGCCCCCAGTGCTGTGGCCACCAACTGCTGATTTCCTCGGCCACCTTCAAGAGTTGCTTGAATCAGACGCTGCGCAGCGCGCTCCGGGTTGGCAGCGTCCAGAATGGACATGAAGTTGTCCATGCGCTGCATTCCGACGCGTGTGAACCGATCAGCAATGCGATAATCACGCAGCGCTTGCACAGCAGCACGTGCCTGCTCCGGGGTGACAAGCTGCTGTCCTGTGCCGCCAAAATAGCTTTCACCTGCGCGGTTCGATGCGCGAGTTCCTAGAATGGCTCGGTTGGCTAAATCGCGTAGACCCATCTCAAGGTCTTGCGAAATGGCTCCGTACAGTTGCCGAAGCTGCGAGCGATCCAGACGCGCATCATAGTTTCCGAAGCTGCTCAAAGCACGACCAACCTCGGTGCGTGCGGCACGTAGACTATCCAACGAAAAGTTGACCCTGGCATTTGACAGTGCTTCAACCAAAGGACCGAAACGACCCTCAAGAACACCACCTGAAATGCGCGCCGCCTGCTCTCCTTGAAGCATTCCGCGCGCTACAGCGGCGGAATTGGGCGTGCCAAAGACATTCGGATTAACGGTTCCGTCCGATCTGAAAAGATCCGGGAGATTACGGAACGCGCGCTCGTAAAGAGCCTCTTGTCGCGCCGCGAATGATGTTTGCGACGACGGTGCGCGGATCAGACGCGCGATTTCTGCGTCGCTCAGCGCCTCCGCAGTTGTCCTGGCGCGCAAAATCGCCGTCGTTGGCGCTGGAGGTGGCACCGCCACGCCACGCGATGTCTGGACCGTATTCGCGCCTATGGTTGGAGCAATTTGCTCGGCACTCGTCGCACGACGAGCCGCATCGGCCGTGGTCATTGACCCGGGAACGACAGGGTTCGTCGTCGTAACGTCCATACCCTCCAAGATCGGGGGCTCGATGCGATTTATGCCTGCTGTGCGAAACCGATCAAGACCGGTTTGCAAGGTTTGCCCAGCCTGATCAAACGTGCTGACCCTGCTCATTTGATTGGCGATTGCCTCGGCCGCGTCCGACATGCCTTGATAGGCACCGGTCACGCTGTTGTGCAAAGGCGCACCAATCAGCGGCGTTTCTTCCAACGACTTGGCCAAGCCGCGCACGGGCTTCGTTGAAAATACGACGCCGGGAAGATCGATGTTCAGGCGTTGTGCCGCCGCCAAGTCTTCCGCCGCTTCCGCAGCCCGAGTCGTAGAATAAGCGCCAAGATGAGGTGATCCTAGCGCAGTATTTGCGGCGCGGCCAATTCCTAGAGGATTAGGTAGAAGACCTTCCGTAATGACGCGAGATACGCCTGCGGTCGCACCCTCATCCCACTCCGAATTGCGTTGGAAGACAGTCATTTTGCCGTTTGCAGGGTCGGTCAGAACAATATGTTCCCTCGGATTGACGACCATCGGTTGGCCGTCTTCCTCATAGAACAAGGCACCGTTCTTTCCTTCGCCCGTGACGAAGCCCAGAGGCTTGCGCAGGTACTTGCCGTCGCCGTGATAAACAGCGGGATTAGTGCCCTGCTGCGCACCGGTAAGCGTGTTTTCGCGTCCGGTCAGCATTTTGGAAAAAATGCTGGGCTCTTCAGCCGCGACGTTCGGTGCGCCACCTTCACCACCAGAACCAGACCGATCATCTGGCAGATCGTCGAACATGCCGCCGCCAGTCTGATTGCCGGTCTGGCCACCGATTTGAGGGCCCGTGCCTGTCGGCCGCATCTGCGGTACACCATAGGATGGTGCCGCGTTCGGCGTCGGCTCGCCATCCGGAAGATCGTCAAACAATCCCATGGGTCAGCCTTTCAGATATGTCTATCACTGGAGGCCGGACGTATCGTAGCCCAATTCCCGCATGCGCTGGATTACGGCATTTTTGTTCTTGCCTGCGGCGATGGCTTTTTTGGCCTCTTGAATGGCCTGATCCTGCGTGTACTTCTCTCGCGTCTTCTCGCGCTCGATCTCTTTGATGTGCTCTTCGACAATTTCATTGGCTTTCCACGTAGGAATGCCAAAATCATTGGCGATGATACCCTTGGCGTGATCGAGAATTTCTTTTGCTGATTTGCGATTTGTGGCCTTCATGAAGTCCTTCATCGCGGACTCGAAGACCTCCTGGCGCTTGTCGGACATATTGAGGCTCTTGCCCGCGCCAGACATAAACGCATTCGTGATGCCGTGAACGTCGTGACTTAGCAGGTTCTGAGCGTTCCATGCATCGTCCGCGTCTTTGCCGTTGAACCCAGGAATGCCCCATCCCGATGCGTTTGGATATGGCATGAACGGATAGGCAGCGGCAGCTTCTGGCCGTGTCATTCCGCCGATCAGAGGCGTGTACTGCGAGTATGGCACGGTATTACGCGACCCGATGGCGTTCTGAAGTACGTCATCAGGGATTTTGTTGAACTTGTTGTAAAGCTGTGCGTACGACTTCAGGATGTTCGTACCCGTGCGCTGTGCAGCCTCGACGGCGGCTTGGTTTTTGGCAACCTCTGTCGCCTGCGTGACGCGATACTGATGACCCGGTGTGCGTTGAATGGCATCAGAAACGGCCTTTGGACCGCCCAGAATTTTTGCCATCATCAAATTCTGTTCGTCCTCTTCCTGAAAATACGGCGGCGTCGTTTGTGACGATGGTTGCATCGAGCCAGTTGTTGGCGTGTTGGCTCCCGCTTGTGGTAACCCTCTGGATTGTGATCCGCCGTAAACGCGCGCGATCTGTGCTTGAACCTGCTCCATGGGTGTCCCGGTCGGGAACGTATGCACCTTGCCGTCCGGACCTTCGATCTCGATAGGCATTATTGCGCCCCCTTCGGCTTGATCGTGCCATCCGGACCAACAACGTATGAACCATCCGGCATGGGCACAGTGTCTGTCGGCTTACCGTTGGCTTTGCGCTTGGCCATGATGCGTTCCATAAGCTCCCACTCGCGCTCCATTTGTTGCAGGGCAAGCTGCTTCTGGAACTCCATCTTCTTTTGCTCGATGCTGAGCAGGAAGTCTTTGTCGGCATTCGTGCGCGCCAAGGCCGCCTGCGCCTTTTGCAATTCGATCTGAGACGGAAGTTTTTGGGCTTCCATCGTCTGTTGGCCGTCGATGTTGCCGGTCATTTGCGCCAACGACTGCTTGCGCAGCCAATCGGCGTTTTGCTGCGCTTGCCGTTCTCGGACAATCTCACCAGCCTGCTTGGCCATGCCTTCGCCGATCAGTGGTCCAGACGCGGCAAGAAGCATGCGAGACATCGGGCTTATAAAGCCACTGGAGATGGACGCATTTGGAATGGAGAACGTGGTCGCATCCCAATAGGGCGTCGTGCTGTAGGGGGCAACGGTTTGCGGTTGCGCGTATGGAGCAGGCGCAGCAGACCGCACACCTGTTGTAGCAGTGGCGCGTGGTGCTGGTGTAATGCCAGGAATGCCGCCCGGCATCGGCGCAGCATATGAAGTTCCACCGCCTTCACCGCCCATTTCATCATCAGGTGTCGGATCGATCTCGCCGCCTCCCGCATAAGCCTTGACGCCGCCACCAGATGCTTTGGCCATGCCGTTGAACGCATCGAAGGCAGACTTGAGCTTGTCCACCATGGGTAGCTCGTGGAACGACGGCTGCGCGCCGGGCGTAACAGCGCCACCCTCATCATAGCCCTTTACGGCACCACCGTCCGCAAACGGCCAGTTATAGCCGCCGCTAAACGGATTGTACGAGCCGCCGGTATCAGGATTTGTCCAGCTATTTCCACCAAACCCAGGCAAGCTGACACCGCTCAGCATGCCGCCAATGCCTGCTGCGATCTGGAACGGAGACGGCGTTGACGTGGTGGTAGAATTACTCGTGCCGGTGCTATTGGATGTGCCAGTCGTTGTGCCAGTATTGGACCCCGTGCTGGTCGAACCTGCCGCTTGCAGAAACGGCGACAGCGAGCCCGCCCACTGCGTTTGCCACTGAAGTGGGTCTTGCCACAAAGTCTGGCCGATGTTGAACCCAGCCGTGTTGGCACCAGTCGCTGCACCAGTTAGCCCAGCAAGCGTACTCGCGCCTTGAAGCTGCTGTTGCTGCGATTTCAGAGCGGTGTCTTGCGCCGTATTGAACGCCGCCTGAGTAGTGGCGGCATTCTGAGCACCGAAGCGCGTGGCCAGATCGCTGGCAAGCGCTGCATCGGCCCCCGTGTTATTTCCTAGCGCTCCCTTGCTCGCCAGATTTCCATGGAAAGCATCGGCCGTCTTTTTCGCAGTCAAAGCCTGATCGGCCTGATTGGCAGCCGTAAGCTGACCCAGGAACGGCGACACGTAGGCTTGATACGATGTCGGTGCAAGGCCGCCCTGCGCGATGTTACTGGCGGCCCCAAACCCAGGAGTGAGATTGTTGGTGACGGCGTCCTGCCGATCCGCAGCACCAGTCTGGTACTGATTGAACGGCCCAACCGGCTGGTAGCTGGAATACGTACTGAACGCGCCTTGAAGCTGCGGCCACAGATTATTCTGCGTCGTCTGCGAAGAAGACTGGTTCGACGTAGACTGGTTCTGTTGCTGTCCAGTCGTCGTGCCCTGCGTGTTCTGTTTGGTCGAGAACAGGCTACCTAGATCGAAACCCATGGTCAGTTGGCCCCTTCGCCCGTGTAAAGATAGAGCGCGGCCAGCGGCTCGAACCCGGCGCGCTTGAAGAACCGCATCTTTGGTGAATCTTCATCGTAGGAGACGACGCCGCCGATCAGCGGAAGTCCCATGCTGACCGCCTTCGCCTGAGACCACATCAGCAGACGGCGGCCAACATCGGACTTCCTGTGCTGCGGCCAAATCCACGACCAGTGCTCGCACAAATACGCATCGTCACTGTCATAGGGTGTCTGCATGGTCAGGTAGGATGAACCCGCGATCTGGCCCTCCGGTGACGCCACTACGGCACACCAAGCCAAATCGGTATCTGGCTCGTTGCGGCCCGATACGATGGCACGCTGGAGCGTGGCCCTGGCCTTCACCTCGGAGAACGCAAACGGCTGCCCTGACGCATTGCGCAGCGCTTCCTCGCCGTGCTTGGCTCGGCACAGACGCAACAGTTCGTCCTCGTCTGCCGGGCCTGCAAGGCGCACCGGAAGGCTCAAGTCGATGCTCATGATGATGGTTCGTTTCTAGGATGCTTGCGACGCGCCTGCCGCCCCTTAACGGGCAGGCGGCGGCAGCTTCGATAGCTTGTGGATATTCTGCTTGCGCACGCCCAGCACGAACTTGTCCAAGGACCGATGGCCCATGTCCATATCGCCCTTGCCGATTCGCGCAACCGTTTCCGGCGGCACAACGTATTCGCCGTGCGAGATTTTGATCGGGACGGCAGCGCCGCCACGGGCCAGACGCGGACGCCCCTGGCCAAACACCTTGTCAAGATGCACGTAGCCAGCTTCTGAGTTGCCGTCGCCCAACGCCGAGACGATGTCCGCCGGGATCACGAACGAGCCCGCCTCGACATCGATAGGAAGCTCGTCGGAACGACCCGTCGTCTCGCCCGGGACGGGACCGGCATGAACCGCGCCGCCCGAAGCGTACTTGCGAGCCGTGCTCAGAGCGGCATCGACATCAACGCCGGTCGCGCGACGCTCCATGGGCTTGCGCGGCGAGTCCTTGGCTCCCCGGTAAACCGGGCCACCTGCGAAACGTCCGATCTTGCGCGGCTGGAAGTGGGAGTGGTGCTCGCGCTGCTCGACCTCGCCGCCAGACGCACGCTTGGGTGGAGCGATTACACCAGTGCGGCGCAACTCGTCCAGCGCAGCTTTGATTTGCTGCGGAGTTGCATCACGAAGTCCAGCCGCTTCCAGCGCGTAAGCAACCTGACGAACCTCTGCGATATGTTGTTCAACACGGGCAGGATCGACCTTGACATTGGACATTTTGTCAAGGTACATATTGGGCGTGAAGTCTGCTGGAAGACGACCCTCGTCAAGCAGCTTTGCCGTGGCTCCCTCAAGAGCATCATGGCCTTTCCTGTTAAGCGGGGGCTGGCGCTTAGTTGGTGCCGGGTTGGCAAGTGGAGTGTTCGATGGCGTCTTTGCACCAACAGCCGGATTGGCAGCATCTGCGTCAGCACGCAGCCGATCTCCCAACTCACGATTCTGACGAATGCGGTCCATCAGACCCGGTTCTGACACTGGACCAGCTTCGGGCGAAACAGGCCGCGAACCCATCGGACCCGTACCTGCGCCAGCTTCTAATCCAGCGGCTTCGTCAGCAAGCTGCGATCCATTTCGCTGATGCTGAGACTCACCGGCAACAGAAGATCGTTCACCAGCAGACGCTGCACGAGATCTTTCAACGTCACGGGCTGCGCCAAGTCCACGTATAACGGCCTCATCCGCAGCTTGCTGACTAGTCGCCCATCCTTTGGCTGCGCGCCCCGGTATAGCCGCTACGTCCTCGACGACGTTGCCAATGGTCTCACCCATGCGGCGCGGCACATTGGCAGCTTTTGTGCCAAGGATAGCGCCAAAGCCCTCCGCGCCGCTCATCATAAGACGTTTGAGAAAGCCGTCGCTCAATTCGCGCTGAGCTTCGGCCTGCACCGGATTTTTATCCGGTAGTCCTTTGGCATAAGTCGCCATCTCAGTCTTGCGCGGATGCCCTGGCGGCAACCTCAGAGAGTATTCGTCGTATGCCTCTTTGCGAGGGTTGTATGATTCCGTACGGTAGGCATCATAGTAAAGAGGTAGTGTATTGGCTCCGTATGCAGCCACGGAGCCTTCAAGGTACGGCGCAACGTAAGAGTTGAACACTCCAGCCTTCGGGCCAACGCCAGCGCGGTGCACCATACCTGCCGCAATCGGAGCCATCAACCCTTCGACACCACCTGTCTTTTCGTAGACCTTTCCAACCGCAGTATCCGAAAACCGGCGGTCGCGCTTCAACGCCTGCGCGCGTGCATCCTCCGCCTCCATCACGGCACGGTCATATTCCGAAGACTCTGCCTCCTGCCGCCTACGCAGACGTGCGGCCTCTTCCTCGCGGATACGGGTATCGGACGCATCCTTGTTGGCCTTCGATTGAGCATCGATGGTGAGCCTGTCACCCGCCGCCTTTTCTCGGGCAGCGCGAGCCTCCGCGTCGGCTGCTTTGGCGCGCTCGCGAGACTGAGCCCTCGTCTGTGCTTCGGCGTCGCTACCGAAGACGCCAAGGTCTTTCATCGCAGCGATGCCGTAGCCGCCACCTAGAGCACCCATGGCAGGCAAGAGCTTGCCGAAGTAAGCTGGAACAGTCGTGGCGGCCTTCGTGATCGTGCCAAGAGTTGGCTCTTTGATGGCATCGGCAATATCGAACACTGGCTGGAACATTCCGTAGCCACGTGCCATGCGATCCTCAAGAACCTGACGCACTTGAGGATTGGCAGCTAAATATTCGGCCGCCGCATTTTTCTTGCGCGGCTTGGCCAGGACATCTTTTTCGAGAACACGTTCAGTTGGGTCGGATACACGAGGAACAACAGGCATATCCTCTTCATCGACGCCGCCGCCGGACGCACGCTTTGCGCGGCGCGCGACATCGAGGGCGATGGCAATTGCCTGATCCCTCTTTTTTCCGCTGGCGAGTTCGGTCTTTATGTTCTCAGACACCGACTTGCGGCTGGAGCCCTTGATCAGAGGCATGGAGTCCGTCCTTTATGCCGTCGTGTAGCGCATGAGCATGAAGCCCAGCACAATTGCTTCCGACAGAGACCCGCCGGAAATATTCGTCACCGTGATGCCGAATGAGCCCGCTGCGTAGTTGCCACCTTGCACACGATATGAACCGGCCGTGCCCGCAGACACATGGTTGACCACCGCCATCGTAAGCGCGGTGCACGTTGAATTTGTCACCGTGAACGTCACGCTGGCACCTGATGCCAGCGCTGCGTTGTTCATGGTAATCTGACCGCAGATCTTGTTCAGCGTAACGCCAGTAGACTTCGATGTCGCCTGCGTGACAATCCCGCCCGCGCCATCCGCATAGCCAATGCCTGCGGTTGGACTGGAGCTAGTGATGCCTTGTGAGGCGGCTACCGTGTCGCGGTTTTGCAGGGCTTCCAGAATTTGGCCTAGCACCTGCACCGAATTGCTGCTGTTGGTGACCAGCGAATTGAGCGGACCACCCAACTGCTCAGGAGCGGATGGCTGCTGAAACGGCTGCTGGCCAAACATCGGGCTAGAAATAATTGGATCAGGCATCAATAGCGTCCATCTGGAGCGAACCGCGATCTATGGCCTCCGCACCGCCAGAAGCTATCCAAATCGCTGCTGCCGATCTCGTACATCGCCAACCGCCCACGCAGGCGCGGATTGATGTACTGCGTGCTTTGCGTCACGGTGAACGGCCCGTAGACAGTTGGCGTATCGCCAGGGTAGTAGACCGAGTAGAGCGTTATATTGATCGAGGCGTTCTGTGTGCCATTGGGGTAGCCCCACTTCATGTCGGGCAATAGCCAATCGATGAAAATCATGTCTTCGCCATCGGACAGAGGAAACCAGCCCGATTGAAACGACGAGACCAGCGGTTGTCCGTCAGCGTTCTTTGAGACCTCGTGCTCATAGATGATGCCCGCCGAGGACGCGCTGATCGGCATGCCGACAATCGACTGGTCAATGCCGCACGTGCGATCCAGCGGACCGTGGTCCCACACATTTTCGCGAACATTGTATTTGACGTAATAGTCAGGCTGCGTTGCGTTGGTTGATGCGCGCGGAAAGTACCACCAAACCTCGGAGAATGGGCTATTCGACCACGCCCAGCAGCGATCCTGATAATCCTTGTTCATGTCCTGAAACACGATGTCCCACACATCGCAAGGAATGATCGCTGGCTGCGCGTTACCCGTCACCCAAAAGTTGCTGGCCCCCATCCAATAGACGGCCGAGCCTTGGCGTACCGCAGCATGTTTGCCGATAAGGCCACAGTTGGCACCGATGCGGGTAAAGCCCCACACACCAGCAGCCAGCGAGCCCAGATAATTCATCGACCACAAGTCAAGGTCGGTCCAGATGAACTCGGACCCTTGCACGCTCATGCCACCGACGATCTTGGAGCCGGTCGGGAGCCGTCGTGATCCAGCCTGCGTAGTCGTCGAAATCGACCAGTTCGTATAATCGCCCTGCGCAGACCATTTCACAAGCAACGGATCTTGGTCGATGCCAATCTCGTGATCCTCGGTTGAACCATAGGCGATCACCATCTGCGTCTGCATCGAGACGAACATGCCACTGTTGTAAAGTGGCGCACCCGAACCCGACAAAAGCTGCGCGTTCTGGAATCCTGTGTTGGGTCGCCACTGGTAGATGCCGCCGCCGTCCGGACAGGACAACAGAACCTCGCCCCAATTGTCGAGACTCCAGTCGGTCGCAGTGATGGGCGTGCCCGTCTGGACGCCGCCCGACGAGCCTGTGCCGTAGCCGCCCGAGCCATAGGTGCCGATACCGTAGCCGGTGGCCGCCGCAACCGGACCCAACGCGATATAGTATTTCAATCGCGTGTTGCCGGAGTTCATCGAGTCAGACGTGGTCGATGTCGCAACCGCATCGACGGCAATGTCAAATGCATTCGCGCTGCCGATGGCTGTAGCACGATACGATCCAAAAATCGTGACGCCCCCGACCGTTGTGGAAATCGGAAACACGATGGTGTCACCCACCGCCAGCCCATGGCTATTGAGCGTCACAGTAACGGTGCTTGACCCGGAGGTCGTGGCAAAGGCTGGCACTGCACCGCCATTGGCGACCGCTGACGTGGCATTCGTAGTAGCAACGATGCGATACTGCGTGGTGCCCAGCACCAGATCGATGGGGTAGACACCCGACAGGATGATGCCGCCAACAGAGACCGGTGTTTGAAACTCGACACTGTCGAACGTCGTGACGTTGGAGATGTTGGAATCATCCACGGTGACGTTCGGCGAACCAAGCGTGGTCGTGAACTTTGGTGCAAAATTGCTGGTATAGGTTTGCGGTGTCAGATTGGTCAGCGTGCCGCCTGAAATTGCGCCCAGGATCGCTGTGGAGCCAACACCCAAATAGCGCGTTTCGTTGAGATCGAGCCATGCGTGCAGAAACTTCGGGACGCCGCCGACAGCGTTGGCGTAATACTTGGTCCAGCCGCCGAGTTTTTCAGCTAGCCCAGCCCGGAATCGAATGAGCGAAGAATTGGCATAGCCCGCCTGCAACTGCGACGGCGTTAGCTCAGCGTTAACGCCGGGCTTGAGCTTCAGCATCGAAAACGGCATGTCGGATTATCCGTCTCGATCAGATTTTGATCAGCACGTTGACGATAGCGGCTGGATTCATGATTTGAAGCGCCGTGCCAGAGCCACCCGTTCGGACGGAGATACCTGTCGAGGCCGAAATCGTGGCCGATCCGGAAGCAGATGCCACGATGGTGTTTTGCGGCGAGCCATTGACGGTAATGGGTGAGCCAAAGGATGTGTTGTGCAAGTGCGTCGGATCGGAAACTGTCAACGCAACGTCCGGAAAATTCGCCTGCAAGATGGTCTTGTTCTGCGCGCCGCCGACTGCACCAACGGTGGTGCCATCAATGCCGGAACCCGCCGTTGTAATGCGTGATGCAGACGATCCGCCCATATTGTCTTTGCCGTATCGCCCTCGGCCGCGCAGGTCCGGCAGCAAGGGGCCAGCACCCCACGTCGTGCCAATTGCTTGGTAGAGATTGGCCGTGACACCTGTCGTGGAAAACGACGAGCCATCGCACAGCAGGTATTCACCTACGAGCGAGGCCGTTGCCAGCAACGACGGATGCGGTGTTGCAGCACCTAGATCGATGAATGTGCCCGGCAACGGCAGACCTAGTGCTCGGACACCATAGGTTGTGTCTGACCAGACCTGACGGGATGTGCCTTGCGGCACCAACATGGCATTGCCGACGCCATTGGTCAGCGACACGTAGAAATTACCTGTCGTGCGGTTCTCGACCCAGAACACGCCCAAAGCAGGTGTCGTGACGGCGATGTTGGCCAGCAACGCACCGGAAAAAATCAGCAGCCCGTTGCGGCCTTCCGAGGTGCTGAGGGTGATCGGCGTCGTGGATGCGAGCGACAAAGTCGTAATGCCGCCGAGATTTGAGTCAACGTAGGTGAACACCTCATCGTTGAGCGTAGCCCCCCACGTACCCGCATTCGTTCCTGTCGTTTGCAGGGTATATAATTTATTTGGAGTTGCTGTCATTGCTTTTTTCCGCTAGCCTACGATTCTTTCCGACCTGACGAAGGATATCCTCGTGGCCAAGTTCAACGACATGACGGGGCAGCGCTTCGGACGGCTTGTGGTAACAGCCCGTGCCGATAGTGATCGCAACGGCAATGCTAGATGGCACTGCCTGTGCGATTGCGGGGAGCGGACGGTGTCATTAGGCTTCACGCTACGCAACGGAGCCGCGAAATCCTGCGGCTGCATGTCTACACAGCAGCTAATCGCCAGGATTACGAAGCACGGGTTGCACCAGAGCCCAGAGTACACATCGTGGGCCAGTATGATCCAGCGGTGCACAAACCCTAGATGCAGAGGATACGAGAATTACGGCGGCCGAGGCATCACGGTCTGCGACGCGTGGCTACATAGCTTCGAGCGGTTCTACGCGGACATGGGGAAGCGACCGACGCCGGATCATTCCATAGATCGCATTGACAGAGACGGGAACTACACGCCGGACAACTGTCGATGGGCAACCGTCAAGGAGCAGAACAACAACACGTCTCAGAACCGGATCGTTGAGATAGACGGAGAGATGCGTACCCTTGCTCAGGCTGTTGAGAATGGCGAGCAGAAACTAAAACGCGGCACCGTGCAGAGTCGTTTGGCGCGCGGATGGAGCGTCGAAGATGCGATCAAGACCCCGCCATTAGCCAGTCGCGCACACGATCTTGAAGGGCAGCGATTTGCTCGGCTAACCGTTGTTCGGCGCGTGGATAATGCCGGAAAACTGGCAAGATGGTTGTGCCGTTGCGATTGCGGCACTGAGCGCATTGTCTACGCCACAAACCTTGTGCATGGAAAAACGAAATCCTGCGGCTGCATCAGCAAGGAACTATTGAGGATGCCAGGACGCATTTCTCGAAAGCACAAGCCAAAACCTTAGCCGCGCTGCGGAACAGCAGTAGGTTCAGGCTGCTTGGGTGACCACGAGGCACCAGCAAACCGCTTGCGCGCTTCGTAGGTCGCGGCACTTTCGCGAAGCTGCGTGTACTGGTTTTCCCAGCTTTGGGCCGACTTCGGATCGTCCGCCATCGCCGACCAATTCTTCATGTAGCCGTTCATCCAGATCATGCTGGCGGCCAGGAACAGGTCTGGCAGGAAGTTCGTGAGGTACGTGGTCGTGTTGGTCGCAGACAGCGGCGTCGGCTGGATTTTGCCGATCACCTCGACGGTATAGGCCGCGTCAGGCCACGGCCCAAAGACGATCTGCGTCTGCGCCGGAGCCAGGAACGTGTTGTTGGTGAGGTAGGCGAAGAACTGCGGAACGCCGGAGGCTGTCGAGCTGGGATAGATCAGGTCCAGCACATCGCGCGAGGCGGGCACCACCGGGTTTCGTGTCCCCGAGTCGGCGGCGGTCGAGGCGGGCGTGATAATGTTGATGCCGTCCAGCACCACGAAGGTGCCAACCGAGGTCGGCAGATTGAAGTTGCGGATATTCGCCGTGCACGACGCTGAGCTATCGCGCACATTCTCCACCAGCATATCCAGCTCGCGGTAGATGCGACCTTCCGCATACGCGATGCAGTCAGGGATCACCGTTTGAAAGTTCGTGTTCGTCGCAGGGATCGCTGTCATGGTGGACAGCGTCGCGACATAGGTGGTATAGTTCATCGCCACGAGGGATGACCTTCATGTAGGGGCGTGTGATGTTGGATGTTTTTTACGTCGCGGTGCTTCTGGCGGCCGGTGTCGCCATTGGATGTGCGCCCGGAGCGGTGATTTGGCTGATGGGCCAAGCCTACTTGGATCGCTGATTGTGGGTGCTGATCGGGATCGCCGATCAGATGACGATCTTGCTCGCAGCGATGAACAACTGATCGACCTCGTCGTCCGACAGCTTCAACGCACTCGCCATCATGCGCAGCGCGTCGCTGTTGCGGCTGATCTCAGACGCGTATTCCCAAGCCAGCATCACCACGTCGTTGCCCGAGGCCGAGACGGCTGCATTGGCAGCGCTGAGTTTGCCAGCCATGGCGAGCGCTGCCTTGACCTTCCACATCGGGACGGACACTGGCGCATCAATATTGGGCTTGAACGGCGTGGGGCCGAAAGCAATAACGTCACCCCAAACGTCGGGGGTATCGACCTGTGATGTGAGAATGTGCTTGCCGTTTTCAGTGACGATGACGGCTGCTGTGTGATCTTCGTTGGCGAACCAAGCTGCGCTGATATTATATGTCATCCCATGACCTCCTGCACGTTCAGCGTAGCCGCCATTACGCCCCCGTATTTTCGCGTTGGGCCTGATGTGACACCGTTGATTGTGACAGTTCCAGAAGACGCAGCGGTATTGACCGTCCATGTGACGCTAGATGTGCCGTTGGCCAAGGCCATGTATTGCAACAGAATGGCGTTGATGAAGTCGGCGGCGGCTGGAGTCAGAATGGATGCTGCAACGGCATTTGACCCGCCGTTAAAAAGCGATGCACCAACGTACAATGCGCCCGAGGCCGTAGCGGCCATCTGGATCGTAACCAGCCATACGTTTGCGGCACTTGTCGGCGTTGCTGTGGCCGACAGAATTTGCGTGCCTTCAGTGCTTTGGGGAATCGTATCGTCATTGGGAATAAACGGAGAGCCAATAGAAGCCGCTGTCGTATACCGGTTCATGGCAACTTGAACTATATCGCCTGGGCGCTTGATGCTGGGGCCGAAGATCTGAATTTTAGTAGGTGCGCTACCGTAGGTCCCAGCCGTCGCGAGACCGCTGCTATACTCGATATATCCAAGAATGCGGTAGGCTTTGGATGTGACGGTCGTACCGTTTGGCGTGTAGAAAACACCCGCAGACGTAGCTGACCCACTCATAGCCGTGCTGGACGCGACGCCATCCTCGGCCAGCGGATATACGTTGGCAACCGTCGCGCCACCCGACACACAATTGATCAACGCCAAGACTGACGTGCCGCTGTTGTTGAATGCGACAAGCCAAAATCTGAACGCAACGCTGTTTGCGCTTCCTAACGTAGCACCTGTTGTATTCGTATCGATGCTCAGCGCAGATCGCACAGCGATAATGTCGGGGGTGCCCGTTGCCGCCGTTGCTGAGCGAAACGGAATCAGCACGGGGTCATTGGCGCTAGGGTCGTTTCCAGCAGCAGTTTTCAACGACACCGTAAGCACGTTGGCCGCGACAGATGCCGCAATGGACATATTACGTGCGGGACCAAAACCCCACAGCAACTCGGCATTGCCCGCCGAAATGAAGACCTGCGCCGAACCCGACAGGTTGATCGCGTTGTTGGAGTTGGTCGAACGGATGACGTTGCGGGTCAGCGTGGTGCCAGCCGCCGTGTAGGTGCCGTATCCGTATTCCGAGTTGCTGGTGTCCTGAATGCCGTAGGCGACGATATCGCCATCGGACACGCCTGCCGCCGAAAACGACAGATAGGTTGTGCCGTTAACGGTGGCGGCGGAACCCAGCGTAATCGTGCCGGTGCCCGTGGTCGCCGTCGTCATACGGGCCAACGGAAACAGTCGTGGAATAGAGATCGTCATCGGTGCTTTCTCAGCAGATCACGTAGCCGCGAGAATACGGCGTGTAGAAGTTCTGTTGGCTGGTCGTGACGGTCGGGTTCTGCGACGGATCGAGGCGCGGCTTGAACCGCTTCGGCTCGCTTAACGGAGCGAACCAGCCCATGACATCGAGGTCTTCCGGCTCAGGCTCGGCCGCATAAAACGACTGGCCTGGAGTTGGCAGCGCTTTTGGAAAGCGCTTCGGCTCCGAAAGCTGCTCATACCAGCCGATGCTGATGATCGGTGTTGGCTGGTAGAAATGCGCGGGGTTGGCAGCGGCTTGAAGCCGCTTGGGAAAGCGTACCGGCTCTGAAAGGTTCTGATACCAGCCCATCGATGTGATGGGAGCGGGCTGATAGAAGAACGCCGGATTGGCACCGGTAATGAGCCTGCGTGGCGAACGAACAGGCTCACTGAAGCTGTAGCCGATGCCATAGACGGTGACAACGGTTGCGCCGTTCTCGACCTCTTCCAACGCATATTGGCCAAGCGCGCCCATAGCCATCATGGCTGGTCGTGTCCTTCAGATGGCGCGTGTTGGATTGGGCTCGGAAGCGGTGTGATGTCAGGCAAGACCATACGAACGGCGCGCATGGTAAGACGCTTCGGCACGGTCCAGCTTACGCTGCACCTCATCGCATCCTTGGCCGACACACGTCGGGCAGATCAGCCCCGAGCACACCATGCACAGGCCACCCATGTCAGTCGGGTCCATCTTCGGCTTGACGTGGACAACGCGATTGCAGTGCTTGCATGAATAGCAGTCTCTCTCTACTATCCTACCGTCGTCGCACGTTAGGATTGCGTAACCACCGGGCTTTCTCATGCTTGCACCCGAATACGTCGCTGGCTTTTTCGATGGGGAGGGGTGTTGCTCTTTGATCTACTCAAAGCGCCGCCCATGGAAAAGCGATCCGACCAAAACGCAAGTTGGTTTTAGATTTATGTGCGGCATCAGCAACACGCATCGAGGCGTGCTGGAGATGTTACACAAGCAGTATGGCGGCAATCTCACTCCGTATGACAGCGCCAGCAAAAGATTTGTACACGATCACTACAAGAAAGTATGGGACTGGCGTCTGACAAGTTCAAACGAGCAAAGACGGTTTCTTGCCGAAATCTGTCCTCTAAGCGTGATCAAGAAGCGGCAGATAGAATTGGCGCTGTCATATCTCGATACCGTTGGCATGCCAGGACATCGCGTCTCCAGGGACGCATGGACGCGACGGTTGGAAATTTTTGAAGAAATGCGTTTATTAAACCGGAGAGGCAAGGAAAAATCACCGACGCACACCCCGCCGCTTGCACCGCCTGATGGCTGGAATCCTCGCAGCCGAAGGTATTCCGAACAGGAATTGAAAGTCATGATGGATCACGTAAGATCTGGGCGACGACACGTAACTAAAGAATAGATGGGAAAACGCATGGCATCACCGCAGGAAGTTCTGGAAGCCGCCATACCGTTTCCAGACGATGCAACGCATTCGTCGAAACGCGCGGCTGCGCAAAGAGTAATTCAAGCTCTGGCCGTCAACGATTACTATTTCGTACGGCGCAGGGTTCCTGTTCTGGAGCGCGACGACGGTCAATGCCCCACCTGCAAGACCGAATTGGTCCACATCGATACGGGTCCGATCTTCGCGGACGCCGAGAGCCGCATCTTTGCAATGTCTCAGCGCATTCGGAAGATGCAGGAAGCGCTGGATCAGATTGCTAACGGATCTAGCAATGCGCCGGAGTTGGCCAAGCGCGCGCTCTACGGATAATCCTAGGATAATCTCAACGCAATTTGGCCCGCACAACGGTTAAGGGTTGCACGGGCCACGACTTTCCAGGGTGAAGAACAAATATCATGCGTTGCGCCGTTTCGGCAAGTGCCTGAATACGGTATGCAATGCGTCAGATTGTCACGCTGTGGACGATGTAATTGCCGAGAATTTCGGCAATTAATAAAGGGCGGCGCTTTCGCAACCGCCCCACGCAAGACTTAGATTTCCGTGACCAGTATCTCCGCCGTCACGGTCGATGTGTAGCTGGCGCTTTTAGCGCGTAGCGCAAACCCTGCGAGGTTGGTTGCCGGATAGACAAGCTCCGAGCCCGGAGCCGCGACCCAACGATATGATGCGCGCTGGTTGAGACCCAAGAAAAACACGCTGGAGTTGGCGGTAATCGTGCCCTCCGCCGTCGCGTTGGCGGAGGCCGCACCCAGCATGGCAGCGTCGGCCGGATTGAGCAGGTTCGGTGTCACGGACGTGGCCGTGCCCGCCGCCGTCTGGCGCGAGATGTCGAACACGACAGCGTTGTCGGCTGGCGTGCCGTCCGTACCAATCATCACGTCATAGATCTGTCCGCGCCGCGCCTGCGTCGTGGACGACGATGTGACAATGACAATCGACTTGTAGCTGGACGACAGGTTCTGCTGCGTACCGCCCAACTGGTTGTTGATCGCGTAGTTGGCCATGGGGAGCCCTTTCGTTTCGCTCGCGTGTTAGCTTGTGATGCGGACCAGATTGAGCGCTATGGTGACCCGCGTCAGGTTGGTGGATACGCTTGGAACATTGAACGCCAGCACGTCGCCCTCCGAGAGCGTTGTGGTCCATCCTGCCAGCGCGGTGTCCAAAGACTTGGCCTGCGCAGTCAAGGTTGGCGGTGTGGCAGATGTGATAGAATCGGCCGCTGTCGGATGCGTCACGCCTGCATCGAATTGCGCATACGTGCATTTCCAGAGGTTGATGATGATCGACCCGTTATCCGTGTTGCCCAGCATCTCCGCGCTGGTAATCAGCGCGTTGAACGGCACCTTCATGTATCCCCAGGTCTGCGCATTGATATTGCCACCGCCACCGTCGATGACGAACTCGATGGCACCGGGAAGCTGCGCGGCCAGACCGACCGAGCCGATCAATCCCGTTGTCGTGCGTTTGGTGACGCCCGCCTGTTGGATGGGCACGATCTCGTTGCCGGTCAGACCGACCGCAACGGGCAACTGCTGGAAATTGGTATTGGACATGCGTGCTGGTCCGCGTTCAATTCAGATCGATGATCAGTCCAAGCTCATCAAACGCGACAGTCGTGCCTGCTTGCACCAATGGTCCCGATGCCGCGACACGGCCACTGGCCAGCAGCACGCCACCGGATGCCGCAGAATAGACCCCGATGAAGTTGACGTTGGTGCCCTCCGCCGACGCCGACGCGATGATGATCGGGATGATATTTTCCGCGACGTTTCTTCCGTTGATGCCAAAGCTGGTGCCGTAGTTCGTGCGCGTAGACGATCCTGTGATGTTGCGCAGCACGGAGGTGCCACCCGACGCTGGATTGCCCAGAAACAGATCGATGTAGATGCTGGTCGTGCTGCCCTGCGAATAGATGAGCGACGCCGTCAAATAGCACGTGTTCGCACTGTCATCCGGGTTCGGGATCGACGTGATCAGTTGCTCACTGGTATCCGTGACCAGAATACTAGCCTCGTCCGTCACCAGCCAGTTGGTCTCGTCTACGGTGTAGTTCTCAGGCCGCGTGTTGAACAGCGGCGGCGGGTCCGGTGGGATGATGATGAGCTGTCGTTGTTGGTTCAATTGATCAAGACACTTGGGACATTTCAAATATCCCGTAGACTGAGGAACAGAGCCGCCTAAATAATCATATTGGAACTGCATGTCGCACATCTGCCAGATAAATCCGCACACGTCGCAAGTGGTCCACGGGCCGCGCGTGGCGTCGCTTGTGGCATACTTGGGCTGTGGTCTGTAAGACATCTGATTGTCCGTCAGCGGAAATAAGTGGACCACGCAGGCTGAATATACATCATCACGTTGTCCTGCGTGTCGGTCTTCTGCGCGATGGCTAGCGCCTCCATCCAATCCGCCTTGCGCATCTGTTCTTTGTCTGGTGCGTAGATGCGGGACATGCGGTAGGCGAGACCAGCCACGTAGGCATCAAGGTAGACGTAGGGCATGTCGAGCGTAGTGCCGGACACCTGTGATGCGTCCTGCATCTGTGTCAGCAGGCGACAATTAGCCGTGTACGTGGCGCTGTCGTCTGGCGTCTGCCAAAACGTGATGGTCGGGCTCAGTGTCTTGTACACGACGTAGGTGGTGGGCGGCGCTTGCTGTGTCTTGTTGGGCTGCGCGTCATACTCAAAGAGCGACATCGGGAAGATGACGCGATCCGTTGTCGTGCCACCCGACGTAGTCGTGATGTACACGTCCTGCACCGCGATCACGCGGCTGGGCAGCGCATAGTTCGACGTGCCTGCCGTCAAGTTGATCGTGTAGACTTCCGAGCGCCAAAGGTTTGGCTGGTTGTTGCCGATGGCAACCTGCAACAGGTTTGCTTCCTGCGCGGCATCTTGCAGATGCTGCGCCGTGATCTCGGTGCGTCGGATACCGATGCGCGAGAAGGCGACCAGCGTCAGGCCCGAGGCCGCCGAAGCGGAAAAATTATACGAACCCGACGTGGTCATGTGTCCTCGCGATCAATGTACCTCAATTACGCGAGGTATGCCTGCCTGAATGTCGCCGTCACCGTGCCAGTGCCTGAGTTTAGAATGACCCTGGCAAAGATGGGCGTGTAGGCAAACGAGCTGGATTTGCTAGCTGTTGCGCCAACGACAGCCGTATCAGTAGAGGCAAGCCAATTCATCGCAGATGGGTTTTGGTAAGCGACATTGCCCAACGCGTTGGGATCATCCATCGATGTTTGTACGTCGTAATTGACCGTTCCAGTTACGATGGCGGCAATTGTTGTCTGCGAGTTGGCTGCATAATCGTCAAACCGGACCCATGGGCTATGCGCAACGCCATTGGTGCCGACAGTCAGTGTCGTTGCCACGGCACCAGATGACGAGATCGAAGTTATGGTTTTATACGATAGGGCAGACGTTGCCGTTGTAGCGTTGGCACCAGTCACCACTTCGCTCACCGGCTGGCCATTTACGTCCGTGCCGCTAAGTGTAAACATGATTCCGCTGTCGTTACCGGCCGAAGTAAACAGCACCTGCCGCGCGACATCGAGTGTGGCTGTACCATACGCGCCGACCGTGATGGCACCGGTCGTCCCAGCAGACGCCGTGATCGATACGATGGTGTAATACTGGTTGATCGAGCTGACCGTAGAGGCATTGGGTCCGGTGATTGTCTCGGTGACCGAGATTAACCCGTTGGGTGACATCTTGGTGCCGACCACGGCAAACGTCTTGCCCGACTCGTCGGAGCCACCCGTGATGTAGATGCGCTGGTTGGAGCCCAGATACGCAACGCCGCTCGACACGGTCGTGCCGTTGAGGGTCAGCGCACCTGCACCACCCGGCGTTTGCGACTGGCAGATGTTGTTCGCCGAAAATGATCCCGCTGCACCGTTGAGCACGATATAGTTCGTACCTGCGATGGCAGCCTTCTGGCTGAGTGAGATTTTGGTGGCGGTGGCGCTTGCCAGCGGCCCGACGACAACAGTGACTGGCCTTCCCATATGCGGCGTCCCGTCAATTGGAATGTAAAGGAACGCATACAAACTGCGGATGCAGGCGAGCGCTTACACGTTCAGGTGCTTCACTCGCCCACTTCGACTACGCGGTCAGCACATGCCGCCGCGCTTGCGCATCGGCTTGGACAGGTGAGGCTTGCCGTCCCCACCGTCCACGCTGATCTCGCCTTCCTCACCAGCCCACCCGGTCTTAGACGCAGCGGCTTTCGCCTTGGCCATTGCCTTCGACGTGGTGTTGATGCGCGGCGCAGTGGTGTCACCCACCTTGCGCATCGAGGTCTCAGACTTGAGCTTGGAGATTTTCATGCAGCGATCTTTCTCTCGCTCGTGCTAGACCGGTTATGCGCCGTTGGTCGTGGCAAGGTTCTGCGCCACACCCAGAAGGCCCGTGACGGTTCCGATGTTGGCGACTGGCGGCGAGATAAACACCTGCAAGCGCCTGGAGTTGTTCGAGGCAGTTTGCAGGGCATACGTACCGCGCACGTCACCGGTTGTCGTGGTGGCGGGCGATGTCGTCACCGCAGCGGTATATCCGGTCGAAGCCGTAACAACCGCTGCGTTGTAGATGATGCGGACATCGCCAAAGTTGTCGGTGCGAAGCGGGAACCCAATCACGTCGCCCGTACCTACCGAGACGTTGCCCGCAGGCGTCGTGGATGGCGTAACCGAGGTAATGTACTTGAACGCCTTGACACCGGATGCCACGCTGGCGTTGGCACCCGTGATCACCTCCGACATCGGATACCCATAGAGGTCGTAGCCGACCACCGTGAAAGTCTTACCGCTGTCATCGGCCGCCGACGTGATGCGCACGTTGCGGGAGATCGCCTTGGTCGGGTCCCAGAGGGATACTGTACCGTCCTGGCTGAACGATGTGCCCGCCATGGCCGTGTCGATTGCGAGCAGCCCCGTTACGGTCGCACCGGTATCAGCCCGAGTAATGGAGGTGCCAACCGTGATGCCCGCACCAGACGACGACACCAGCGTAATCGTCGATGCCGCCGCCTGCGTCGCCGCGATGTTGACGGCAGAGATCGTGGAAGGCACGGCGTTGAGCACTTGGCATTCAGCCGTGTACCAACCGTACGTAGCCTGGGTGGACTGCCCGCCGGGGTAGTATGTGAACGGCGTGCGTGGGTCCATCAGGCCGTCGCCATGCAGCCACATGCTGGGACCGGCTTGCGGGTTTTGGTTAGCCGAGCCATTGCCGACCGACCCAAGCGGATTGGACCTGATCGTGAACAGTGGGCCTTCGTATGCAGTGATCGTCATAGCGCTCAGCGCTCCTTCTCTATCGGTAGTGTACGGAACGCATACGAGGGGTGATCATCACTGAATGGCGCTACGCCACTCAGCGTTCTTTCTTTAGCGGCACGACATTGGATGCCGCGTCTACGCCTCCTGCATGTTTGCGCACGTAATCCGCCGCCGACCGCAACAGGTCGGGACGCTCCATGAACTGTCCGATGCCGCTGTTGCAATTGCGGCAAAGCAGCCCGCGTATCGCTCCAGTCGTATGGTCGTGATCTACCGCCAGCATCATGATCCGACCGTATTTGACGGCCGTCTCAGGCTTGTTGCAGATTGCACAAACGCCATTCTGCTCAAGAAGCATCCTAGCGTAATCTTCGTATTCGATGCCGAAGTTCTTGCGCAGTTCATGACCACGGTATCTTTCGCGCGATGTCTGTGCGCGGTCACGAAAGTACGTTTGTGCTCCGTCTCGTACTTGTCGGTTGGCCGTTGGAATTGGCTCAACGCGAAAATTGTCAGGGCCGATCATTTGCGCATTGTCGATCTTGACGACGCGCGAATAGCGCGGCACGTCATGGCCAAGAGACCTGCTGAACTCAACGTAGGACGACCAACCGGTTAGCCCGTCGTTTTCTTTCTGCGTGCGGTCCCACAAATACCGCATCCGACCTTGCTGCGCGCTTGCCGCCGCCCGTTTGGCGCGAAGTTCTGGACTGACTGGACCAACATCGCGGCGGCGAGCTGCATCGTAGGCGGCTTGAGCGTCCTCCCGCGTGTCAAAGCGACCTAACTGAATGCGCTCATAGTTGCGCGTGATCTCAGCGCGCCACTTCTTGGTGTGCGCCTCATAATGAACCCCTCTGCCGCCGCTAGCATTAGTCTTGCGGCTGGCCTTCCGCGCCGTATCAGCAAACGTTTCCGTCGTCAGATTTTCGATGCGCAGATCACAGAAATCACCATTCTTGGCAACGATATTTGCGACTGGCAGTTCGCCATGCACAATCAACCATACAATGCGGTGGGCCAAGAATATTCGATTGTAAATGCTGATCGCGCGGTAGCCCTTCTTGGAAACGGAGCCCGGCACGTCTCCAACGGCGACAGCACGCTGTGTCGGATTGCGCCACGTGAGCGCACCCGTTGCAGGGTCGTAGTTGAACAGGTGCCGCGCTTCCTCGGCTGTCAGCGCATCGTTTTTTGTCAGCATGTCCAGTTCTCCATGGGTTGGTGTACACAAGTACGTATACACCAACCCATCGAGTTTGACAATGACCTATGGATTAGGATGTCGGTGTGGAACCCCAGATAGAGCGCGGATCGCGTGGAGCGAACGTGTAGCGTTCACGGCCCTTTACCATGATATTATCTGTCACGTTATCAATCCACATATCGCTATCATAAGCCACGCGGTCGAAGTAGTGCAGGCCGGGCTTGTCGGTGAGGCAGAACCACGCGTAGTTCGATGTCAGGTAGTGGTAGACCATGAACTTGTCGGTGCCGGACGACATCGTTGGGATGACGTTCGGATCGTTGTTGGACGTACCCGGGCGAAGCTCGGAGTACATCAAGCGCTGCACGACTGGCTCCAGCGCCGGAGGCACGACCACTTTGGTCGCCTTGGCGTTGATGCGCAGACCGGCTTCGTCCACGAACGTCGAGCCGATGTTGATGTAGGCTTGAAGCAGCGAGGACTCGTTGAGGTCGAGCTGGGTGGAGAACGTGTTGGCCCAGGTGCCGTTGTCGTAGGGATGCGACGTGCTGAGCAGAGCAACGCCGTCGCCGCCGACCGTGGCATCGTAGGTCGTGGAGTTGTTGAGGACGTTCGCGGCCTGAATTTCCTTGAACTGAGCGAAGCTGTCGATCAGCTTCAGGTTCATCAGGTTGAAGTCCTTGGTGTACTGGTTGTCTTCCACCGAGCGCAGCGTGATCGCGTAGCCGAGCGCGACCTCAAAGGCTGTCGCGTTCCACACAAAGCGCTGACCCATGTTGTTGTCGAACGCGGTGGCACCGCCTTCAACCTTCATCTGTGCCAGACCCAGGATGCGGGTCTGCACGGCGCTTTCCGTCTGGAGGGTCGATTTCACGGTCGTGAAGATCTTGGACCATTCCGTTGGGTAGCGGTCGTACTGCCCCGAGACCTTGTAGAGGCCCGGAAGCAGGAGGTTCTTAATTTGTGCGCTATTAGCAGCCATGGAAGTCTAAGCTCCGTATCAGGATTACGAATGTGAGGGTTGGCGTTGAGCCGCTAGGATTAGATGCCGGTGGCACCAGCACCCGTGACGTTGGCGCGAACGATGACCCAGTTGTAGGCACCGGTTGCGGAGCCGCTGTAGGGACCGCCGGAACCCGGCTGGACACCCATGAAGCCGCCAGCACCCGGAAGGCCGCCGTAAAGTCCGACGATGCGGAATGGCAGCGTCGCGGTTGTGCCCAGGTTGGACAGGTATGCGCCCGACTGACCGGTAAAGGCGGAGCCCGTGCCCAGCGTCACATCGCAGGTCTGGCCGATGTCGGCGAAAGCCACGCCGGTCGAGTCGGACTGTGCGATGAAGGTGGGCGAGGCAGATCCCGTGCATGGGATAATGTCGGCGACGATGGACGTTTGCGCCGTGGAGGCGACATCGTTGCCCGGCCAGAAGTTGTTGGCGACCAGCTTGCTTTGCGACGTGCTGAGATAGTGCACACCCCAGAAGATGCCCCACAGTTGGGAGACGGCGGTGCCGTTCGTCCACTGCGAGACGTAGCCGGTGTTGAGCAACTTGACCGGATCACCACGATAGATGGGGGTCGTATCGTTGTAGGCGATCTGCGCCTGGATCATTTCATAGTTCGAGGCTGCGCCGGTCGCGCTTTGAATGGGCCGGAGGCCGAACGGGGCGTTGAGGTTTGCCATGGGTGAGGCATGTCCCTGATGCGGGACGGCGGTGCCTCGTGGCATGGCTTAGAGCGCTCAAGACACGATCTCTCAGCCGGTTACACGTCGTAACCGTCTCAGATCAACCATGTCGCAGAGAGCTATAAGCGTATACGAGGATAGCGCCGTCATTTGCGACTTGCCCCGCACCTCGGGCAGAGGCAAACGGAGCGGCTAGCTATCCTGCGTCTTGGCCGTCACCCCGAAGAGTGTTTCAGCCGTACTCAGCCAGCACCGCTGGCGCGCAGGTACATTCCCGTGGCATTGGTCGCCATCGCAGCCATATGTCGGGCTGCTTTTGTCGGGTAATCTCGTAACCTCAACTCGCACTCGATAGGGACAGTGTGTACCGCCAAACTGAGTCGCTCGCAACAGAAAATGTACATTTCGTCTGCTGAGCGTCGATTGCGTGTTGACCATCGGTACATTTTGTACTATTGAAAGGATCAGTGGACGCAGTTCCCGAGGCTAGACAACTCCTGATCGCTGCGCTCGCTGATTTTCAACATATCTTCAACGGACTAAAGGGGACTACACATGGCTTACGGTAATGGTGCGGCGACCACGGACGTGGTTGCCCGTGTGAATGTTGCGCCCAAGGCTGCTGAGCCCAAGCGCGTGCTGTCGGAGAAGGCCATCGGCAAGGACGGCAAGATCGACTGGAAGCACGTCGATGCGGAGATCGAGCGCGACGGCTCCAAGATCGTGCTGCCGAACGATCCCGCTCCCATGCCCATCGACGATGCCATCAAGGCGCTGGAGCGCAAGAAGGCCGACGAAGAGCAGATGATGGCCGTGCACGAGGTGATCGACACGTTCCCGCTGGACGGCGCGGTCGCGTTCATGCATGCGCTCAAGGTCAAGTACGGCTGGGCCTCGCCGGTCCCGACGCCGGGCTTCTTCGGCCCGCAGCCGCCGCAGATGCTGACGGTGGATATCGGACCCAGCAAGGACGACAAGGTGCAGGTGCCGTGGGGCGCGTTTATGATCCCTGGCATCGAGAAGCCGGTCCAGACCGAGGTGACGCGCACCGAGTTCGGCCCGGCGCTGGTCATCGTCGGCCAGCTTCGCAAGCGCGAGGCGCACATTCTCAAGGATCTGGCGGCGCTGACCCGCGAGATCGTGGAGACCAACTCGATCTATCGCGGCAACGCCATCCGGCTGCGCACGACGGACAACGGCGACATCGAGTTCCGGCGTCCGCCCACCTTCATCGAGACCAAGCACGTCAAGCCCGACGAGTTGATCCTGCCGCAGATCGTCAAGGATCAGGTGGAGACCAACATCTTCACGCTCATCCGCAAGACGACGACCTGCGTCAAGCATGGCATTCCGCTGAAGCGCGGCGTGCTGCTGGAGGGCAAGTACGGCACCGGCAAGACGCTGACCGCCAGCGTCACCGCAAAGCACTGCGTCGATCACGGCTGGACGTTCATCATGCTAGATCGCTGCCAGGGCCTGCGGCAGGCCATCGAGTTCGCCAAACGCTACCAGCCTGCCGTGATCTTCGCGGAGGACATCGACCGTGCGGCGGAGACCCGCGACGAGAAGACCAACGATCTGGCCAACATCATCGACGGCATGCTGTCGAAGGATGCGCAGGTGATGGTGGTGCTGACCACCAACCACGTCGAGAAGATCAATCCGGTCATGATGCGGCCGGGTCGTCTCGACGCGGTGATCTCGGTGACGCCGCCGGACGCGGAGGCTGTCGAGCAACTGGTTCGGCTCTACGCACGCGGCCTGCTGCCAAAGGGCGAGAAGCTGGGCAAGCTGGGCGATCAGCTTGCGGGCAACATCCCGGCGATGATCCGCGAGGTGGTGGAGCGCTCCAAGATGGCGATGATCGCACGCGGCGGCGATCATCTCACGCAGGACGACCTGATGATCTCGGCCATCGGCATGCAGAACCACATGAAGCTGCTGGAGGGTCCGAAGAAGGAGAACGACGACCCGCGCTACAAGCTGGGTGACGCCATGGCGAAGGTTCTCAGCGGCGTCATGAAGGACGAGTTCGATGACGACGACGAGGACTATGACGTGACCAGCGCTATCAGCGACGCGACGCGCTACATCGTCAATGCCGTCGAGGACAGCACCCGCAAGACCATGCTGGGCCTGTCCACGGTGAAGGACGACACGGAGAAGATTCGCACGAAGACCGTGGGTAAGTAAGCCGCTCGGGGTTGATGCGCGGATGGGTCGGCGGGATTTCCTCGGGTTTCGCCGACCCTATCTCATATTCAAGGTATTGCCATGGCACAGATCAGCGCCGATGCTCAACGTGTTATCGATTCAATAGCTGAACACAAATACGACCGCACATGCATCAATCGGGCAGAAGTCGAAAAAGCAATCACGCAACATTTGGCCGAGCTAAATCTACCAATGCGTCCTTTTGTGTGGTTTGAGACAGCAAAAGATGGATATAACGCAGCGTGGGGCGCAGCGTGGGGCGCAGCGCGGGGCGCAGCGTGGGACGCAGCGCGGGACGCAGCGTGGGGCCCAGCGCGGGACGCAGCGTGGGAAGCAGCGTGGGACGCAGCGTGGGGCGCAGCGCGGGGCGCAGCGCGGGGCGCAGCGCGGGAAGCAGCGTGGGGCGCAGCGCTGGGCGCAGCGCGGGGCGCAGCGTGGGACGCAGCGTGGGGCGCAGCGCGGGGCGCAGCGCGGGGCCCAGCGCGGGAAGCAGCGTGGGGCGCAGCGCGGGGCCCAGCGCGGGAAGCAGCGTGGGACGCAGCGTGGGGCGCAGCGCGGGGCGCAGCGCGGGGCCCAGCGGAATTAAATGCTCTTGCGGTATTCAACCACCCGACGCAAGCAAAATTGGCAGCCATCTGGTTGCCAATGGAAAAGGCGCTTAGGAATGGTCTGTGGTTATATTGGATTACACCAACTCGGGTCATTTGCATCGAGCAGCCATCGATCTCTTTGGAAAATGACAGGATTCACCGCGCAGATGGACCGGCGGTCGAGTGGCCTGCTGGAGAGCGATATTGGTTTTGGCGCGGAACGCAGGTGCCACAACAATGGATTGAATCCCCATCGTCTATTTCTCCGGCAACGGCGCTTGCGTGGGGTAACATCGAGCAACGGCGAGCCGCGTGTGAGATTATTGGCTGGGAACGAATATTGAATGAACTCAAAGCCAGGATTATCGACAAGGACCGCGACGATCAGATTGGAGAGCTTGTCGAAGTGACGCTGCCAAACAGTGGAAAGGAGAGATTTTTGCGGGTCAGATGCGGAACGGGCAGATCGTTTGCGCTACCTGTTCCGCGCGAAATGAAGACGGCGATCCAAGCTCAGGCGTGGACTTGGGGGCTGCCGACCGATCAATTCAAACGCCCGGAGATCAGAACATGAAGACGTTCAAGGATGTGTGCGCCCAAGGCGACATATTGATTCGCCGCGTTGCGTCGATGCCGCTGACAGGCGTTACGGCCATTGCGCCGATGGACGGCCACGTGATCGTCACCCACTCGGAGACTGGCCACCATCATGTGATGGTGCTGGATCGCGATGACGACCCCGCCGTCGAGATGTTCCAGTCGGACGACAACCCGTTGCTGGCGTGGATCAAGGTCAACCGGCCCACCGCGCTGGACCATAAGCGCGCGCACGACACGCACGAGTCGATCATGTTCGAGGCGGGCGTTTACGAGGTGCGTCGGCAGCGGGAGCACTCGCCGGAAGGCTGGCGGCAGGTGCAGGATTGAACTCAGAACTGGCGCTGGTGACGTGGCGCACGCCGCACACCAGCGCCAGCTTTTTTGGTCTCAACACGTCGATGAAAATGAAAAAGATCGATCTGAGCGTAGTTAGTCACGTGCCGTCGTCACCGTGCGTCGAATGCGGACACATGATGGGTCATGTCTCGGGCGGGAGACAGCCGGAGCCCGGGGACGCGACGCTGTGCCACGAATGCGCGTCGCTCAATATGTTTGCCGACGATATGACGCTGCGTCGGCCGACTGACGACGAGATGTTGGAGATTGCAGCGCATCCTGAGTTTCAACGCGCGCGACGGGAAGTATGCACTTTACATAGGCGAAGAATCAGCGCATTACAGCCTCGACAGGCCGGTGCTGGCGCGGGAGACGCGCCATGAATGATAAACAGAGGGATATCGAGATTACGCCAGAGATGATCTCGGCGGGCGTCGATGCGTATTTCAAGTTCGAGGAAAATTGGTTGCCAGAGCGGTTGGTGCAGGAGGTATTTTTGGCAATGTTGAAGGCCCAACGACCCGATAGCCTTTCTTTGGGAAGCCCTTCTTCTCAATCTCCTGCCGATTGATGTAGCCGATTACGTGACGGGAAAACATGGTCCACGCGTACGTTTCATCAGCCGCTTTGCGTATGGCCGCAAGGGACATTTCGTGTGTCGTTTTCCTTCCAGATTTTCGGGTCCTTTTCGAAGCGACAATGGCATCGGTACTAATGCGGTGGGCCATTATTCTGGAATGAACGATCAGCCCTCTATTATCTGTACATGTAGAGAAAGCAGACATCATAGCTTTGATGCGCTCTTTTACATCTTGATGTGGGTTATTCAATTCAATCAACTTACCAAGCCATTGAAGACGTATATTGGTTGGCATTTTTTCAAACAAAAATGACGATAGATCGCGGTCATCCGTAAAATGCTCTATGGTGTCTAATATGCATTCTTCAAATTCGTTGTAGATTGCGCTTAAGACTCCAATCGCGTAGATGTGATTGGGTGGACCTACCTTGAAGGTTGGCCAAGTCACATCCTTATCTTCAGGCACCGACATGACAAAGCCTCGACCAGAAACTGAACTAACGGAGGTTGAGATCGCGCGGCGGCGCGATGAAGCTGTGCGCCGTGCGCTCAATACGCCACCAAAGCCCCACAAGGACATGAAAAAGGGCGCTCGCAAGAAGCGTGAGGACGACGACCGCCCTAGCGCTTCCGGCGTGAAGCGAAGCTAGCTTCAACGCACCGTCTCGTCAGGTAGTCGATACTTCAGCCGCTTGTTTGCTGCACCCTTGACCATCTTGGCCGCGCGCTCGGCGTCCTCGACACCCATGGCCGACCGCTCGTTCCAGCGGAATGCGAACTCGTTGAGGTAGCGCTGCAAGTGCTGCTCCGAGATCGAGTGGAACGAGCCCATCACGCCGCGCTTGAAGATGGCAAAGAACGCCTCGGCCGTGTTGATGTGCGTCTTGCCATCCTTGCTGACGTACTCGCCAGCCGAGTGGTTGACCGCACCATGGGCAGCGAACTCGCGCGACATGAAGTAGTAGGCCAGCGCCTCGTCGGTGTTCATGGTGGACTTCGGATCGACGTGCTTGGCGATAGCCTTGCGCAGCGTCTTGGCCGTCACGTCGGGGACGTGCGTCACGCGAGCCTCGCCGTCGCGTTCGACCAGTGCATGCACGGCGTGCTTCTTCGGGATCGGCTTGTTCTTGTGCGCGTTCTTGGCCTTCCCGCCGACGAACGTCTCGTCGGACTCAACGGTCTTGCCTTCGCCGCCGATTGGGCCAGCGTCGGGACCAAGGCCCATCGCCTCGCGGATGCGCATCGCCATGAACCAAGCCGTGCGGTAGCTGCCCAGGTTCAACTCGCGCTGAAGCTGCTTGGCCGAAATACCCTTCTTGCTGGCCGCCATTTTGTGGAACGCCAGCGCCCACTTCGTCAGCGGAATGTGCGAGCTTTCCATCACCGACTTTGTGGTGACGGTGAAAGCGCCCGTGCAGGAATTGCACTGGAAAAGGCCGGGGCGGTGCGATTTGCCGTCAAGGCGGTGGACATTGGTAGCGCCGCAATGCACGCAAAACGGCTTGCCGTCCGGCCAGCGCTGCGCCTCGAAATAGGCGCGGGCTGCATCTTCGTCGAAAAACATCTTGTTGGTAGGATCGATTGCCATAACACTCACCTCTTGATCTGAGGCGAATATAGCGTTACGAAGCTCCTATGTCAAGTGCATACTTCCCGGTGATCGGGTAGAATGGCTGCGCTCGGACGGAAAGAAGTTTCGACGCGGTGAGAGCTACGAGGTATATGAAATTGCAAGCAGAAACGAGAATTCTACGTACTTTCGCTTGCAACACACAGATCAATCATTGACCAAATGTACGTGGAGCTTCAACCAAGACTTCCGCATTGTTCAACGGGCAGGCGAAGCTCCATCGAAGCCCAAGCGTCCGTCGTGGGCGCAGAACCGATTTTCAGGTTTGATCCTTGATCAGGCCGAGTACGATATCGAGGTACAGTGACATGAAACGTCCTCGGCCGAAAGGCTACCGTTCTCCCAGTATGCGCACGGTCAAGACCAAGACAGGCACCAAGCGCGTGCGCGTCGGCGGCTCGACGCCAAAACGGAAGACAGCAAAGAAGTAGGATTACAGATAGATGTTTTCTCACCGCGACATGAATGGGCTCGACCGATGATGAAAAAACCCGACATCCAATGGTGTTGCGATATCAGCGGTAGACCTGTTGGTTTTTTCAAACGCAAGACCGGGGCACCGCCATGTGAATGCCAGGGATGCCGTGCTCATCGTATATGTTCTGAACTTGAAACAGCTTTGCGTGAGGCTATGGAGGATTCCTTTCGGGCCATACATGAGACCGGTCAATTGCGCTCGGGCATCACCAAAGCCATTGGCATGAATTGGCCCGGCGGCGTGTGTCCAGATGACCGTCTCATCATCGCCGATGTCACGAAGCGCGAGGATCGCATTCGCGCGCTGGAACTCATGTGCAAACAGGCAGGCTACAGCGAAGAGCAGATCAAGAACGCGACGCCTTACATCGAGATCATGGGATCGTAGCTACCAATAATACCGCGTGGGTTTGCCCCACACCGGCATCTCGACATCATCAGGATCAGCGCCAGCCATGATCTGGCGCTCGACGCGCTTGTTGGCTGCGCGATAGATGGGCGTGTGAAAGCAGCGATCCCACCATGCAGGATTGCCGTTCATCATTCTCTTATAGGGATGCCACGGCACGATTTGTCGATGCTCACGGCGGATCGGGTAAAGCCCGTGCTTGGCACGCCATGACGCTTCGCTGCCTCGGATTGCGTGCATCGCATTCTTGCGGCACTTCTTGCGCTTGAAATGCGCCATGACACAAGCCTTGTCCTATCCTCAAAACTAATTCGCCCGGCGCGGCAGTGGAGCTAGCGCGCCGGGCGATAACCATGAGGATCGCTCTCATGGTATCGAAGGTCGCGGACATCAACCCTCAACACCATGAATATAGGTCAATCGACCGGCGGCTGGAAGGTCGAGCCCTGCGGAATGTCCACTCTTTCCACATTTTCCCTGATGTAGGAGGCGCGCTGTGCCGACTGGTCGAACTCGACGCCGGGCACAGACGACGTGTCCAGCCGATTGTACTGCTGCTTCGCGCCTCTGACGCGCTCGTCTGCCTTACGCTTTTCATCGCGCTTGGCTTCCATGGTAAGCGCCAACGGGCGTTCCATCAGCATCAGGCCGCTGCGGATGACAGGGCCTTTCATCGGCTGGCCCGTCGTCAGATCAAACTCAGGTGCAAACACGCCCGGGTAGCTCTCGTACATCACCGGCTCCCAGCCGACTTGGCGCTGCTGAGCGGCGACCTCGGTCTTGTGCTCGCCCTTGACGGTATGCACCTTCCACTCCCAGGAGAAGCCTTCGGCATGGACCTTGCGCAGCAAGTCCTGTGGGATATGGAATGCGTCTACGCCTGCTTCTGCGGCGGCGCGCTGAACGGGCAGGCCCTGACGGTTGAGGGCGACCGCACGCCCCGGGATCAGCGGGATGCGGTTTTGCTGCGCGGCTTGTGCTGGCGCGACTTCGGAATACGCATCGGTTGGTGGGGCCTGAGCGGGGGACTGAACGGGAGTTGCAACAGGTTTGCGGGGGGCAGTAGCCATGATTTTGTCCTATGCGGTGTTTGTGAGTTTGATGTTACGCAACATGATGCTTGGGTCGGGTTGGAACCCACAGACCGCGCATGATGGCAGCCTTCTTTGCTCGCACGACCAACATGGTCCATAGCCGCCTCGCAATAGACGCTTTCGGCCACACCTTGCGCATGTCCGCGTCGGACACGCTCAAGTGATAGACAGAATAACCTGGGCCATTCACGTTGCTGTTTCCCCAAATGTAGGATTTCCGCCAATACCATTTGTCGGGGTACACGACCCTGTCGCCAGACCACGAACGACCAGCCGTGCGGACAAGGTCAGCCTTTGCCGCTCGTGCCAATTCCTGCACAGCGTCTACACTGACGGTCTCGAAATACAAATCATCGGCGTACTTGCGCCAGCCCCATACGCTTTCGGTGATCATGTACTGATAGGCATCGGATGCGAGAACCACCTTGAATGGAATAACATCCTGCATTGCCTCGTCGAAAACCTGCGGCATATCACCCTCCGTCAGCGGTACTTGCCGTCTGTCTCAGCGCGCTTTTTGTTCTTGTCGTACTGGAAGCGGGCCGCCGTCTCCGTCCATCCGTGCGGGAACTTGGCCTTCACATCGGCGTCCAGATCGTCGTACTTCGGGAACATATCAACAGCGATGGCATACTCTTCCCGCGTGAGCTTGATGCTGTTGCCAGACGAAGGCTTGCCGGGAGTGGAGCGCGAGACTGGCGCGGCTGGTGCGGAGCGTCGCGCTTCCGGTTGAGCTTCGGGCTGCTGCGCTGGCGTCTCGGCCGCACCATCGTCTGACACGTCACTCTCCTCTTCGACTGCGGGCGGCGCGAACTTCGACCTGAGATCGGCCACGAACTGCGGTGTCTGCACGGCGTTTGGGCCGTAGTCGTCGGTGTATTCCTTCACGAACCGCACGAACTCTTCGTTCTTGGTGCGATCCGTGACGAAATCCTTGTTGTCGCTGAGCCAGCCAGCGACTTTACGCGGGAACTGCGCGATCCACTCTTCCGGTGTGGCTGGCGCTTTCTTCGGTGGCTCTTGCTGCTGACGTGGATCGGGCTCGCGGTCTTGGTCTCGCGGCGCGCGCGCCGCCGCTTCCAGCTCGGCTTCGGCACCCTTGATCTTGGTGGCCAGTGCCGACTTGCCCTGGTTGATCTGCTCCAGCTTGTTGGTCAGCGACGCCATCTCACGCGAGATAGCCGCCGCCGCCTTGCTGTCCATCATCTCGCCAGCACGCGCATGATCGGCTTCAAGACGATCAAGCTCTGCCGCTACCGTAGACGCAGCACTGGCTAGATGGTCGTGCTCGGCTTTCATGGAGCGCACGAGGAAGGTCGCGGCTTGTCCAGTCCGCTTTTCAGCCTCGTGCTCAGCGCGCAGGCGTGCGTCACGTTCGGCTTGTGCGGCGCGGCGTGCTTCATCGCGTTCGGATTGGGCAGCCTGCGCGGCACGCTGCGCCGCCGACAGATCGTCAGCGGAGATCGCGGGCTTGCCATCGGCTGCCTTGGGCGTCTTTGGCTTGGCGGCAGGCACGGCCTTCGGCATGCCATCCGGCTCAAAGCCTAGATCCATGCCGTCGATGGGGATTTCAATCAGGTCGTCGTTGATCATTGCACGGTTGCCTTTGAGTCGATGGCAGATTGCTCGATGTCGCGTAGCGTGGCGTCCACGAACCCATCGGCTTCGCCTGCCGCGCGCAGCAGATCATCGATGCGGTGAAGCGTGTCACGCGCATCGCGCCAGGAGTGAATGCCGGTGTACGGAACGCTTGATCTCGCCTCATCGATGCTGCGCAAAAGACGCTCGCCCTCCGCATACGCCAGGAGGTACATTTGCTGCGCCGTAAGTTCGATCTTCGCCATGGTGCAGCCCTCAGTAGATCGCGTCCGGATCAGGCACGATCAGCTTGATCAGCGACGCATCGATCAGCTTGCAGGAGACGCCCTTGATGCCGACCTCGCGCGCATCCGACGTATGGAACGCGATGTAGGTGCCGACCTCTGGCTTCTGGCCTTCGTAGGTGTAGGCTCCGCTCGCGGCGTAGGTGTATTTGAATGCGTCCTCGCCCATCTTGAGAACGAGCCCGACCTTGCCTTGCCAGCGATCCTCGTCCACGGCTTTTTCGGTCAGGATGATGCCGCCCGCCGTCTTACGCGGCTTGATGTACGTCGCCACGAGGACAGACGATCCCATCACAACGTAGTCATCGAGCGATCCGATCTTCCTGCGGACCATGTCGGCAAAGTCTTGATCGGAACTGCGCTCCGACAACTCCGTGGTGTCGAGCCTCATGCGGGAGTGAGAAAGAAGCTGGGTAGGAATGCTCATGTGGGTGTGCTCATGTGTTGATGGCAGGTTGCGATTTTGGCTTGCGGCCGATCACTTCATCTTCGGCATCGCGCAGCCAGCCTTGCAGGTGATTGAGCGCGCGCATGTAGCCGATGGCGTCGGCATAAGCTTGTGCTGTGTCGTCGGCGGTTGAGCGGCGCATGCCACCCGCCGCAATCGACATGGCATGCTCGTACTTGATCTTTTCCAGCTTGGTGTAGAGCGTGCGCCCGACGCCGGACTCAAAACTCTCGTAGAGTGCGGAGCGAACGACGGCTGACATCACAGTCGTCCCATTTTTGCGCGCTCAGATTCCGGCAGCGTGCAACTGCCCAAATCCGGTGTATACATTGCAGCACCCAGAGCACGCATAGCCGCGAGGCACTGACCGAACGGAAGTCGCGTGGTGCGATGCCAGGACGGGCACGCGCCGCAGACCTGCGGAAGCTCCGATACGGTCTGCGGCAACGGGGCTGGAGCCACCGGAGGATTCACGGTCGGCATCGACGGCGTGAATTTCTGGTGCGTGGGCAGAATTACTTTTTCTTGCCCGGCTTGCCCTGCATTTTGATCTTCTCCAGGCGACCCGGGCCGGAGCCCGCGCCCGCTGTCATCTTGCCGCCCTTCGCTGGCTTCATTGGAGCCTTGGCCATGTGTCTGCGCGCCTTTTGTGGTTGCCGCACGCGCAGCAACGCCTGCCCCCTTATCGGGAGCGGCGTGAAGAGCGGGCGATGTATCAGGGGAAAACGTCTTGTGGATAGCAGATGACATGCGGCGAGTTCCGCTTGGGTTCGACGCATGCACCTAAGCCCAAGTATCTACAAAATGTACCGCAGGTCAACAACATGCACCTGCGCCGCCGCATAGTATTGCGGCGCAGGTGTGACTTTGTGGCACCAGTCCAGATATTACTTGACGGACTTGGCTTTCATCGCAGCCGGTTTCACCATCTTGCGAATCAGTGCCTCGTCGGCGGCCTTGTCGTCGTGCTTCATGGTCTTGCCGCCATCAGCACGCTTTACAGGCTTGCCGACGCCTTTGCCCTTCTCAAGAGCATGAGCCTTGGCAACTTCATCCGTGTTTTTCTCACCGTTGCGGATGCCGCCGACTTTGCCGCCCGTCTTGAACGCCAGCACCTTGCCACCAGACTTACGCATCGGCATTGGGCCGCCTGGACCCATCGGGCCAGGACCACCAGCGCCCGGCGGCGGCATTGGAGGGCCAGCCATCGGCGGTGGCGCTGGCATAGGCGGGGCCTTCGGCATCGGCATGTCGGGAGCCGGGCCACCAGCGGGAGCCGCATCAGGCTTCGGCATCACGATGACGTTGACGTTGGTGCTGCCCTTCTTGCCCTTGGAGCCAGACTTGGAATGGCCGGGCTTCGACAGGTTGGGCTTGCCCATGCCGCCGCCGACCGGCATATCGACCGTGCCGCCCGTCGCGTACTTGCGCGGCGCGTGCTCGGCTTTCTTTGCAGCGTCGAGAGAGCCCATCGCTCCCATCTTCCTGAGCTTTGCGCTCTGGGCAGCTTTCGCGCCCTTGTTGATCGCCTTCAGCATGTGATGTCGGTCCTTTTTGTTTTTCAGATCAGTTGTCAGATCAATGGTAGGTCGATATGTCGTTGGACTCGTTGCGCTGCAACTCGCTCACAAACCGGGCGAGGATTGCAGCAATGTCCTCGCTATCGGGAATGTTGGGATTTTCCTGCTCAGGCTCCGGAACGCTACCGCCGTCGTTCATGCCCCCGGTTGGCGCTTGCGCAGCCGGGCTCATGAAATCCGACAAGCCTGCCATCTCCTGATTGACGATGGGCTGACTTTCAGGATGCGTGGCGAGACGCGAGGCCAAGTCCATCGCCTTGACGGTTTCTTTCGAACGGCGCTCCGCATGCGCGTTGTGCATGTCGAAGGCTAGACGTGCATCGCCCTGATCGATCTGACGGGCCTTGAGTGCCAAGGCCGCCGCCTGATTGGGATCGGGCTGCGCGTTCATGCGATCCTGGGCCGACATCTGCTGGCCGTGCATCTGAGCGGCGAGCTTCGCCGCTTCGATGGACTCCTTCGACTGCCGGTTCTGCGCGTCGTTCATGGCCTTGAGTTGCACTTCCTGCTCCTTGGTCGCGACCTCGCGGGCCTTCAACTGGAGCGCGGCTGCCGCCAACGGATCGATCTGCGGCGGACCCGGCTGCTGCGGCGGCATGACGAACTGATCGATGTTGTCGATCTTCATCATCTTGCCCCACGACTTGTAGACCTCGGGCAGGTTGAAAATGCCGGGAGGGGCCGTCTGCGCCGCCATCAGCAACGCATTGGCCTTGGCGATGCGGTGCATGTTGGAGGGCACATTGGGATCGGACGCAGGCACGATGTCGGCGCTCTCCAGTGCCGCGATGAAACGCTGCTTACGTACTTGATCGTCCTTGCCGAAGGCTGGACGCCGGTTGCCGCGCCACAGGGCTTCCGGATCTTCGCGGAACAGTTCTTTCAGAAGCTGAAGCTCCTGCGCCTGAGCGGCGTGCAGCGCCTTATGTACGCCGCCCTCGATCTTGGTGGCCTGCTCGATCATGGCCAGCGTCGTGCCCACCGGAGCGTTCTGCTTGCCCTCGGCGACGCCGGTATTGGCCATGCCGCCGTAGCGGAACGCGTTCTCGCGGGTCTGCGCCATAAGCGCCACCATCGCACCCGACACGTCCTTGTAGGGAAGCGGCATCACCGCCTTGGTGATGTCGTTGCCGACAGCAGACACATCGATAGGAGCGCCACCGCCGGGTGGAATGCGGAACTCGTTTTGAAGCTGGCGACCGGCAGGCTGTGCAAACAGGAAACCCGGAAACGACGCGAACATGCCCGCATCGATGCACTCGCGCAGCATCGCGGTCAGCGCGGTCGTGTAGTTGCCCAGACGATGCAGCAGACCTGTGCCATAGAACCCGATGTTCTCCGTGTAGGGGAACGCAACGAACGGGATTTTGGCCTGCTGGTCCTCGTCGTCTTCCTTCCAGTTGCGGCGCACCTCAAGGATGGTGCGGCTGTCCTTGTCGAGGGTGACGCGATAGGGCAGCGGAATACCGGAGGCTTCACCGTCCTCTTTGTGCTCAAAGCCCTCGATGTCCAGCTCGCAGTAGCACTCGTAAATGGTATAGTCCTGATCAAGCGGACGTTCGGTGCGCGTTGCGATACCGGTGATCGCGCCTTCCTTGGCGACAACGGGATTGATGTTGCCGGTCGGAGCAGTGAGGTCCACGTCGCGATAGACGCCCAGGAACTGCATGCGTCGCATGGTGGACTGGCGCATCTTGATGACGTGCGTGATGCGGCCAGCGTTCGACAGGTCGGTGACATTGGGTGGCACGATGATGTCAGCGCCGTCCACGCTCTCTGAGACAGGACGCCGCCTGAGCGGGCACCGATAGACCTTCTTGAACATGCCCGAGGCATAGCCGACCCACCACAACATCTTGCGGGTGTCGGGGAAATACTCTTTGGCAGTGCCGGGACCAGAGCCCGTCAGGTAGAAGTTCAAATCGTCTTCCAGCGCCTGCGCAAGCTGCTGTGCTTCGTCGGTGTCGTCGCCGACGACCTTGGCCTTCACCGGGCCATCGGATGGGCACAACTCGGCGTAGGAGTTGGCCTGGAACAGATCGCAGGCTTCCGCCAGGATCGAGTCACGCACGCGCGATTGACCGGCCACCGCCGTTGAGGAAGAGCCGACGTTGGAGCCGCCGGGCTTCTCGACCTTGAGACCCAGGAGATCGAGGCCATCGGCGCGCTGCTGTAGCCACTCGGAGCGCGAGTTGTCGTCCTCGCCGATGGCTTCCAGCAGGTCTTCGCAGATGCGGCCCAGCACGACGCTGTCGATCTGCTCGGCCAGATTGTCGCCGAACTTCGACTTGCGCTTTGGCTTCTCGATGGGAGCCAGATTGATCGTGACCGTGCCGTCATCGTTTGGGATCTCGATGACTTGGTTCTGCGGGTCGATCTGCGGCAGGCTGGCCGGATCGTCGGTCGAGCCGAACGCGATCACGTCGGCCATCGGCAGCGCTGGAGCATCGCCCTGCACGTCCTGCTTGGCGCGCGACTTCTTGGCCCTGCGCTTCTTGCCCGGGAGAGCATCGGTCGATGGTGTCATGTGTGAGGTTTTCCGTGAGATAACGAAAAACCCCGCCAGTTGCCTGACGGGGTCGCAGATGTCGGAATGTGTCGAGACGTATCGAGAGTGTTTGAGACGCTTACGTCAGGCTATCCATCAGATCGCGGGCTGCATCGCTGAGCCAGGGCAGCCATTCCTCGCCATTCCACACGGCGCATTCTTCGGGATCGCTTTTGGGATCGCCAAACAAATAGCCTACAGGAAGGAGTTCCCTCGTGTCGGCTAGGTACTTGTCTTTGATTTCAGGGGCCAACAGCGCAATGGCGTCGCGGACGTTGGGCATCGCACTCCCTCGTGTGCAATCTTATGTGCGTGTCAGTTTTTCGGCTTGTCTGGCGCGTCCATCGTGACCAACGAGGCCGCGATGAACCGGGCGCGATCCAGATACTCCAGCACGATCTCTTTGCGCACGTAGGCCGGGTGCTGCGAGCAGTACGCGTTGCACTCGGCGAGCTGCCGCTGGATGATGCCCAGCATATCGGATGGGGACAGGCGGAGCATTGGGTTGTCGTCATTGGACATGGGTTGCGTCTCGCTTCAATGTGGATCAGTGCAGGTACTTCGACGCAACTGCCATGGCGGAATCGAGGGTATGGCTGATTCTGCCGCCCTTGGCGCGGGTGGGCTTTTTCTTGGGCTGCTCGTCGGACTTATCGTCTCCTGCACCCAGCGCAGCACGCGCATCGGCCGATTGGGCATTGTCCGCAAGAAGCGTCGCGTCCTCGATGCCGCTGTCGGCAGAACGCGCCATGTGCTTGGCCGCGTCTGCGATCTGCTGCACGAGCGGGCGGCCATCCCAAGCGAGTTGTCCTAACTCAGGCGTGCTCTCCCATAGCTTTACAGCAGAGTCGATGTCGGGCACCTGCTGCTTGATGGCACGAGCAAGACCTTTGTCGCCGCCCTTGTTATAGGCTTCGACCAGCGGCTGCCAGTTGGAACCGATAGCCTTCGTTTTTGCCCGTGACTGCGGTAAACCCTGGTCAAGCAAGAACGGACGATTTGGCAACTCGACGCCTGCCGCGCGCGCCTGATCTGCAACGGCAGCCGCCTGTTTCATAGTTTGGCCAATGCGTTCAATAAACGCTTGCGCAGCAGAATCGTCCCCGGGCGGACGCGGATAGTTGAAAGCGTCGTACGGGTCATTGTTCCAGTTTGGATGCGTGTGTTCGTAGAACGCCGTCTTGTCGCCGTATGCATCGTTGAGCACGGCGGCCTTTGCAGGATCACGCAGAGCGATTTGCTCGGCTTCAACGCGACCGCGTACACGCTGGCCATTTTCGTACATCAGAGGGTCGATGATGGCATCGACACGATCTTTGGCTTCCATATCTCGTACGAACAGCTTGGCGCGTTCAACGGTTTTTGCGTCCCATTTCTCGCGTGGAATTGGAACGCCCTTGCCGGTGCTGTAGTCCTCGAACCAACTCTTTGGCCAATGCGGAGACTGCATCTCGCGCGGGCCAGCCGCGCCAAACCGCTCGCCAGGAAGTACGGACTCCGCTTCCAGACCACGCATACCCGACCTCACCGCAGCACTCTCGTTGGCATCAGAGAATAGACCATTCTTGGTGATGAAGTCAGCGATCTGCTGCGGCGTGGCTTTGTTCGGGATGTGGATCGTATCTGGGCCGCCGCTCGGGTCTTGCCGCACCAAGAAGTCGGGAGACGAGAACTCGACACCGCGCACAGGAACCGGAACATGGCCTTCGCTGACGACTTTGCTGTTGCCGTGCACGATGCGCAGCGCCCGGGCAAGATTGAGAATCGCATTGCCGCGCGAAGCAACATTCGACGGCAAGCCCTTCTGCATCACGGTGTAGCCGTAGGTGTCGCGCATGTGGTCGAGCACCGGCTGCGCTGCATCCAGCACGTCGTACTTGTCGCCGCCCTTGGTCAAAGCATCCATAAGAGGATGCTCGACATCGCGGGCCTCTGGCTTGCGGTAGCCTTGCGGGATCTGACGTGATGGGAACTGGGCGACGTTGCTGTCCTCGGAGCCGCGCAGGGCCGAGCGTAGGCCAGAGGTGTCGGCGTTGTCGGCCTTCAACGTCGTATCCGGGTTCGGCATCCGTGGCGGCTGCCGCTTGGACGTGTGAACGATCTTTTCGCCGTCGTCTAGGACTGGCTCGCCGTCGCGATAAAGCACAAACCCTTGCGGGCTTTCCTGCCGAACCTCAAACCCGCGATCTCCAATTGAAATCGCATCTTCGCCCATACGCTCACGCTCGTACTCCGCAAAGCTGCTCGGATCGTCACCCTCGTGCGCGTTCTCGCGATAGGTCGGCTTGACCTCACGTTTCTTTGCGACGTTCAGCAGTTCATCGCGGCCGATCTTGCGGTTGCCCTGCTCCTTCAACCAGTCGCCAATGCCCGTCCAGTAGATCTCTTCATCCTTGACGGCGGGCATGTCTTTCCCGCCTTTCTTGAAGTGGTTCATCCACTGTTGGGCAGTGCCCTGCTTCATCTGCGCGCCTTCGACCGAGCGCGTCAGAGCAGAATACATGCCGGTGTATTTGTCAGGCGCAGAGTGCTCCCACTGGCGGCCGACCTGCTGTGCAAGCTCCTGTGCGCGGGCAATTTGAGCGTCAGGGAACGACAGCGTCGGCTCTTCCGCATAACCGTGACGCGACATCCAATCGCCGTGCGTCCAGGCCAGCGGTTGATCCTGCTGCGGATTAAGATGCGGATTCGATCCCAGCATATGACCGGTGCCAGCCAGATGCGGATCGTTGAACAGGCCGGGCTTGAAGCGCGCCAGCGCTGCTGTTCCAACCGCAGTCGGAACACCTGTGAACGGCGGAGCCAGGATGTTACCCGGCTTGATGCGCGAGACATCGCCGGTCTCAGCCGCCTTCGTCCAATCCGCTACGTTCTCAACTGCACCTTTGGCAAGACCACCGTAGTTGGCACCAGCGAACGGGCCGCCACGGCTCATCCACGACAGCCAGCTTTCGTCCTCACCGCGCTGTCCACGACGCTCCGCTTCCTCGTTGGTCGGGATGCTCTCAGCGATGTGTTGGATCGCGGTGCCAAGCGGCGCGCTCTGCGCCTCGACGCCTTCCGGATCGTCCGAATAGACGCCTTGGCTACGCTGATAGGCAGAACGATTCAGCCACTCGTTATGCTGCTGTTGGTTCTGTTCGTCTTGCAGGCGCTTGAGGATATCGCCCGTGCCCAGATCGGGCACGCCTGCTGCGTCGTAGAACGACTTGTAGGACTGAGTCGAGCCCTGCTGGCCCTGATTGTAGAGGTTCGGCGTAGCGCTGCGCGCGTTCGACGCCATCCACGGATCGGGCGCACCTTTGCCCGCCATGCCGCCCATCTCCTGCGCCATACGCAGGGCCTTATTGATGATGTCGTCGTTGTCGTAGGCGGCCATCTAGTAGTGTCCTTAAACGTCAAACGTCGTAGAGAGGGACGAGCGGTTTTTTGTAGGCGGCACGTCGGAAGTCTTCAGCCAACTTCTCTTCGCGTCGGATTGCCAAACCTTGATCGCGAAGGTAACGGAGCGCTTGCACCATGCTATCGACCAAATCGTCATGCGAGCCTCGCGGAAACGAGCATGCTTGCGTGATGACCATGTCGGCAAAGTCGCGCCACACCCAATTATCGTCTTGCCATTCGCCCGGCGCGTAGATCATTTCGTCCGTAAAAAGATCGACAACGCTGTGCGCGCGGGACCACTTGTCGCCGCGTGCAGGCACAAGTTGAACGCCCCAACTGCGATCTGAGAACAACCGCTTGATCTCGTTGTTCACGTCGTAGCCACGGGCCGAGTCTTCGATCAACAGAGTGTTGACGCGGCGTTTGGAACAGGTGAATGCCACCCATTCGCACAGGCCCCAATCCTTGGCCGCTCGGCGCATGTATGATTTCTCGTCTTCATCCGGGTTGCGATCAACGCGCATACCGTGAAGCTGGAGGCGCTTTTGCCACGCATCAACGAGCATGATGCGCCGCTGGCCCGTCTTTGGTGCTTCATAAACCGACCACACCGTCAAAGCGCTGTAGTCATTCTCTTCTTTTTCCTTGAACGCAGTATCCAGCGAGGCGACCGTGTAGATAGGGATGAAGTCGTAGGTCCTCGATGCAGGAACAGGATAGCTTTGGAACCAGTCAAACTTGAACAGGCCGCCACCGCGAGGCGTCGGTCGCTGCTGATACTGACCGGACCACAGATATGGGTTGCGCTTGAACGTCTGAAGGTCTTGTCGGCTGAACCGCTCCGGCCAAGCTAGTTCGCCTTCCTGACTGCGAGGATCAGTCCACCCAATCGAAGTCGTGCAATGGCGTCCAACCTCATACTCCATCGGCACGCAGTAGTGATCGTACCCACCATCCTCCAAGATCGCGCCGCTCACGTCTTCTTCGTGAACGCGCTGCATCACAACGATGATGGCGCTTTCACGAAGGTTGTTGAGGCGGTTGGACATCGTCTCGCGAAACCAACGCACCGTGCTTTCGCGGATCGTTTCGCTTTCTGCCCGATTGGCAGCGTGCGGATCATCGCAAAGTACACGGTCTGCGCGCTCGCCAGTTCCAACACCACCTACGGATGAAGCAAACTTGAAACCCGTCTTATCGTTGGCAACCTTGATCTTCCCGTCTTCCGTCAGCTTGAAAACGTGACCCCAAAGCTCCTGATACTCGCGGGAGCGAATGAGGTCTCGGAACTTCGCATTGTCACGTTCGGTCAAGTGAGCAGCGTAGGAGAATGCGACGTAGCGCAAGTGGGGAAGACCCATTGGCCCCCATTCAAAAGCTGGCCAGAAGACATTAAGACAGAGGCTTTTCATCGACCCTGGCGACACGTTGGCGAGCAGTCGGTTTAGTGTGTGCTCGCCGGTCAGTTCTCCACGCGTAATGGCCTCAAGATGCTCACACAATCCTTCCAGCACCCAACCTTCGACAAACGGGCGCTCAGGCTCCAGCACCTTCCAGAAGTACCTGATGAACTCCATCAGGCCGCCGTTCGGGTTCGCCTGCTTCTGTCGCTCGATCTTGACCCGCAACGCTCGCTTTGCTTTAGCGAGGGCGATCAGCCTTTGCTTCTGTGTGGACATCTTGAGTGAGTGTTGAGGGCGCTTTTATGTGCCTATTGACTGAGACAACGGCGCGTGCTTAGTCGGATCGTTTAGTACCTAAGAGCGGTACACAACTGCGATAGAACTCAAGACAAAAGGAGAGATGCCATGACGATGACGGCCAGAGTCGTGGACTTGGGCACGATGTCGATCCCCGACATCGACGCGCTGATCGACGACTGCTACGCGGCGAAGAAGGCCCGCAAGGACGGCGACCTGACGCGGGTGCGCGCCGAGATTGAGGCGCAAGCCAGGAACCGGGGGTTTACTTTGGAAGAGGTGTTGGGGCTCAAGTCCAAGAAACGCAAGCGCCAGCAGAAGTGGGTCTACCGCCACCCTGACAATCCGGGTCTGACGTGGTCTGGCTTCGGTATGCAGCCGTTCTGGTTGAAGTCCGTGCTCGCCGAGGGCAAGAACACGCTGGAAGAGCTGCGCGAAGCGGTTTCCTGATCGGCCGCAACCGGATAGACCCATAGCTCAATGGTCAGAGCGCCCGCCTTTTAAGCGGGATGTTCCGGGTTCGAGTCCCGGTGGGTCTACGTTTCACACAATCGTTTAGTTCGAACCCGTAGCTCAATGGATAGAGCACCCAGCTTCTACCTGGGGTGTTGTAGGTTCAAGTCCTGCCGGGTTCGCCAGGGAGACACACGACCATGACCAACAAGCACTTGCTGTGGTGGGTGTTCATGTGGCTCGTAAAAGAGCATCCACTGGTGCTGAAGCAGATGTTGACAGAATGCGATGGGGCATTTGGCGACAGCGCCACATCGACGGTCAACGCCGAGTTGAACGCAGCCTATGATCGGTTCAGTGTGAATCTATGACTTGGGACCGCTCTCAACGCCTGTGCGGCAACTGCGACTACTGGTGCCTGTCCAAGCTCGGGGCCGAATGGTGGTCGAGCAGGGACGACATGAACCCGCAGGGGACATCGGATAACGGAACCGCCAGCGAATGCCGGGCTGACTATCCAAGGTGGATTGCGGCCGATGGCTATGGTAAGTGGCCGGTGGTGCACCGAGAGAGATGGTGCGGGAAGTTTAAGCCACGCGATCAGTCGAGCCTGGGCATTGCATCCGTAAATCGCTCGTAACGTGGCTCAGCGTATTCCGTCTCGTGCGGGAAAGATGGACGTTGGCGCGGGAGCTTTGGATCGGGACGGCTGGCTGCAATCTTGTAGGCTACAACAGGATCGTCTGGATCATACGTCGTCTTATCATCGTCCTTGTCGTTCCAGCCACCAAGCGCCGCAAACAACGGCGCAGCCGCTAGTGCAGCGCCGCCACCCACGGCGTTCTCGATGTAATCTCTTTCGCGAAGTGTTAATTTTGAACCGACATCGCGCGGCATGGGGCGCTGACCGGCAGCAGATAAACCGCCGACAACAGCGCCAAGCACTGGCGTTGTGAAATCGCCACGGCCAAGCGCAGGAAGGTTCCCGACAACGCCAGCAGCACCGCCCCTTAGGGCACGCTCAATAACCGAGTCAGGAAGGCGAGGCATGAACACGCGACCCATCGCAACAGCAGGTGCAGCCTGAATGGCAACGCTAGTATTGAGCGCTGGCTGGCCATGCCTGACAAGGTCAGACGCCGACGATACGCCAGCAAAGGTCGCGGCATCAGCCGCCGCTTGGGGCATAATTCCCCAACCCCGCGCAGCCAGTGCATTGCCGCCAGCGCGAAATATGGAATTGGCAGGATTAAAGAGCGCGGCGGACAGTGCACCAGCGGTGTTAGCGTTGCCATGCGCCTTTCTGATATGGCTGGCCGACTTCTCCGCTTCTGGCGCAACACGGCTTAGTGCTGCGCTTGGGAGACCAAAGCCAAGCCCGTCCAACAGCGACATCAAATAAGACTGCGCTTCACCGTAGCGCTTGATCTGCGACGGCATGAACCCCATGCGATCATAGAACGCTTCCGATGGCCAAACGGTTGGGGGTGTCGCGTCCATATAGCGCTTTGGCGCTGGCGCAGGCGGGAGGTTCTCGTATTCCTCCGGATCAACGCGTTGGAAGTCGAACTGGTCAAAGAACTTTGACTGCGTGTCAGGTTCATAGGCATGGCCGCGCGCCAGCGCAACGGCTCGGTCCAATGCTTCCTTAGATGCTACCGGATCGGCCATTACACGTCAGTCCCTCAATTCACCGCGTCCGAGCCCGGTTCGGCATCATAAAGCCCAATGGCTTCTTCCTGCTGACGGATGTAGGTAATAAGCTCGTCTGGACTCATGGCGTCGAACTCGCCTGGACCACCGACCTCAACCTGCTTGGTGTCGGCCCAATTGCGGCGATGGCGATTGCGAAGCCAGAACTGTTGAGCCGTTGAATCGCCAGGAACATGAACGATCAATGTGACGACCTTTGCATTGTCGCCACGCCCAACGATCTTGTCCATCTTGTAGTCGTAGCCGGTCGCTTTCTTGTGCGCCGACGCTGCAACCTCCGCATCTGCAACGAGTTTTGCCTTCACGGAGTCCAACAATTCTGGATTGGCCTGCCTCCAGTTGTATAGCGTCTGTTTGCTGACGCGGAAGAAGTCGGACACTTCTTCGTCTGTGCATCCCAGCAAATAGAGCTTAGTGATCTGCTCTGCGTACTCGGGCTTGTACTCGCTTGGACGCCCTCTGCCACGCTTAGGCGTCCCGTCTACAGGAGCGGCGGCGACCTTGGTGGTCTTAGCGGTCTTGGGCTTGCGGGCGGTGTTTGCCTTACCCGTCTTGCGTTTGGAGGACATAGGGGTTATCTGTACATTTCGTCAGGGTTGAATGGGAGGACGCGATGAGCGAGGCCACGGCAAGCAAGCGCGTCATACTGGTAGACGCTTGCTCAATGGAGCAGATGGAAGCGGCCGAAGCGAAGATGCGGGCGTTGATGGAAGCGTGTGAGCGCGAGCGTCAGCCAGGGCAGCGTCTTGCGTTCAGTTGGACTCCTCATCCCGAGGTATCATCCGATACCGACGCCAATCCCAACCCGGCCCCATGTGGCTGAGATCGAGATCGTCGAAATTAGAGAACGTGGTTTGCATGGGGTCGAGGCCCCTTGCGCGCGCATTCGAGAATAGCTGTTCCATACGGGCAAGGTGCTCGCCCGGCTCCAGATTGGCATCAAGGTAATTGGCCATTTTCTTGGAGCGCATCGCACGGTCAATCATCCCATCCAGAACGGTCTGCGATGCAACGCGATCCGCGTGCGTAGCGCTCGGATCTTGAATGACATCCAACGCGCGCTTGATCTGCCCGTTAATTCTTTCGAGGTCTTCCGTCGTAACGCCGGATGGAATGCTGGTTGCCGCATGCTTGGCGCTGGCACCTTGCGGCAACCGAAAGCTGGGCTTGTTCGCATTCACATGCGTGACTTCGTGTGCGAAAATATTGTCAGCAGCTTCTGGTGTTGTTGCCTCGACACGCAAAAGAGCAGGCCCATAGCGATCCGGTGGAGTGTACCCGCCGTGCTGCTCGATGTGCTTGCGGGCAGGATCGATATCAACAGCCGTCTCGATCTCGCGCGCTTTTGGGTTCAGGCTGTAGAGGATTGGGTCGTCGTAGAAGTCTTCCAGAACGCCAGCGCCTTTGCCCGGCTCACGAAAGATGAGGCCGGTATGGTTCGGTGCTTGCACCGAGGTGTATGGCTCTAGGTTGCCTGTCTTGAGATCCGGGTAAAAAGCGACGCCATGCGTGTTCCAGTAGGCGTTGAGGCGCTCGGTCATGTCGTCGTAGGACTTCGGAGGGTTGGCCCGAAAGTTATCGACGACCTCTTTCATGCGATTGGCTCCGCCCATGTCGTCAGGGTGGAGATACTTCTTGGCGATGCGCTCGGCCATGGGCAGCGTCAGGATGATGCCCTTTTGCGCTGCGTCAGCAAGGTTGTCGATACCATGGGCCGCCGCAGTGGTCGCACCCTTCATCACGGACGCGCCTGGATATTCCTCGACGGCGGCGCGGGCGTCTCTACCGTATAAGCTCGTGCCCAGGTCCGTTGCCTGCTGCGCGGAGCGCTGCGTGCTCTTGTAAGCCTCTACAGGATTGTTCAGGGTGAGGCCAGCCATGGCGGCATTGCCAAGGGCTGCAACCGTACCGGGAAGGCCAGCTAGACCACGGTTGGCAAGTCCGGCGGCTCCTGTTGCGTAGTCATACCACGATGGGGACGGCGCTGACGTAGGTTGAGGCGCAACCTCTCCACCACCTTCGTAGCCCCTCTCCGGGCGCATATAGCGGCGCGCGATGTCGAGCGCTTCCGCATGAATGTCACGGGCTGACATGGGATGGTCCGGATGGCACATCGTGCGATTTCAATGAGTTGTCACGGGATGGCAGCAGCAAGCCCCAGGCTGTCAGGATGTCCAGGGCAGCATCGATGCCATGGGCGACAGCGGTAAAGGCACCGGCTTGCGTGAAGGCTTCCAGCATTTGGCGCTGCTCGTGAGAGAGGCGTCCATCGATGGTCTTGAGTTCCAAGCCGTAGGTCTTGCCGTCAGCCAGGAGGATCAGGTCAGGGATACCGGCGGTTGTGCCCATCGCTTTCAGCTTGGCGGCGTCAGCACGCTCTCGACGTTCCCCATTTGGGGTATGCCAGAACAGGACACCCTTGCGAGCGCGATACTTGAGGTGCTGCACAACAGCGATATGGATTTGCAACTCAGACGGCTCAAAGAGCCGGAGATGTTTCGGTTTGCGGGGCCGCGCTGAGCGGGCCATGACACATGCGTCCTTCGTGTTGTCTATCCGACATGAGATGATGATAGAGCGTGATGCGCTCGGCGCGGATCTCGATCACCGGGTTGCACCAGCACAGCCCTGAGACCAGATCGTGATCCTTGGTGTCTTGGGCTGGAATGACGTGGGCGATACAGTATGAAAGCTCGCCCATGTCGGAGCGTCCTTATTGTGCCGGGTATTGTTGCGCGATAGAGCGGGCCAAATCGAGGGCGCGGGCCAGCGACTGATTTTGCGCTGTCGAGATGCTGCCGCCAGAATTGAACTTGGGCACCTTCGGATCGTAATCCATGGGTGCATAGGCACGCAGTTGGCGCGTCGCCCTGTCTGCGTTACGCTGGTCCCGGCTCAACTTGCTCTGCTCAAGCTGATCGCGGAGATAGTCGGCGGCCATGCGGCCAAGCTCCATGCCCCCACCGAACACCATGGGAGCAAACCCGGCATAAGGTGAGGTAGCAACCGCATTGATCCGGTCGAGTACGTTTGCGCCGGTCGGCTTGGCGCTCATCATCTGGAGCAGCGTAGAGCCACTGACCATGCTGGTGGTGCCGACAGAACCGGGCTTGGCCTCAAAGACGGTATTTAGAGCGCGGTCCAAGATGGGGCGATAGGGACCACGATACAGCGCTTCATACTCTGCCATATTCTTAGGGGCAGCGGCCTGGATAACATCTTGCAACCCGCGCTCGACGACAGAGCGTGTCTCAGGAAAGACGTGCGATGCTTTAGCAGCAGCGCCTCGACCCATCCCGAACGGTGTTAGCATAGACGCTGCGTTGAGCACGTCCCAAGAGGCATCGTTGATGGCGTCTTTGCGCAGGGCTTCCTGCTGATAGCCGCTGTCGTCTACTTCGCCACCAGTGGCATATGGGGCCAAGGATGCATACGCGGGCGGATATAGCATGATCGTTATTCGGCCGATTTAGCGCTGACGCGGGCATCGAGGCCCTTCTGGCGGCAGCGGGAACACGTAATCATTGAAGCGAGCTTGTTGAGCGTGACGTTGCGGCCGATACAGATGAGCTTGGGGCTCATCTCGCGCTCATGTCCGCAGGCGCAGTTGACGCGAATGAACAGGCCGCCGTCGATGATTTCACCGACAGTGGGCTCTTCATATGTCTGGCCGTCGAGCATTGGGATCGCGCCTCGCCCTACCAGTTGTCGGCGTCGAACTCGCCGAACGCCAGAGACACAATCACCGCGACGAACAACATGCCCAAGGTGAACAGGATCACCAGAGATTCAGATTGCGGGGTGATCTCAGGCATCGGGTGCGGCTCCTGCGTGAGGGAGAGCATCGAAGCGACAAGGCGGCCCAAGGCTTTTTGATAGCCTGGGCCGCCCGCATCGTCGCAAGCAGTGGTTCGGAAGGTTAGATGCCGCTCGGCTCAGCGGGCAGGATGTGTTCGGACAGGATTTGTCGAACCACCAGCACGAGATCCCAAGAACGGCCAAGACGATCAGCGAACATGCCGATGCTCCCGAGGTTAACGCGCGCACGATTCGGGAGGACTGCGAGAAAGGGGATGCCACGAGTGTCGCGTGACCAGATCAGCGTCGTCAGCAGCGAGCGGAGCGATCCAACAGCGTATGTGGAGGTGAGGTCGCTTGCCGTGCTAGAAGCGGCAGAAGCCTAGTGAAACGCGAAGCGCGCGAAGGTTTCCCTCCGCGCGCAAATCGTGACAATGACTACGTTTGTACCTGCGTCGTGCGGTAAAGGCAAGGTCAAGGGGAGTGCGGCGGAGTGACGCATACAGCCGATTGCGGCAGCGTCTGGTCTTTCTTCAACCACCACTCTTTGATGGCATCGGGTTTCAACTCGGTGCCGCCGTACTTCGATGCAAGACGGCGAACCTCGGCCAGCGGCGGCCAATTGCCGGTCTTATTGTTCTCGACAACGGCGTATGGTTTGCCGCGAAGAAACGCATATGCCAACAGCGAAGCTCGGGATGCGTCACGAACAGCTTTGACCCGATGCAGGTATAGACCTTCGCGAGTGCCTGAGTTCTGCGCGGTTCGTTGTGCAGGGTTGTCCCGCATTAAGCCGCGCAGACGAAGTTCTTCCTTGCGAATAGTGCGCGCCTCGTCGGCGAGCGATTTTATTTTGATCTTGAGGTAGGTAATCGACATGGTGTGTATCCTGTTGCGTTCGGTGATGTGACAGATCCGAATGCAACAGGATGGGTGGGCCTCTGGCGCATCTACATCATGGCAGTGGTCCTTGATCGAGCAGTGCCAGCGCGGCCCCCTGCATCCTCACGGGTAGCAGCCACCCACCGTAATGGGTGGAGAGAAATAACCGCGCTGGCATTTGTGGCGCTTGTCGCGGGGAACGATCCCGCCGTGCGTGGGATTAGAAGCCCTGCACCCGACCTCGGGACAAGCTCTTATTGTACATATTGTCTTGTTCGTGCTGGAAGTCAAGACTCGGGGTGGGCCTCGGCCAGCCTGCGCCGATGCTGCTGGCGGCGGCTTTCGCCGTGAGACGTGCGGTCGGCACGCAGGAGCTTGGCGCTGGCGGTCATGTGCGGCTCGAACGCAGGCGTCTGCTGCATCGTGCTGCGGGCGTCCTCGATGCGCTGGCGCTGATTTGTCCATGCGTCATAGAGCGGCGACAGGCGCGCATTCTGGGCTTTGCCCAAGGCCATGCGGCGGAGGCGGCGGTCTTCTGGTTTCATGGTCGTTCTCCTTCGGGTGCAGGTGACTTCTCGACGGCGACATCTATTGACGACCATCGCTTGTCGGTTTCAGGAATCCGCACAAGCCCAGCCGTCTTGAACAGGTGATCGAAATCCACAGGGCACATGCAGTAGTCGTGCGGCTCACTCAGATTGAGCGGCGATCCGTCAGAAAACCGAATGGCTTCGGGACCGAACGCGGCGATAGCTTCCCCTGTAGTGCTCACCGTCTTCGCGATCTTGTCGCCGTCCCAGATTTCGACTCCCCAGCACATTGTGCGGGCTCCTTTGGTTCAATCTTCTCGGCTTCGGCCAATGGCGTCCATTGGCTGCGCTCGGCCACGTGCTTCACGATCTTGCACTTCCAGCAGACTATGAATCTGTGCTCGGGGAACTCTGGCAACACATTGATCCCCGCCATCAGATGACAGCGCCGGGTGCATTTGGGGCACGGTGTGTCACCCAGGGCGGTCATCGTCAAGTTTCGCCGGATCGAGCACGGATGGCGCTAGCAATAGATGGGAATCCTTCAAATATGTTTTCCGTCACTCTTGCACACGCCTCACGCTCGGACTCCGCGCCAAGCCTCCACGCTGTTTCCAGCCACAGCTTCCAATTTGGGCCAAGGTCTTCGGCGGCGCGCTCGGCGCGCACACCAAACCCCTCCATCTCGTTCATCCACTCGTCGAAGCTGGCGTACGTGGTCATTCGATAGCCCTCCTGAACTTGGTGATCACGTCGTCCAGCATGGCGGCGGTCGCCTCGACGCGTGGCTGTGCCTCGGCAAATGCGACGCCGCGCTTGTGCATGGCTTCGGCTTCCTCCCAGGTTGAGCACCGCTCGCACCACTGGTCGTCAAACGTGCCAGCGGAGAACACCATCGTCTCAAACAAGATGGGCGGACCTTCGCGACCAAAACCATGGTCAATACCAAGGAACACCGTGGACACGCGATGGCCGTTGACGATCTCGTTTGCAACGTGCCGATCCGCCTTCTCCAGCCACACGGCCCACTCAATGAGGCTTGCTCTGACCGGTGTTTGCCGTCGAGAATCCAATGGTCGGTCATGATTCGCTCTCCTTCCACGGTCCCCAATGCGCGTGCTCGCGAAGCTGCGTCATCATTTGCTCTTGGTCGTAGATGGTCTCGCTGACGCGCGGCAGCAGGAGCGTATGCAAGGCTGCGTGATAGACCCGCTTTGACGGCACCGGGTCGTCGATCCAGTCGTCTGATGGAGCCACGCGTGGCCGCAGATGCCAAGCCGTGGATGCTTGACCATGGCGTGCACGAGCTTCCACGGTGTGTCTGGCGGCGCGTTGAACAACATCTTGCCCGTCATCTCGTAGCACCGGCCATCACGCTTGCTCCAGCGCATGGGGAGGAGCGGCGGACAAACGCTGATGGGGGCGAGATTGGTCAACACGTTACATCTTCCCGTAGAGCTTCATCAGGATACGCACAGGGCCAATCGTCTTTGGATTGGCACGCCCCTGCTCCCACTCTTGGTACGTGCGCACAGAGACGTTGAGGTAGGTGGCGGCGGCGTCCTGCGTAAGCTCGCAGCCGGTGCGCCAGGATTTGAGTTCAACTTGGAACGTCATTGGGGCTGGCTTTTTGAGCTTGGGCTTGTTGGCTTGCTTGCGGAGACGGTCTTTGAGGGTGCGCATAATCAGCCTTTATGTGCGTGCCAAATTCCATTGTGCGCATGAACACCTTGCGCAATGACTTTGTCGTTGATCTTGCGGCCGGATGCGCGTTCCGCTTGCGCAATGGCGAGCTTGGCCGTGACAGAGCCGGTGGCCATAAGACGCCTGTAAATACAGTTATCGGAGACTCCGTTGCGCTCTTTGTCGGATAGCCCAACGAACTCAATGGCACCTTGCGGGCCGATGTTGACCTTGATTGAGCCAGCAGCCAACCCCGACGCGATCTTGTTGACGACGGTGCGGATTTCCTCGGCGCGCTCTTGGATGGTTTGCTGGGGTTTCAACTGGCGGTCGCACGGCATAGGATAGCTCCTGGCTGGACATCACTGACACGTTTGTAATACGTGTATCACGTATTGTAAATGACGCGTGTTGATAAATTGACGGCACAGATTGCCTAGACGTGTGCTCTGCCTATATGGTGCACTTGTCAGGACGCGGTGACCGTCACGTCACGTCGTCGAACATGAGCGGGGAGGGCCTTGATCGGCTCTCCCCCGTGTTGGTTTCAGTCAAAGTCGATCTGCGCGCCCACCATGACCGGCGCAGCCGCCTTCATGGTGGGCTCAGACGTGGCCTCCTGCTCGCTGTCCGCATCGGGCTCGAAATCCACCGCGCGTGCGTCATGCTGCGGTACGGCGATCTCAGCATCTGCCATGTCAATGTCGAGGAACGCGGTGCGTGCGTCCTTGATCTTCTCCAGAGCGTTCTTGTCGATCTCGACGGCGGCCTGCTCGCCAGCCTTGACGATCTCGCGAGCGACCTTGCGGGCGGAGTCGATGGCATCCTTGACGCGGGTCTGCATCGCAGGAGAGAGCATCGAGGCGACGCCGCGCGCCTTGTTGGCAGCGGCGCGAACCGCCTCGACATCGAGCTTGGCAATGCCCTGCTCCATGTCACGCATCAGGTCGCGGACCTCGCTGGAAATTGCGCGGATGGCCTCGACATCGTCGGGCGCAATGCGGCCGGTCACCATGTAGATGTTGATGCGGGAGTTCTTGGCCTGCGCGTTGAACTGCTCGATCAGCGCCTTGGCGCTTTCCAGTGCCTGCTCCAGATCGGTAGCGCGGTTCTCCGGGCAAAGCAGCCCGAATGACGACGCTGCACAGACGCCCGTGATCAGCGCACGCGCCTGCGACCGGGTCTTGGTGGCCATCTCGTGCTCTTCCGGGTTCTCGATGCGCTTCTCGGTCTCCCAGCGCGAGATGATGGGCGCGGTCTGATCGGTCTTCTCGACATCGGTCTCGGCGATGTGGCCTTCGTCGAGCACGGTCTTGGCGTACGAGACGTTGCCGACAATTTGGGTCTTGAGCGACACCAGAAGACCGGGGCGGATGGTGCTTGAAGTGAGAGCCATGATATTTACTCCGTTGCCTCGTTGCTGCGACGACAAAAGCATTACTACGTGCATCACGTAGAGTTAAGCGGAAAGTGAGGGCCGAAGCCCTCACGATCAGATGTTCCACTTCTTGCGGCACACCGGGCCGATGCCACCGGCAATCGACTTCGCATCGGTGAGCTTCTTGCCACAGCACGAGCAGGTTCCCGTGTCGCGCCCGTACTTGGTGGCGGCGGCCAGCGGATCGGCGGCGATCTCGGTCAGAAGGGGGACGATGTCGGCCGGAGCCGCCATCACCGGCAGGAACGTGCCATTGACGATCTTGCCTGCGTATGCGCCATCCGCGATCACGTAGAGCGCACCGGGATTGCGGCTCTTGGGACCAGCCGACTCGATCTCCAGCCGCTCGGTGATGAAGCGCGGGCGCTTCAAGCCGTTGGCGCGCGCCGTGGCGAACAGCTTGTCGATGGCGGCCATGCCCAGGTCCGCCGTCTTCGATGCCAGCACCGTCTTGCGCTCGGCATTCTTGGCGTCGATCTTGCTCAACATGCTGTTGGCGGCCAGCGCCTGCTTGGGCGTCAGCGAGCCGTAGCGCTCGTAGGACTCGACCAGCGACTTGGCAAAGCCGCTCCAGTTGGAGCACTCGCGAAGGCGGTCGATCATCGGGTTTGTCTCGATCACAGCCATGGTACTTACCCCTTGTTGCTCACTGCGTCTGTGAGCACCTTGATATTACGTGATGCACGGAGTGTCAACCACCATCCGTGCATCACGTGCATTTTTCTCAGATGCCGATTTGACGATCCGGTGACTTGGCCTTGCGCGGCATCTCCAGATAACGGCCAGCGGGGCGAGCACGGCCCTTGGCCCAATCGCGCAGCTTGGTGATCTTCTCCGCCGCCGTCTTGCTCAGTGGCACCACCGTCTTCGACACCTCGATCAGATCGGCCGTGGTGATCTCGCGAGCACCGTCAGCAAATGCGGCGAACATTGCTTCCGGCACCATGGCGGCAATCTCTGAGCCAGTGAAGTCAGTCGTGA
>ERZ650308.17-NODE-17-length-103637-cov-8.956498_pt1 | contig 103637 bp, 85 predicted proteins | sample MGYA00376244_ERZ650308 | MGnify/ENA primary metagenome ERZ650308 (study PRJEB26733, sample SAMN07839295) | wastewater metagenome | biome: small river; feature: stream; material: water | place: USA: North Carolina | collected 2016-04-26 ... | reverse complement strand
CTCCTGCTCCTCCTGCTCCTCCTGCTCCTCCTGCTCCTCCTGCTCCTCCTGCTCCTCCTGCCGCTACATCCACAACCCCTTCCAATTCAGCAACTTCATCATCAGCCCCTTCATACCCACTCAATAGGTCTTCCCCCTTTTCTATCTTGTCAAAAAGTGACTGAAGTGGGGGGGGTAATCGCTCTTTTAGACTAACTAAAGCGGCTGGTTCACCACAAGCGCGAGCAGCTTTATAAACTTCTAAAATAATATTATTTACATCTCGATTCAGACAAGAACGTTGCCTAATCATTTTTTCAAGATCCCCTTCTGAAAGGGCTCTTAGTCCAATAGGTCCTAGTAAATCCATACAATCCTCATATGTTTGATCGAAAAAAGAAAAATTTTCCTAGAAAATCAATTTATTGTAAACAGAAACCTACCCACATCAAATTGAAATATAATTAGATAAGATCATCACTTAAGTTAATAGACCTAATCATTTTTTTTATAGCAGGGATGTATCTAGGAGCGCAAGAAAGGGCCCTTATCCCCAGTTTTAACAACGTTTTTGTCTGAAGGGGGTTTGAAGCAATTTCTCCACAGATGCTTACAGGAATATTGGCAGATTCCCCAATTTTTACCACATGTTGAATCATACGAAGAATACTTGGATGAGCCTCTCCGTAACGATCACTTGTGTGTGGATTCGATCGATCAACTGCAAGGGTATACTGAATAAGATCGTTTGTTCCAATAGAAAGAAAGTCACACTCTTGTACCAAATGATCACACATAATCACAAAAGCTGGCACTTCAACCATACACCCAATCGAGAGCTTATTAGGAAGAATAACCCCCTCACCTTTAAGTCGTTGAAGCTCCTCATAAATGAGTTGTTTTGCCTCAACAAGCTCCTCCATATCACTGATTAAAGGAAGCATAAGGTGAATTTTCCCAAACACACTAGCTCTTAATATCGCCCGAATTTGTGTTGCAAAAAACTTTCTATGCTTCAAAAGAAAGCGAATAGACCTTTCTCCTAAAGCGGGATTGGGCTCATGACTATGTCCAGAGAGTAGTTTTTTATCACTACCAATATCAAAGACACGAAAAACAATATCCATATTGCCTGCAAGCTGAGCAAGCTTTTTGTAGAGCTGAAACTGTTCATTTTCGCTCACAGTCTCAATCTCTTTGCGCTTATAAAGAAATTCAGACCGGACAAGCCCTATTTTTTTGATTTTCGCCCTTTTAAGCAAGTCTAAGTCAGCTAAATTTTCGAGGTTTGCTTGAACATCTATCACCACTCCATCAAGAGTTCTTACCTCAGACTCCTCCTCTTTCATAACATCAAAACGGACACTCTGACCCCGTTGCTTTCTTTGATACATATTAATTGTGGTCTTAGACGGATTAATAATAACATTTCCTGAGCTACCATCAACAATCACTGTAGCTCCCCCACTCTCTTTTAAAACTTCCATTTTGATATTTGAAACATACGGGATTGCTTTTGCCTTTGCGATTAAAGCTGCATGGGAGGTGCTTCCCCCAATTTCTGTAATAAAAGCTTGGACCTCTCCAAGAGTCGCCTCCGCAGTATAGGAAGGGACAAGTTCATAAGAACAAATAATAGACTGAGTTAAACTTTTCTCGTCAAGTTCTTCGCATTCCGGATAAAGAGCCTTTAACACTCTTGCTGCTACATCTTTTACATCCAAAAGTCTCTGATGAATTTCTGGATCATTCTCATCAAAAAAAGCGATATATCCACTCATAAATTCTTTAAAGACGCTCTCACTATTTCTCTTTGTTTCACGAATTTTGGAGACAATTTGATCCGCAATAAAAGGGTCTTCAAGCATTTGGATTTGCGCTCCAATAATGCTTGCGCCATCTCCTCCCCCCTCTTCGTGAAACAGCTCTTGCAATTCCTTGAGACTGTTTCGACTCTTTAAAAGAGCTGCTTGATAGCGGAGAATTTCAGATTCAATCTCCCCTTGCGAAAGAAAATATTCGGGAACTTTCCACTCTTCACTTTGATGAAAAACTTGGATAATTCCTATTGCAATTCCACCGCTGATGGGAACACCCTGAAGACGAATTTCTTCACTGACAAGAGCCACTTTTTTGCATTTCCCAAATAGATAATAGCAACCAATACTATAACTTTTAGCAGATTCTAGACAATACAATTACTCTTCATTTTCTTGAAACGCTTTTACAGGAATCCGCTTCTGTCTTTTTGAGATAGCTTCTAATAATTTAACATTAAATTCCTTAGCCGAGTTATATCCCATTTTTTTCAAACTATAATTCAAAACCACAGTTTCAAGCAAAAGGACAACATCTCTACCAGGTTTTACAGGGAGGATATGAAAAGGGACTTTCACCCCTAAAAAATCGAGATACTTTTCCTCCAAACCGATTCGATCATAAAAATGAGCGGTATCCCACTCCTCAAGCTTTACAACCACATCAATCCTAGCTGTCTCTCTAATACACACAGCGCCATAAATGTGGGCAACATTAATGATTCCAATTCCCCGAATCTCTAGCATATGCCGTGTAAGCTCTGGGCCAGTACCAATTAAGCTTCCCCCCTCCCTGCGCTTAATAATCACAACATCATCAGAAATCAACCGGTGACCCCGTTCAATCAATCCAAGAGCAGTTTCACTTTTTCCAACCGATGAATCTCCCTGAATTAAAACTCCTACTCCAAAAGCTTCAACTAGAGTGCCGTGGCAAGATGTTGTAGGAGCAAACTCTTTACTTAAAGCAACCGTCAGTTTCTGCAAAACTTCAGAGGTTGTTAAACTGGTTCGAAAAAGGGCAAGCCCCTTATCCTTACAAAGCTCAATCATTTCAGGAAACGGCTTCAAACGACGTGATAAAATCACTAAAGGCAACTCTTCTGAAAAAATCTGAGAGAGTCTCCTTCTTCTCGTCTCAATGGCAAGCTCTCGCAAATACTCCATCTCAACTCTACCGAAAACAAGTACCCTCTTTGTCGAATGCCCTTTTAAAAACCCTGTTAAAGCAAGTCCAGGCCTCTCAATTTCGACAGCCCGAATCCCCCTCTTTAAACCCTCTTCTCCAGAACAAAGTTCCAAAGCTAAGGCCTCACGGTACTTTTCAAAAAACTCACCTACTCCAAGCATACCGCCACTCTACACGATTACAAGAAATCTATCTAGTCTTAATATACCGCCTCCAAATGAATCTTACCCATCTTTCAAACGTTTGATGGAGCTCAAAAATATGATTCAAAACGATTGATTAAATATCATCTGCCGCAAGAACTTGTGGAAAATCAAATAAGTAGCGGGGAGGGCTTAAAATAATTTTTTGAAAAATACTATGCTCGTACTTTCCTTCTTCTAAAAAGGAGTAATTTCCTTAATTTCACAAATTCCTTGTAATTAAAAAAATTAGTTTATTTTTTAATTAATATAATATTGACCGATAATTAGTAATAATTATAAAATACACTTATTATAATTATGGGTATTTGGGTTTATTATGACTACTTTTATTAACAGCTTTGTTTTATTTATGGGATCGCCAGGAGCGGGGAAAAGCACAGTCTTAGAACACTATTGCTCAATTAAATCTAGCAAAGGGACTTTAATCACAGTAGTTTCCCCAGATGCCCACAAAGAAAAACTGACAAGATATCATGAACTGAAGGCAGCAGGTGTCCGAGATGCTGCCGCTCAGATCCACGAAGAGAGCATTCAAATGGCGGTAGCCGAATTTAATAGATGTCTCGAAGATACGAAATCTCTTGCAGAAAGACATGTAATTGTTTTTGATGGAACAGGGAGTTGGATGCCATTTTGTGAAGAACTTATTTCGTCTGCAGAAAAGGCTGGATTTGCTATTAAGGCTGTTTTTGTCGATGCCCATTTAGAGACTTGCAAAGAGCGGGCAATAAGTAGATGTGAAGAGACGGGAAGGTCTGTACCAGAATCGGCAATTGAAAGAAGCTATCATAATGTTCATGCAAATTTTGTCTTTCTTGTAGAAAAAAAACTGCACAAATGGAAAGTTTTTGATAATAGTGGACCAAAACACTGTCACACCTTGATTGCTCAAAAATCTTTAAAAAAACCATCGGATAGATTACCCCCCACATTTCGTGCATACTTTGGCGATTTCGGGGAAAAACTCGTTGAAGCTCAATGGAATGAGCATAGAACTTCAAGAACATGCTCCATCACCTCTACCTCCTTAACCGATACTGACACCATCGAAGAGAGTTCTGTGGAATAACCTTTACTCAATTTGGAGCAACTTGTATACAGTGAGCTATGAGCTCACAATTAAAACGCAAAAGACTTATAGTCATAGGCGGAGGATTCGCCGGTCTCAATTTAATTCAAAAATTGAACAAAGTTCCGATCGACATCTTATTAATTGATAAAAGAAATCACCACTTATTTCAACCCCTTCTTTATCAAGTAGCTACAGCAACACTCTCTCCCAGTGATATTTGTGTAGCTTTCAGAGAAGTCCTTGCTAAGCAAGAAAATACAACAGTTCTAATGGGCGAAGTAGTCCAATTTAACAAAGAGGAAAAAAAAGTAGTCCTCGGAAATGGAGACGCTTTTGATTACGATTACTTAGCTATTGCAGTCGGATCAAGACACTCCTATTTTGGCCATAATGAGTGGGAGGCATTGGCTCCGGGAATTAAAACAATCACAGATGCTCTTAATATTCGAGAGCACATCTTAACCTCTTTTGAAAAAGCCGAAAGACTTGCAAATACCGAGGAGACCCATAAATACTTAACTTTTGTAATAGTCGGAGGAGGCCCTACAGGGGTTGAATTTGCAGGAACGATTGCAGAGTTAATCCAAAAAACACTTCGAAAAAATTTCAGACGGATCCGAACAGAAAAAGCAAAGGTCTATCTTATAGAAGCATTTGATCGAGTCCTCCCCTCTTTTAATCAAAAACTTTCAAAAGCAACTAAATCAGATCTCGAAAAATTAGGGGTAACCGTACTAACTGAGCACTCTGTGACAAAAATTACAACAGAGGGGGTCGAGCTAGGGACCACTTTTATTGAATCGAAAAATGTTATCTGGGCTGCTGGGAACACCATCCCTGAAGTTGTAAAATCTTTAGGATCAGAGCTAGACAAACAAGGAAGGGTGATGGTTGAAAATGATCTCTCCGTTCCTGGCTATCCAGAAATTTTTGTCTTAGGAGACGCATCTCATCTCATCTCAAAAAAAGAGACCCCTTTACCTAGTGTTGCAACAGTTGCCTTACAGCAAGGAAAATTTGTTGGCTCTCTGCTTAAAAACGAACTGAAACATGGGCAATCCTCTCCCCTTCGGATAAAAGGCTTCAACTACTTTGACAGAGGGAGTCTTGCAACAATTGGAACAGGAAAAGCGGTCTGCACCATTCGCAAGCTTAACTTCTCGGGACTATTTGCCTGGCTCATCTGGGCCTTTGTCCACGTAGCTTTTCTGATTGGATTCCGCAATCGAATTAGCGTAATGTTTGAATGGACTATTCATCATCTTACGGGGGCAAGGTCTGCCCGAATCATTCACTCTACCCTCGATGAAAAACTCCCCAAACATAAATAACCCCTTGTGCTACCCTCTTTCCAATGGAAAGATATCCCGCTCTTTATTATGCATTGGCAGTTATTAGTGGAATTGCTTTAGCTTATGGTGTTTGGCCTCCATTTTTTCTAATCTTATTTGGTTCTGGTTGGATAAAAAAAATCGGCTTCACCTTAATTGCTCTAGGTATGTGTGGGCAAACTCTTTTCTTTGCAGAGGCTCCACTTGAAACACAGACAACAGGGGTAGGTTATTATCAGCTTACTAAAATTCGCAAATTCGAAAACTCATTTGGCTACTATGGCAAAATGAAGTGTTTTGTTTCAGAAGAGGGAATTTATTACGACTTGCCTTGCACATTTTTCAGAAAAGATCTTTTATCCCCAGGAAGTGATTATCTGATTAAAGGCTCACTAAAACCCAATTCTCATGGTTTGTATGGATTATTCCCCTCCTCTTTTACACCACTACCCTATACAAAAAACTTAAGCCATCTGAGATTCAAGCTAAAAGAGAAATTCAGATCCCATTTGAAACATCATATCAAAGACCAGACCTGCTATTCATTTCTTGCATCTCTAGGAACTGGAGAAATTGAGAGCAAGCTCCTCAGCGCACAATTTAGCAAATGCGGACTCACCCATACTCTTGCTATTTCAGGATTTCACTACACCTGGTTAATTTTTATTTTAGGAGCCTTTCTTAATCTGTTTTTCTCTAAAAGAAGCACTTGTTATTTTCTCCTTGTGATTGTCACCCTCTACTTTCTTTTTATCGGAGAGACCCCTTCTCTTAATAGAGCATGGCTTGCTGCGATTATCTGTTTAGTTGGCTACTTAATTAAAGAGCCTGTCAACGGACTCAACTCTCTTGGAGTCGCTGTAATTATCTCTCTTATCTTGAATCCATTTGCAATTTTTGAAATTGGATTTCAACTAAGCTACCTTGCAACTTTTGGCATTCTAGCACTATTTCCTTCCATTGAATTCCACCTTCGCAAAATCTTCCCTAAACGAGACACTTTTCAAATTGGATACTTCTTATCTGCATTTTGTCGAAACACGTTTGCCCTCACTCTGGGAGTAAATTTAGCCACAATTCCCCTCCTCCTCTACCACTTTCACTACTTTCCCATAATAAGTCTTTTTTTTAATTTATTCTTTCCTATAGCAATTACCCTTCCTATGATCGGCCTCATTCTATCTCCCATTCCAGCGATCGGCACCCCCCTCCTTTTTCTAACTGAGCTCTATACCACCCCCCTTTTAAATACCGTTTTTTATGGAGCAAGCTTTTTAGAATCAGGTATTTGGGTTGATCACATCCCTTTTGATCTCCTTGCAGCGTTTCTCCTTGGAACTCTTCTTTTAGGACTCTACCTAGAAGGCCTGCGCTATAAGATCCGTGAGGCTCTTTCTCTAAATTTTCTGTAGAAATAATTGACGGGAATAGAAGGAAAAAGGTAAAATAGCTCCCAATTTACGACTTCATAGTGTGGCGATAGTAGCTCAGTTGGTTAGAGCGCGAGATTGTGGTTCTTGAGGTCGAGGGTTCGATCCCCTTCTATCGCCCCATTTTCTTTGACAGATGTCTGTTGTTTCCTGTATGGTAGGGATATGCCTAAGCAGATTAAAAATCCTCCTCGCAAAAAAATTAACCATCACCCTGAGGCGAAGGGATTAATTTTTATTGCAATTAGCGTATTGATTTTTCTTTGCCTTGTAAGCTTTGTAGAGGCAAAACCCAAAGAAAATTGGCTCGGGGCTATCGGCTATTTTATCGCATATGGCTTTCATTACTTATTTGGTCTTGTCAGTTATTTCTTTGTCTCGTTTCTTATTTGGATTGGTTGGCGTCTTATAAAACTGCAAACATCTCCCAACTTCCTAGCTAAGAGCCTCTATTTCTCCCTTTTTATTGTAAGCAACTGCATTCTCCTTAACTTGTTTGCAGAGACCAGGTGGATTGACCTCTCGATGTTTTATCCAAAAGTCTACTCAGAATCTGCTATATTACGCATTCCTCTCCCTGTCAGATATATTAGATATAACTTAGGGGGCGCCCCCTTTTACTATCTCTATCGGGACCTACCCCACTTTAACCTGGAAGAACTCTTAGGTAATCTTGGCGTGCTTCTTACTTTTTCCCTCACTTGGATTGTTTCGTTTATACTACTTACAGATCTCAGTTTTCTAAATGGGGTAAGATCATCCCTTCGAATGATTCCCCTAATCTACCAAGGATGCATCTTTCTTTTAGCTAAAACACTTCGCCTAATTCGTCTTCTTGCCCCCGTCCAAGAGCCTCTCAAGGCAGATGCAATTGAGCCTGCCTTTACTAAAGAGCCCCCAAAGCCCACTTATAAATACACCCCACCAAGAAGGGCCCCGCTTCTACAGCAAATCTATGAAGAAGAAGAGGAAGAAGAGGGGCCAGTTCAACCCATACCTGAAAAATCTCCTCCAAAATCGCAAACTGCCCTTATTGTAGCACCTCCACAAGCACCTGCTGTTAAAAAGCCCCGCCTCCTTTTAGCAAAAGGGAGCTACAATCTCCCCCCCCTCTCTCTCCTAACAGATGCGAAAAAAGTGGATCAATCGGGGCTAAAAAAAGAGCTAAAAAAGCGGGCAGATATTTTAGAGGAGACCCTCTTAAGCTTTGGTATTGAGGCAAAAGTAGGCAACATTTACGCAGGACCAACTGTAACTCTATTCGAAGTACATCCAGCCATTGGTGTAAAAGTACAAAAAATTAAAGCGCTAGAAAATGACATCGCACTGAATCTCCAAGCAAAATCAATTCGAATTATCGCACCTATTCCAGGAAAAGCGGCTGTTGGGGTAGAAATCCCCTCTCTTTTCCCCCAAGAAGTCGGGTTTAAAGAAATGCTCTCTTCCTATCGAGACACAGAAAACAAACTTCATATTCCAGTCCTCCTTGGAAAAACTGTGAGTGGAGAAGATGTCATCTGTGATCTTACTAAAATGCCCCACTGCGTTGTTGCAGGGGCTACAGGCTCTGGAAAATCGGTCTGCATCAACACCATCATTATGTCAATTTTGATGAACCTAACCCCTGATGAAGTCCGTCTCATTTTAATCGACCCAAAAAAAGTGGAACTGACCCCCTTTTCTCACCTTCCCCATCTTCTTGCACCCGTTATCACTGAGGCAAAAGACGCCTATGGCGCCCTTCAATGGCTAGTAAAGGAGATGCAATTTCGTTATGAAGTTTTAAAAAGACTTGGCCTTAGAAACGTAACCGCCTTCAACAAGCGAAAAATTGACATTGAGCTCGAAGCAGCTCTGGATTTAGCAATTCCAGAGAAGATGTTTTTTATTGTTTGTATCATTGACGAATTCGCCGATCTTATGATGACCTCAAGCGCTGATTTAGAGACACCTATTGCACGTATCGCCCAAATGGCAAGAGCGGTGGGAATTCATCTTATGCTCGCCACACAAAGGCCCTCTAGAGAAGTGATCACAGGCCTTATCAAAGCCAACTTTCCGACAAGGATCGCCTTTAAAGTCTCTAGCCGCATCAACAGCCAAATCATCCTGGATGAAAACGGAGCTGAATCTCTTCTTGGAAATGGAGATATGCTTTTCCTCCCCCCAGGCACCTCCCAAATTGTCCGATGCCAAGGGGTTTATGTAAGAGATGAAGATATTAATAAAGTTGTCTCCTACATCAATGAGCGTATGCCTACAAACTATCTAATCCAATCCTTTGAAATCCAAAGCAACGACGACTCAGACGATCCCTCAGCCGATGAAGGGGGCGACCCCCTCTACGAAAAAGCGCTCGAACTCGTCCTAAGCTTTAGGACCGCATCTACAACTTTCCTACAGCGAAAACTTAAAATTGGTTACGCCAGAGCAGCCTCTCTCATGGACGAACTTGAGCAAAACGGCATCATCAGCGCAGCCGATGGCAGTCGCCCACGCAGGATCCTTAAAGAGCCCTCCTAACCTTACAACCCCCTTACTGCAATCTTAAAAATATATTTAAACGGACCCAAAGCGAAAGTGGAGTAGTGCTGCGAACGAACGACTCAGATCCGTACAATTTATTGAAGGATGAGGTCCGGATTTTAAGGCGCTATGAAGCAGGCCATCATAACTTGACCCACAACCCCACTTGAGGCAGTTCTTAGATGGGGGGCAATCATGTTTTTGAAAATTTCGGGCAACTGATCGGGATAATTTTCAGGATTAGCAAAAACTGTGCGACAGACCTGAATTATCTCTTTAGAGATTACACCTGTTTGCTTCATTTGCCTCAACATTTCAATTGTTTCTTGCATTTCAGGGGTAAATAAAGGCAAACTTTCCAAAAAAATTTCTATCTTTGGCAATCTCTCTGCAGATAACCTACCAAGACTATAGACAAAAAACAACTTAGCTATCATAAAAGATATATGTTGCCCATCAAACTGCTTAATAGATCGTTGAATATTTTGAGGTAAATCAGACAAAATATAATCATGAAAGAGATTCCATAAATCCCTTATTTGAAGATTCTTAAATCTTTTGTCTTCGGTTCTAAAAGTGCGAATATATTGATCAGCACCACGCTGCACAAAGTCTGAAACTGGTTGCCCAGAATTTAGTAACCGGATGTATTCCGCATATGCGCAACCTTCAGCCCAAGCAATCCCTAACCTACTTGCGCTCAAAATAAAATCCCTGCTACCACCCGAAAGAATTATTGGCGATGCTACGACTAAGACTAACCACGTGACAGAAAAAGCTTTAAGTGCGAAATTTCCCAATACGAATAGACTTAAAGTAACCACAAAAGTAATATTGATGATTTTACGCATTCTAAAAAACAGGTCTAAATTTTGAACAATAGGCTGTTCCCTCATTGGAGGAATTCTATCAGCTGGCCAATTCCAAGATCTAAAACTTTCTAAATACGATTTTTTACAAATTGGCCTAACAAAGTAATTTAGAAGCAAATTAGCTGGGCCTACTTTTTGAAAAAATGATGAATTTAGAATAGGCTCTAATCTCATGCGCTAAATTATAGAACAAACAAAAAAAAACTACAAATTATATACCTCTTCCAAATGTACCTCATTTTCTCTCCCCCTTTGGCTGCGCGAAAATACTGGGAATATTGCATACGAGATAATGTTCCTTTTGAATATTCTACGGCCACATTGGAAGTTGGCCGTAGCCTAGGGTCAATTATGGCAACGGAAAATCGCTGTTTGCGAGTCCGCAGGATCTCCAGAGGAGAGAGTGTAGTCCGCACCTCAGCCCGAAGCAAAATGCGATTTGCCTAAGTCGGAATCGGCCTCAGAGAGCGCAAGGGTTCTCCTCAACGCATGTTTTCAAAACTTTATTCTTTTTAAATTAGACGCCAGTCGATGCGCTCATCAAGCAAGATTGCATAACTTGACCCACAGCTCCTCTTGAGGCAGGGACTAGATGGGGGCCAACCATGTTTTTGAAAACTTCAGGCAACTGGTCTGGGTAATCTTCGGGTTTGGCAAAAACCGTGCGACAGGCCTGAATTTCCCCTTCAGATATTACGCCTGCTTGCTTCATTTGCCTCAATATTTGAATAGTTTCTTCCATTTCTTCGGTAAATAAGGACCAAGCTTGTAAACCTCCTTCTCTTTTTGGCAAGGTTTCTGCAGACAAATTTCCAAGACTATAGACGAAAAAGATCTTGGATATTGTAAAAAAAACATATTCTGCATCAAACTGCTTAATGGATAGTTGAATAGGTTCAGGCAAGCCAGGCAAAATATGATCCTTGAAGAGAGGTCGTAAATCCATTATTGAACCACCCCTAAATTGTCCAAGTTGCGGTCTGAAAATTTCAATATACTCATTTGCTCCGCGTTGAATAAAATCTGAAACTGTTTGGCGAGAGTTTACTAGACGGATGTATTCGACATATGCGCAACCTACAGCCCAAGCTTGTCCTAACCTTCTTGCTCGCAAAACAACATCTCTACTACAACAAAAAAGAATTATAGTCGTTGCTACTACTAAGACTAAACAGACCACAGAAAAAATTTTAAGGGCAAAATTTCCCAAAATAAAAACACTCAAACTAGAGACAAACGTAATGTTTATAATTTTACGCATGCGAAAAAATGCGTCTGAATTTTGGACGATTGGTTGCTCCCTCATTAACGGGATCCGATTTTCTGGCCACTGCCAAGACCTAAACTTCTCCATGTAAGATCTTTGACAAATCGGCATAACAAAGTGATTTAGAAGTAAATTAGCTGGACCTACCTTTTGAAAAAATAGGGAATTTAAGACAGGTTTTAATGACATGCAAAAAATTATAGAAAAAATAATAAAAAATTACAAATTATATCTGATATACAATCCTTTAAAAGAAAATTGAGTTACTTACTTTGTCGGGATGAGCAATGGAAATCTCCACTTCTTTACCCTGTTTTTTTAATATTGAAGTAACAGTTTCTAATGCTGTATCGGGTGTATTACACTCTAGCGATAGGTGGGCAAGGTAGACATGTTGAAGCCCTGTATGATGAACGTTTGCGAGAAGCTCACCTGCGGCTCTGTTTGATAGATGGCCTTGCCGGCTTAAAACACGCTGCTTGTAAACCATAGGTCTTGAAGAGGCGTGAACCATCGATTCTTCGTGATTTGCCTCAAGATAGAGGTAATCACAATCGCGAAGGTGCATTTCTACAAGTTTTGTAGCAAACCCAAGATCTGTACAAATACCGATTTTTTTTCCTTCTACCTGGACTGTGAATGCAACCGGATCTAATGTGTCATGTTGAATGCTAAAAGGTTGTATCTCAAGATCACCAAATGTAAAACTCTCACCCGTAGAAAAAATTTTGAATTTTGGGCGGATATCAATGGTTTGAGCAATCGCTTTTGCAGTGTCACTATTACAAAACACTGGAATATCCAGTTTTTTGGCAATCATTTCAACCGCTCTCACGTGGTCAATATGCTCGTGAGTGATCATAACCGCATCAATCTCCTCAATATCGACCTGAATTTCCTCTAATCGCTCCTTTATATTTTTGAAAGTGATCCCAACATCAAATAAAATTTTTGTTTTGCTTGACCCAAGATAAACCACATTCCCACTCGATCCCGATGCTAATGGACAAAATCCTTTCACTATTTTCACCCCAATTTAAAATATTTATTTTAATTAATTCCACCTTTCAGTATATCGAATTTAAGGTATAACATGGAACTTTTAAGAGATTTTGAAGAGACTTTATCAAGACTGATTGAAAATCAAGAGACTCTGAACGCTATTTCTGAGAAAGAGCAGCTTGTTTTCGAGTATGATGCCCTTTTAAAAACTCAAGAGAGTTTAAAAGCTCATATTGTTTTCCTCTCTGACATCTATCCAAAAGAAAAAAAGCACCTTAAGGGAACTTATGTCAAAGAGCAGCTCCTTTTAGAAAAATTTTCATATCTTAAAAAAATTTCGAATCTTCAGATTAATATCCCTTTCCAAGCCCCCTTCCACCTCCGGAAGCACCGATTTAAAAGGGCTGCCGAAAAAAAACCTGCTTTTCTAAAATAACAAAATCTGCCATAATTCAGGGCATGTTAAGATCCTTACAAGAAATAACTTGTCACCCCTGCCGCTATATTGCGAAGGAATACTTTTCTTCCTATATTATAGGGTCCTCCTCTGACTATGTCCGAAAAAACAAGAATCACTCGGAACTAATTGCTAGAGTAGATGATGCTTACCTTCAAGCAAGAGGTGCTAAAAAGGAAACTTTTACCACCACAGACCGTGTTAAAATAGATGCGGTTCGGATTACAAGACCCGATGCAACAAAATGGCTCCTTTGCATTAATCCAAGCAAAGCAATTTGGCAAGAGCGGCTAGAGGACCTTCTTAAACTTTCCGAAAAAACTAACACGAATATACTTTGCGTAAATTATAGAGCTACTGGAGCAAGCGATAAAAAACGGCCCACATCGTTTGACGATCTAGTCTTAGATGTCGATTCCGGTTTACAGAAACTGGAAAGTGAAGGAATTCAAAAAAATAACATTATTTTATATGCTCAATCGATTGGATGTGTCATAGCCCTACGACTAGCTACTGAGCGAAAAATGAAGGCTGTCGTTCAAAATACATTCGCCCTATTTAGACTCATGATTAAGCCTTTTTCGAAATTGCTAATAACAACTCTGCATAGAGGGCTCCACGGAAAAGTGGAACGTCAAAATGGAATTATTAGCAAACGGATCTCAAAAACAGAGATTCAAAAAGAAAAGAGGACTCCCAGAATCAAACAAAGGATTCTATTTTCTCTAGAAGATACCTTTCTCTCTCTCCCTCACTTGATCTTTCGTGTCACTTACTTCACCCTCTCAATGTTAGACAACCTGATTATCACTCGAAATTTCTATCTAGCAAAAAAAGATTTTATAGAGATTGGGAAAACAATTGCAATCGACACAACACTTACATTAACAGGGGCTCTCTCCCTTCTTACCTCCCCCTTCACTAACAGAGTAAATAATATAAATTCAAAAATAAAAAGTTTGTACTTAGGAAGATCTGCCATACTTACGTTTGCAAATTCTCCTAAATTCCTTTGGATTGCAGAAAATATCCTCACCTCATCTGGTTGGATTGCAAATAACGCAGCTTTAGCAAAATCTCTATCGACAAGCGACCTTTTTATTGTACAAGCTCACAGCGATTTAACTGTTCCTCGAGAACTCTCTCTCGGACACCACGTTAGCGATTCTAACCATACCATCCACAGGCCTAACGAAGATAGGGCTTATCCTGACGATCAACACGATGTTGTCCTAGACCCGTCAGCCTCTCCAGCTCTAATGGAATTTATTAATAGATAAAACATAGAGGTCTTTCGAAGCTCCCTCTCAGTATAAAAGCTTTTTATCAAAGGGAGGATTCAGAACCCTTTTTCCATTTTAGTTTCGTAACTAATCTAATAAATCAGGTTACTTCTACTCTTTTTTATCGCTCTTCTTATACTGGATGCGGGTTACTTTTTTAACGCCTCGCCTCTTTTTCTCTTCCATAAGCTCTTTCACATCCTGCGGAGTCGTTCTGAACTTCTTTTTAGGAAAAAGATCTTGAGCAATCTGAGAAAGCTTCGGCTCTCCATGCTGACTTTCGTCTTCTATTGTCTTTGCTGCAAGAGCGTTAATAATTTTTTTATCTACACTCGGTGCAACATCTTTAACTTTTGCAGAGAGGTGACGAAGGGATTCAAGTCTTTGAGAGAGAATCTCAAGTTTTGTATCAACTTTGTCTTTACTTCCGCCGCGCATATTAGCAAGAAATTGCTCTTCGCTATCAAATTTAGAGGAAAAGGAGGCTCCGCTTGTCCCAAATTCCGGGGCAAAGAGAAATTGTCTTAACGCAGGGGGAACCGTTGTGTATAAATCGTTTGTCAATTCTGGTTCAACTTCCACTTTTGCCTGTTGTTTAGGTGGCCTTCCCCGTTTAGGTCTTGGATTCAAAGCTTCGCTTGAGTAGTAAGTTTTTGCTTTAACTTCGAGCATCTCGCGTGCTTGAGCTACATCTTTACTTACCTTTGCATCGAAAATATGCTCTTTAAGTTTTTCCACAACATTCTTAGGGAGCTCTAAGTCTTCTTCAAAAACAAAGACCACATTACAACTGCGTAGCCACTCAATGATACGAACTCTAGATCTCTCGTGATAATAAAGCTGCCACTTATCTAATTCGTTTAAATGATCATAAATATATTCTAAAAAATTTTCTCTAGCCTCTTTACCACTAATGACATCAAGAAGCTTTTCTTTAGTGTCAATATCGTAAACTTTTTCGTTTACAAACCCTTCCATGAACTTTTTTGTCTCATAGTAACTAAGCTTTGGGACCAAGCAATATCTGTCAGGATAGGCTTTAAATACGTTTTCTGCAGCTACCAGATCTTCCTCGTTTTTATCGAAATCCATATATAGAATAAAGCCTTCCACCTTATCTAAATAAAAATCTCTCTCATCATCAGATTTTGAGAACGCTTCCAACATTCTGTGATAACGTAAAATTAAAGGATTTTTTGCTCTGGGAAATTCTTCTTTCATTGAGGTCTCCATACAGTAAGAATTCAGTATAGCAGAAAAATCCTTTTTTCAGTAAACTCTATTCCATGCTAAACATTAAACAAATCATCAAAGAGCCTAAAGTCATCGAGGAGAAGCTACGCAGGAAAGATAGCAACCTTACCTTAGACCCTTTACTTAGGTCTTACGAAGCTTACTGCAAAGCAAAAGGAGAGTCTGAAGAGGCTTCTGCGAATTTGAATCGCCTTTCGAAAGAAATTGGTGAGAAAAAGCGGCAAGGAATCGACACAACTTCTTTGATGACAGAGGTAGCAGGGGCAAAAGAGAGGGCGCAGAAGTGTGCTGAGAAGGAGCCTGAACTTGAAAAGGCGTATGAGACTCTACTTTCTGAGCTTCCCAATTTGCCTGATGACGATATTAAAGTCTCTCCCGACCCTAAAGACAATGTTTGCATCAAAACTTTTGGATCCCAGAGAGAGTTTGACTTTCCGATTAAAAACCACGTAGAACTGGGAGAGAGTTTAGATCTGTTTGATTTCAAACGCGGGACAAAAATTTCTGGCTCTGGATGGCCGGTCTATAAAAATATCGGCGCAAGACTTGAGTGGGCCCTATTAAATCTTATGATCGAAACCCACATTAAAAACGGTTTTATTTTTCACCTTGTACCCCACTTAGTCAGACCTCAAATTATGTATGGATCTGGCCAACTTCCCAAGTTCGAAAAACAGCTTTTTAAGCTAACCGATGAAGATTACGACCTGTTTTTAATTCCCACTTCAGAAGTAGCCCTCAACGGTCTCCTTTACGATGAAATTTTAAGCGACGATGAATTACCAAAGTTCTACACCTCCTACTCCCCTTGCTTTCGAAGAGAGGCAGGTTCCCATGGCAAAGCCGAACGCGGGCTCATTCGAGTTCACCAATTCAATAAAGTTGAGATGTTTGCTTTTACCAAGCCAGAAGAGAGTGATGCAGCCTTTGATAAAATGATGAAGAGCGCCGAAGAAGTGCTTGAAAATTTAGGCTTGCACTATCGAAACATGCTCCTTGTAACAGGCGATATGTCCTACGCTGCTGCTAAAACTGTCGATATCGAAGTGTGGCTCCCTGGACAAAACCGATACTACGAAGTCTCTTCTGTCTCTAATTGTCGTGACTTCCAAGCAAGAAGATCAAAAATACGGTATCGCAAAGATGCTAAAACAAACGAATTTGTCCACACTTTAAATGGGTCGGGCCTTGCCACCTCTAGACTTATGGTTGCCCTTTTAGAAAATAACCAAAACCCCGACGGTAGCGTAACTATTCCAAAAGCCCTCCAACCTTATCTCGGCGGCATCTCTATCATCCAGCCTTAATTTTTTCCGTTTTTTGAAAAAAAAACATTACCTCCTTAATTTGCTCTTAATATATAATTATTTGAAATAAAATATTTTAAACTTATATTTTTAATTTTTAACGGAGGATTATTTATGGCAGCTGCCACAACTGCAAGTAGCTACTCACTTGCTTTTCTAGAGTGCGCAATAGAGTTACACAATAACAATACTAAATCCAACTTACCTAAAAAATCGCTTGCATCTTTAACTGCCTCTATAATGTCTGTTGTAGCAATTCCATTTTCTTTGATTGAAGGACTTGCAAGAAAAGCACTTAGCATGACTTTGCTTATCAGAGGAGATCTAAACCCTACCTCGCGAACCGGAAGATTTCACGCAAAACTCATCGCTACAGAAAATGGGCAAGGGATTTTACTCTACCATATTGATATTGCAGTCATTGCGTTACACGCTGCTTGGGATGTCAGCAAACTAAACACACAGCTTCATGATTATAATGAAGTTATTCAACGAAGCTGGGTTCATATAGCCTTAAATCCAAAGAAATCTAGAGCCTAATTTTCGGGTTTTCTTTTTTTATGAGATCCTATAAGCTTAAATTTATGGGATCTCATTTTAACGGAAGCAGCGTGCTTGAGCATTTAAAAGATGCGAGAAAAAAAGGGCAGATAGCCTCAAGTGAACCCCATGGAATCGAAGCTCAGGGCTATTTAATAGGGGGAGCTGATGCTGCCAGAGAAGTAGCAATGATAGGACTCCTCTTATCAATTCCGTTAGTTATTCCCCCTTTTTTTCTTGCACTTATTCTATCAGGTTTTATCCTATGGAAAATAGGAAGAAGCGCCTCACTTGGCTGGTCAAGACTTGAAAGAATCAACAAGTTGATTATTGATGAAAAAAACGAGATAGAGACTAACCGCGAAGAGGAAAAATCAGAGCTCACAGAGATGTACCGGGCAAAAGGTTTTTCCGAGCCACTTTTAACAAAAGTAATTGATGTTTTAATGGCAGATGACAATAAACTTCTTGGCATTATGCTGGAAGAGGAGTTAGGTGTCAGCCTAGAATCGTATGAGCACCCTCTAAAACAAGCGATGGGAACTGCGATAGGATCGCTGCTAGCCGTAAGCGTTCTCTTTATTTCCTACCTTCTGATTGGAAAATCGGGAATCTTTTTTTCTGCCCCCCTTATTATTTTAATTGCCTCTGCGTTTATGGCCAAAATTGCCCAAATCAGAATTCTCCATACTGCCGTCTGGAACCTTGCAATCACGTTTATGAGCGCAATGACAACCTATTTTCTGTTAAATTTTTTTATTAATTTATGAAATCAAAATCAGTCTCACCTTATGCTTTAGAACAATACTTCTCTTCCGGGTATGAAGAATCTGAAAACCCCTTTATTACAAAAGATTCGCGAAAATGGGGGAAACATGTCGCTTTGATGGGATCTCTCTTTGCCCTTATATTCTTAATTATCTCCTACACACTCAAAAGCATCTCCCCACCCCTCTCCTCACTCTTTCTGGTATTCGTCTATTTTTTAGCAGGAACCCCCTCTTTAATCCGCTCTCTAGAAGATATTTTTGATTGGAACATCAATATTCAAGTATTAATGACCTTGGCAGCACTCCTCTCTGTCTTAATTGGCGCGGAGCTTGAGGGAGGACTGTTACTCGTCCTCTTTGCCCTTTCAGAATCACTTGAGGAGACCGTTACCCAAAAAACCAAAGGAGCTTTAAACGCGCTCCACAAACTTGCCCCCACTACAGCTTATATCGTCGCCTCTGATGGACTAGTCTATCCAAAATCGGTCCGTGAAATAGAACTAGAGACCCTCATTTTAGTAAAAGCTGGGGAAGTTGTCCCCCTTGATGGAATTGTTGTCGCAGGAACCAGTTACATTAATCTTTCCCATCTAACTGGAGAGAGTGTTCCTGTCTCTAAAAAAGTAGGAGATGAAATCCCTGCAGGGGCTCTAAACACCGATGGAAGCTTAACCATAAAAGTTTCAAAAACAAGCGCCGAATCTACCCTCTCTAAAATTATCCGACTTATTACAGAGGCGGGAGAATCTAAACCAAAACTACAAAGATTTTTAGACCAATTTAGCAGACAATACGCCTCCTCAGTGATTTTACTCTCCCTCGGATTTGGACTTTTACTCCCCCTATTTTTTCCAGGGATGGCCTATGTAGGAAAAGAGGGATCGATTTACCGCGCTCTTGCATTTTTAATTGCGGCCTCCCCTTGCGCCCTTATCATTGCAACCCCCACTGCCTATTTAAGCGCTATTTCTACGTGTGCAAGGCGGGGCATTTTATTAAAAGGGGGAATTGTTTTAGACGCCCTCGCAAAATGTAATATTCTAGCCTTTGATAAAACTGGAACCCTAACTACAGGAAAACTCACCTGTACCCAAATTGAAATTTTAGGCAATTCTATTACAAAAGAAGAGGCTATCGCTATAGCAGCGGGGCTAGAGAGAGCCGCACACCATCCGATTGCAGAAGCAATTACCACCTACGCAGAATCACTAAACATCCCCCAAAAGCAAATCGATCAAGTGAAAGTCCTCTCAGGAAAAGGGGTCGAAGGGTTTTGCAATAATAAAAAAGTTGTTATTGGGAGTGCTGAGTTTATTTTAACCCTAATTAGTGATTCTGCAAAAAAACTGGAGATCCAACAAAAACTCTCTCACGCAGGCCACATTATAACTCTTCTGCTAGCAGAAACCTCTGTTTTAATTTTTCATTTCTCTGATGAACTTCGCCCTAACGCCTACAATACGATTAAAAAGCTCAAGGAGAACCTCAAAGTAGTCATGCTCACAGGAGATCATACAGAAAACGCACAATTCGTAGGCAAGGCAGTAGGCATTGAAGAAATTTTCGCCAACCTCTCCCCTGCTGACAAACTTGCAAAAATTCGCAAACTAGGAGAGACCTCCCCCCTCATCATGGTCGGCGACGGAATCAATGATGCCCCTGCACTCATGCAAGCAATGTGTGGAATCGCAATGGGCACTGTAGGAAGCGCCACCGCCATCGAAGCTGCCGATATCGTACTCCTTAGAGACGACATCTCGATCATCGGCTGGCTTCACAAAAAAGCGCGCCAAACCCGCCTCGTTGTCGCTCAAAACCTAATCTTTGCCCTTCTTATCATCTGCTGCGCTACCACCCTCTCCATCTGCGGAATTATCCCCCTCTGGCTCGCCGTCATCCTCCACGAAGGAAGCACAGTCCTCGTCGGCCTCAACTCCCTAAGACTTTTTCTCCGCTAAAAATTAAATTTTCTGAAACCCTCTTTTTTGAAGTTTCGAAAGATGTCTAGTAAAGTTTCTAATCTGATGATTTTGATGCTAAGATTTTTTCTGCCAACTACATGACCAATAATGAATTGCCATTGTCTCATCTACTCTGAACTCAGAGGGCACCTTACTCTCATCATTCCGGCACGTCCCTGGAAAAGGATAAAAAAAGATTGGAGGAAAAATAACAACCGAACCCTTTGGACAAGTAAGAGCATAACGCTCTACCATTCTCCCTAAATAATAAGGACCAGTCTCTTCCATAATTTTATGAAAATCTCTCTGATAAGGAACAGTTTTCAATTGCAAAATAGACTCATAAAGAATGGGATGCCCGACTTTTGCACCCATCAGTCCATTGAAAACAGCTGTACCATCTCTTGAGACACCTGCATAAAACTGGCAACTTTTATGTAGTTCATCAAAACTTGAGAGACACTCAAAATCGGTATCAACATAAACCCCTCCGTAACGATACAGTATTTCCAATCTTAAAATATCTGATTTTTGCCCCCAATTAGATGCTTTTCTATAAGCAACTTTATTAATTAGATTAAGGGCGGCTACATCTTTATCTGTCCAAATTTTTATATTCCAATCGGGATGAAATAGTCTCCAGCTTTGGATAAATTCAGCACATTTCTTAGGTAAAGGGCTGCCCAGCCATATAAAGTGAATATTCTTAGGAATTTGATATTCATTTTCGACTAGAGCATACTGTTTATAATCCTCATAAAGGCGATTACACTCCCAAAAAAGGGAATTTTTCTCAACCTCTTCACCGGGTTGTAAATTAAACCCATCTATAAATGAGGTCATGGCATACAAAGGCAAACTAAAAAGAATCAAGAGCAAATTCATTGATTCTACCAGGTCAACACTACATTAGGGTGCTCTATATCTCCCCCTGTTTGTGGTATTTCAGGGTGCACATTGGGGAAATAGCCATACTCAGTCAAAAACTGGAGAAGATCTTCTGTATGATAAAAACTTTCATGATCATAAGCATCCCCATTGTGAATCATATACCCATGCTTAGAATTTTTAATAATACGATCTAAGTAAACATCTTGCATCAACTTGTAGCACTCAGAAAATGCATAATTACTAATAACTAAATCGTAATCCCCACAACTATCGATCTGATCTGGGGTTAAAAGTTTAACATTTTTAATATCGAAAGCATCAAGATATCGTTTCACGAGCAAAAGGACCTCTGGAAGATCAACTATTGTATACTCCTTAAATCCGGTAAAATCGGACAAAACCTTACACTGCCCTCCATAGCCTGCTCCAATTTCAATAATTTTAGCTTCCTTTAACTCAATATCCATTAAGCCTATATCCCCAGCTATTTTCATATACCGTAGTGTTGTAGGTGAAAAAATACCATATTTTCCAAACCGAAACACAAAAGGATTTCCAATTAAATCATTTGTTCTAAACTGTTCCGCATTTAGAAGTAAGAGAGGATAGTTTTTCTTAATTAGTTCAAGATACTGTTTTCCAAAATTGTATGTTACATGCTCTAAAACGACAGTATAAAGGGGAGATCTTTTAAAATTTGCAAAAAGAATATCATCTTCTGCCGCAGACTTACAAAAATCGGTATACCAATTTATATCTGTAACTGAAGAGGGACAATCAGACTCTGAAGCATAGAGACCTGAACAAAAAATCATTGAACTAATTAATTTAATCATGCTAAAATTCTAACAAATTTTATGAATATTTGCACATCTATTTCCTTTTTTTCTCTAATTTTTTCCTCTATTTTTTCCTCTCAATATCAGACTAGTTTTCCTTATTTATCAGGTCTTACTTGGGTTCATTTTTCTGATTGGAAATTACTTGGCAAAGATTACTCTGGAAATGAAACTTCGTTTGATCCTGAATTAGTCAAACTTGGGGATACTATCTATGTCGACTCCTTATGCCTTGATCTATTTATAGAAGAATATCTTCCTAAAATTCAAGAAAAAGTGATTCTTATTACGTCTAATTATGGATATGGATCAGATCAATCTTTACCAGGAAAATATGAATCTCTTTTAGAGAGTGATAAAATTGCAGCATGGTTTGTCCAGAACATCGACAGAGCGCCCACTTCAAAATTAATTCCTATTCCAATCGGTCTTGCAAATAAAAATTGGGCTCATGGAAATACAACTCTTTTAGATTCCATAATTCCAACCGCATTAATAAAAAAAAAGAGAAAAAACTTCATTTATATCAATATAACTCCTCGGCCAGAAAGAGTTAATTGCATTAACTATTTCAAGAGTCTAGGTTTAAAATTCGAAAACCAAAAATCGTATCCCCTTTATTTACAAGATCTATCCAAATCAGTTTTTGTTGTAAGTCCGAAAGGAAACGGTCTTGACTGCCACAGAACTTGGGAGGCACTTCTCTTGGGGTGCTTTCCTATTGTAGAAAGCTCTTCTTTAGATCCGCTTTATGAAGATCTTCCTATACTAATTATTAACAATTGGGAGGAGGTCACAACTGCTCTCTTAAAGAAAACTTATGCAAAATTTTCTAACAAGGAATGGTCTAGAGAAAAATTATATGCTCCCTACTGGTTTCAAAAAGTGTACAATATTAAAAAAGGTTTGCAATCATGAACAATCTCTTAGTTTTATTTCTTCTTTCACTATTTAATTTATGCACTGCACAGACTCATATAATTTTTACAAGCGCTCTTATATCGGAACAATATCAACTTCGTAAGCAGGAGTATAAAGAAAGCCTAAGCTCTTTAAAACGTTTAGGAATGAATCCTTGGATTATTGAATCTACCCCTATCAAACGCTCTTTTTTTGATAAATTATCCTCTCAAGTTTTATATCCCCAAACAAACGACCCTACCATCCAAAATATTGGCGTAAACGAAGTACTGGCAATTAAAAAATGCATTCCTTTCCTTCCTTTTAATGACGAGGATATCGTAATCAAATTAACAGGCCGCTATCTCTTATATGATAATTTTTTATTGAATACAATTCTCCAACATCCTGAGTGCGATGCTTTTGCAAAGTGGATTGGGAACGAGGTATTCACAGGTTGTATAGCGCTTCGCTGGAAACATTTTAAGCAAGCCCTCGACTCAATAGACCTTAAAGAAATGGAGGAAAAATTGATTAATCTGGAAACATTGATTGCCAATTATATTATAGATCAAAAACTTACATGCAGCTCTCTTGAAACTCTCCATTGTAAAGCAAGAGTTTTTGGATGGAGAGCCACTTCCCAAGCAGATTATTAAAAAAATTAAAAAATAGGAGAACCTAGTGAATAAATTATTACTTTCCGCCTCTTGCATTTTCGTAGCAACACTTTGCTCCGAAATTGGGGATGATTATACTAAGCACGTAGAAAATTCAATTTTACAGGCAAATGACAACATTTCCTCTCTTTCTCCTCAAGTTCTAGCCCTTGAAGGGATGTCAAGCCCCAAAGTACGGCACTTACTAAACAATCTCTGCTCCCTTTCAAACACTCATTATTTAGAGGTAGGAGTCTGGAAAGGATCTACCTGGATTTCTGCTCTCTATAAAAACCACAAGAAAATCGTAAGTGCAACAGCAATAGATAATTGGTCCGAATTTGGAGGACCAGAGCACTCCTTTCGTTTAAACTGCAAAACTTTTCTAAAAAAATCGATTAATTACAGCTTTTTCAACTCAGACTCCTTTAAGTTTAACCTCTCCAATATTTCCACTCCCATTAACATCTATTTTTACGACGGGAACCATACCGCTCTCTCTCAAGAGATGGCCTTTACTTATTACGATCCGATTTTTGCTGATACTTTTATTGCAGTGATTGACGATTGGGATTGGCCGTCCGTTCATGAGGGGACAAGAGCTGCTTTTGCAAAACTTAATTACACGATTCTTTTCGAAGCCTCACTTCACTCTAATGGCATTAATGATGCTGAAACTTGGTGGAATGGAATTGGTATCTTTGTTCTCAAAAAGCCCTAGCCTGTATTTCTAAGAAAGACTCAGAAAAGTCAATCGAGATCTCAGTCCTGATTTTTTAAACTACTGCAAGGATCTTATCGCTCTAGATAAGGGGAGCAGCAGTTTAAAAACAACAGAATAGAGTTCTTTCAAAACTCAACCCCGACCCTCCTCAAAAAGAATTCCTCTTTTTGAGGAGTTTCTTTTCATCTAAAAGGGGCTTCAGGTAGATTACAACTTGCTCATATTTGGGCGATTTGTATGCTGGAGGTGGGTGTGGACACCCTAAATTGGATTAATCAAATGATTGGTAATGGGTTATGGAAAAAGTAGGCAGGCTTTCGCCCGATGATCTTGCGCAGGCGATGAGGGAAGAGAGTCAGGAATTTGAAAAGTTTTATCTCTGGTTAGAAAATCACATGTTACCTGTCTTTTTTGAAGAATTTCAGCGTTCTGAAATCATGACGATTGTACATAACTTAATGGGATTCAATCTTCAAGGAAATTTTATTCCTATTCACTTTGAACACTGCTCGATTGTGATTTGCTTAGACAGCCCTGATGCAGACATGCGTATTTTAAAAAATTATAAGCATTTTGGCATTCAAAGTTACCAAACTTTTATTTCTAACGCCCCGTTGCCCATTAAAGGGGTCACACAAAACTTAAGAATCGCTGTTTTGCAATACACAAAATTTAACAAACCAATTGTTATTAAAGAAGTTACGTCTAGAGAAACCCTACTCCCCCTATTAGATCCAGGTTTTGTTAGAACCTTAAACAAAGAGAGACTTGCAATCACCTTAGATCTTTTCTTTAAAGCACTTGTAGATGATCAAATTCAATGCGAAGTTAAATACAATGAAAAATGGAATGGAGGAGAAAAAGAGCTTCCTTCAATGCAAATTGTGTTTGCGTGGCACAATACTCAAAAATACAATTTTCTCTACCGCCTTTCAAAATTAGTATTTCGGCATAACCTTGTAATGAAACGTGTTAGCGCATCGTATGTCCCCACTGAAAGGTGTGAAAATGTCCTTTTGATGTCTTTAGCTCTACATGGCAAAGAGAATAAAGCGGCTTGGGAAGCGACCGATATACAAGATTTCATACAGGAGCTTGGAACTCTTAAATATTTTGAAGATAACGACTTGATCGACTCTACTTTTGTTGAGACAAAATTTCTTCGGGGGAATCTAGGAAATCTTGTTAGACTCTTCACCTCCCTTGCTCACCAACTTCTCCTTCATGCCGATGCAAATCTGTATTCAAAGGAAAATATCGAAGAGAGTTTAATCCGCCACCCCGAACTTACCATTGAACTGACTCGAATTTTTGAACTAAAATTTCATCCAACCACTCATGATTTAAATACTTACAATGAAGCTCGAGCAAATTTTTTATCTCTGGTATCAAAATTAGATACAGGAAATCTCTACCTAGACAGCAGAAGAAAAAATGTTTTGAAAATCATAGCAGGAATCATCCATTACACAGAGAAAACCAACTTTTACAGAAATAATAAATCGGCTTTTGCTCTTAGACTCAATCCTGAGATCTTAACAGAACTTCCCTTTGATTGGGCTCAAAAATTCCCTGAAATTCCTTTTGCACTTTTTTTTATAAAAGGGAAATCTTTCTTCGGATTTCATCTAAGATTCAAAGACTTATCCCGTGGAGGCATTCGAACTGTCCTCCCCTATCGAGCAGAACAAGCCCTATGGGAAAGGCTTAACATTTTTTCTGAATGTTACAATCTTGCCTACACCCAACAGAAAAAAAACAAGGACATCCCTGAGGGGGGTGCAAAAGGGGTAATTTTTGTAGATCCTCTTGAAGAGCTCTCCCAAGAATCGGAAATTTATAAGAAAGAATTCCTTGCAATGAACTTAAACGAGCAAGAAATCGGACTAAATCTCCAGACCTTTTTAAAAGAGCAAAGATCAGTCTATCTTTATCAATCTCAAAGAGCTTATGTCGACTCAATTTTGACTCTTGTCAACTGTGAAGAGGATGGCGCCTTAAAAGCTAAAGACATCATAGACTATTATAAAAAACCTGAATATCTCTATTTCGGCCCTGACGAAAATATGCATGATTCTATGATTGAATGGATTGCTGACTATAGCAAAAAAGTGGGCTATAAACCTGGGATTGCTTTTATTTCAAGCAAACCGACTTATGGATTTAATCATAAAGAGTTTGGAGTCACATCTTTCGGGGTGAACGTCTATATGCACAAAGTACTCGAGTCGATGGGAATCAACCCCGATCGAGATTCTTTTACCATAAAAATATCAGGGGGACCTGATGGGGATGTTGCGGGTAATCAAATTTATAACCTTTATAAATTTTATCCTAATACCGCAAAGCTCCTAGCAATTACAGATGTCTCAGGAACAATGTACGACCCTCTAGGTCTTGACCTTCAGGAGCTTGCAAAGTTGTTCCGAGAAGAGAAGCCGATCCGATTTTATCCAGCAGAAAAACTCTCCTCTGGCGGCTTTCTTTTAGACCTCCAAACCAAGCAAGGTCAAACAAGTTATGCGTGGCAAACCCTATGCTACAGGAAAGAGAATGGAAGCTTAGTCCAAGATTGGCTTAACGGGAATGACACCCATCATCTATACAGTCATAACCTTCATAAAATCGTTACAGATATTTTTGTCCCGGGGGGGGGAAGACCCAGAACCCTTAGCAAGGCAAATTGGCAAGACTTTCTTACTCCTGAAGGGATCCCCACCTCCAAAGCGATAGTGGAGGGTGCCAATCTCTATCTTACCCCTGACGCCAGGACAGAACTAGAGAAAAAAGGGGTAATTATCATCAAGGATAGCTCGGCAAACAAAGGGGGCGTGATTTGCTCTTCCTTAGAAGTTCTTACTAGCCTTATTCTTACAGAAGAAGAATTTATGAAAGAAAAGCCGATTTTAATCAAAGAAGTTCTAGCCTTTATTGAGGAAAAATCGAGCCTAGAGGCCAATCTTCTTCTTGGTGCAAAAGGATTTAAACCCCTTACAGAAGTCTCTGATCTTATTTCTAAAAGGATTAATACATTCACCTACCAAATCTTAGACTACCTCGAAACTAAAGATCTCCCGAAAGATCCCAACAACCCCCTTATTAAGGCTCTTATTGATCACTGCCTCCCCCTTTTTAGAGAAAAATACCAAGATCGAATCCTCCACAATATCCCCTCAATTCACCAAAAAGCGATTATTGCGTGCAGGATAGCCTCCCAAATAGTCTATACCAAGGGACTAAGCTGGACCCCCTCTATTGTAGATGCCCTCCCCCTTATTTTATAGACTCGTAACCATAACTATACCAGTTATATAGCAGTAATCAAGCAATCATGCTAACTAAGTGCTAAAAAGCTTGATGAGAAAGTGCTAAATTCCCTATAATTCTGGTAATGGGAAAAATAATTAAAATAAAAAAAAATAATAGAAAAGATCGGGAAAAAGAGGTTCTCTTAGGCCTGGTCGATCTCTATGTAAAGCAAGGAAAGCCTATTGGGTCGCACACCTTGCAAGATGCTGGCTTTGAGCACTTAAGCTCAGCAACTATTAGAAATTATTTTGCAAAATTGGAAATAGAGGGGTTTTTAAAACAACACCACACCTCTGGAGGAAGAGTTCCGACTGACAAGGCGTATAGACTCTACGCCGAAGAAGAGCTGGAAAAAACCTCTTTAAGCCCTGAAGAGGATGCCTTTATATCCTCTATCTGCCTCAAAGAGACTAAAGCAATCCCCAATTATTTACAGAAAGTTACAGATTCGATTAGTGAGTTGATTGGATCTCCATTTTTCGTTATTTCCCCTAGATTTGACCAAGACTTTATTATTAATATCCAACTTTTAAAAATTGATGGCGAACGAATTCTATGTGCAATTTTAACCGACTTTGGACAGGTACATACAGAAATTATCCAAACTTCGGAAAACATCTCTCCCCCATTTTTAAAACGCGTTGAGGCCTATTTTCAATATCGATTGACAGGGATGGCCAAACCAACTTTGAATCATGAAGAAGAGTCCTTTGCCCAAACACACTACAACGAAATTGTATTGCGTCATTTTGTCAGCTACACAAATATGCGCTCCGAAGAACTCTACAAAGCAGGCTTTTCTAAGCTACTGATTTATCCAGAATTTCACGATCCTGCAATTTTATCAAACACCCTCTCTTTAATTGAAAACACCTCTGTTCTTAAAAACCTCCTCAACCTGGCTTTTACAGAAGAGGCGACCAAATTTTGGATAGGCGATGAATTGGCAGATTATATCTCTCCCCCTCATTTAGCCTCTCTTATCGCAGTTCCTTACAGAATCGGCGAAAAAACTGTTGGTGTTTTAGCAGCCCTTGGGCCTGATAGACTCAACTATGGCAAAGTTTTTAGCATTTTACAAAGCTCTGCTAAATATTTAAGCGAAAATTTAACTAACAACCTATACAAATTTAAAATAACTTACCGTCAACCAAAATCAAAAACTCCTGCTTTAAAACATGCTAGCAAGGAGATTTTGGGCCTAACCCATGAGAAAAGACATGACTGATGAACCTATAAATGATGAACCCATCGTTGAAATTGAAGAAGCAATAGAAGAAAAAATTGAGCCTCCTGTAGAGGATTACAAAAACAAATATTTAAGGGCGCTAGCCGATATGGAAAACTTACGCAAACGTTTGTCTCATGAAAAGCAAGAGACTATTGCTTATGCCATAGACAACATGTTATCTGGGTTTTTAACACCGCTAGATAATTTTGAAAACGCCCTTCGTTACACAGACAATCTCTCCCCAGAGCTTAAAAATTGGGCAACCGGGTTTAAGATGATTGCAAATCAATTCAAAGAAGTTTTAGAAACTCACGGCATCCGTACCTACGACTCGATCGGCAAACAGTTTGATCCCCATTTCCATGAGGGAATTGAGACTGTGGAAACCGAGGAGTTTGAAGATGGAACCGTGATTGAAGAAATTGTTAAAGGTTATAAACGCGGCGAACGCATCCTTCGGGTTGCCACAGTAAAAGTCGCCAAGCGAAAAGAAAATGCTACCAAAGGAGAAGAAAATGTCTAAGAAAAAAAGTAATAAAATAATAGGTATCGACCTTGGTACGACTAATTCCTGCGTTGCCGTAATGGAAGGTGGCGAGGCTAAGGTTATCACTAATGCTGAAGGGGCTAGAACAACTCCGTCTGTCGTTGCTTTTAAAGGCGCTGAAAGACTCGTGGGTGTTCCTGCGAAAAGACAAATCCTCACAAACCCTGAAAATACGATCTACTCTGCAAAACGTTTCATCGGAAGAAACTACGATGAAGTGTTACAAGAGCTCAAAATTGTCTCTTATAAAGTAGTAAAAGGAAATGGGGGAAAAGTTGCTTTTCAAATGGGCGACAAGACTCTTTCTCCAGAAGAAATTGGCGCTCAAGTTCTTATAAAAATGAAAGAGAGTGCAGAAGCCTATCTTGGTGAAGAAGTTACAGAAGCTGTAATTACAGTACCTGCCTACTTCAACGATTCCCAAAGACAATCGACAAAAGATGCGGGTAAAATCGCAGGGCTTAACGTTCGAAGAATTATTAACGAACCAACAGCTGCTGCTCTTGCGTACGGCCTTGACAAAAAAGGAAAAGAGCAAAAAATTGCAGTTTATGACTTAGGTGGTGGTACATTTGACGTATCTATCCTTGAGATCGGGGACGGTGTATTCGAAGTTCTATCCACGAATGGAGACACTCACTTAGGTGGAGACGACTTTGACGAAGTGATTTTGAAATATCTACTTGCTGAATTTAAAAAAGAGACGGGCATTGACCTCTCAGGCGATCGCACAGCTCTTCAAAGACTTAGAGACGCAGCGGAAAAAGCAAAAATTGAACTCTCAGGAACACAATCTACAGAGATCAATCAGCCCTTCATTACTATGGATGCAAGTGGTCCGAAGCACTTAACACTAAACCTTTCAAGAGCAAAACTTGAGAGTTTAGCAGCTCCTCTCATTGAGAGAACAAAAGAGCCCTGCCTAAAAGCTCTAAAAGATGCTAAGCTCACTGCTTCAGACATTAATGAAGTCATTCTTGTGGGTGGAATGTCAAGAATGCCAGCTGTACAAGAACTTGTAAAATCACTTTTTGGAAAAGAGCCTCATAAAGGGGTAAACCCAGATGAAGTGGTTGCTATTGGCGCAGCTATCCAAGGTGCTGTTTTAACAGGTGATGTGAAAGACGTTCTTCTACTTGACGTTGTTCCCCTCTCACTTGGTATTGAGACTCTTGGCGGCGTGATGACAAAACTTATCGACAGAAACACAACCATTCCTACTCAGAAAAAACAGATTTTCTCAACAGCTGCAGATAATCAGCCTGCTGTAACAATCTCTGTTCTTCAAGGGGAGCGTGAACTTGCTAAAGACAACCGCCGCATTGGCCAGTTTGACCTAGCAGACATCCCCCCATCACCAAGAGGGATGCCTCAAATTGAAGTGATTTTTGATATCGATGCTGACGGTATTTTACACGTTTCTGCAAAAGATAAGCAGACAAACAAAGAGCAAAAAATCCGCATTGAAGCCTCTTCTGGTCTCACAGAAACAGAGATCAATCAGGCGATCAAAGATGCGGAAGCTCATGCCGATGAAGATAAGAAAATCAAAGAGACCATCGATGCGAAAAATGAGACAGATGCTCTCATATTCCGTTCAGAAAAATCTCTCAAAGATTATGGAGATAAAGTACCAGAAGAGATCAAAAACCAAATCAATCAAAAAATTGAGGCGGCAAAAGAGGCGATCAAATCTGACAATATCGATCTAATCAAAAAAGCAAGAGATGACCTCAATGAGACGATCCAAAAAATTGGAGAATCTTTAAAAGGACAAGAAGCTGCTCAAGGGGGACAAGAAGCTCCAAAAGCAGAAAATGCTGCAGAAGATGCAGAAGTTGAAATTCTTGATCCAGAAGAGACTAAATAATTATCTCTCTAGTGCCCGCTATTAACTGGCGGGCACTTTATTTTTACAATAGGCAAATGATCCCAGTCCGTAGTGTTATGACCCGAGTGTTGATTTGATTTTCCATGCCAGGAAGAATCGACCCCGCTAGCGCCGAAAAACAGACTGTTTTTTCCAAATTTACCATTTAATTGATCAATAGCTTGCATAAGAATTTTTCTTTTAGGATTTACCTTTTTTGCAAACAAATCTGTAGGGGCTTGATTTTCTTGGATTAAATCGGTTAAAACTACCCCACACTTTTTATACCGCTTCCCTTCATAAAAAATTTCCTGAAGTGCTTGTTTTGCTGTAGCTATAATCTCAGAACTATCACTTGTGGGGGTATTAAATTCCCTTTTTCCCTCATAAACTTCAAGGCCGTCATGGGCAAAGACAGTGATTGCTGAGGCAAGGCTTGCTTGACTCCGCAGTTTTTCTCCAGCCGAGCTTGCAAATGTTGAGAGCGCCTCTTCAAGCGCCTCTCTCTGAGTAATAATTTTCCCAAACAATCTTGAAACTGTAATGCTCTTTTTAGCTTTTGACTCCTCCATTTGATGACATTGAATGCCTCTCAACTCCCATAACATTCTCTCTCCCACCACCCCCATTTTAATTCTAACAGAAGGGGGATCCATGCTAGCAAAATCAAGTGCATTACGAATTCCCATGCTTTTTAAAAGTTTAGTTTTATTAGACCCAATTCCCCAAACATCGCCGATTGTATAGGTAGAAAGGACTTTATTTCGGACGTGAGGATCAGTGAGATCAAAAACACCACAATCTTTTTTTGCTATACTGCTCGCCACTTTTGCAAGCGTCTTTGTAGGGGCAACTCCGAGTGAAATTGGGATTCCCACCCAATCTTTCACCTTTTTTCTAAGGGCAACGCAATCTGAAAAAATTTTAGCCCCGTTTCTTTCATCTGGATAGGAGAGAAAGGCCTCGTCAATTGAATAAATCTCCATCTGCGGAGCAGAGGTTGATAAAACATCCATCACCCTCCTAGACAAATCTCGATAGAGCTGAAAATTTGAAGAAAAGACAGCGACTCCATGACGCTGACAAAACTCTTTGATTTGAAAATGGGGCTCCCCCATTTTTATCCCCAATTTTTTAGCCTCATTGGAGCGAGAAATCACGCATCCATCATTATTCGAAAGGACAATAGTAGGGACCCCCTCTATTCTTGGATTAAAGAGCCTCTCACAAGAGACAAAAAAATTATTACAATCGGCAAGAACAATCAGACCGGATGAATCACGCAAGTAACCACTCCCCAAACCTGAAATTCCCCTTCATCCCCCACTAATTTTTTAACAATTAGCTCCCCTTGAATCGCCCCCACCACAATTTTTCCAACAGAAGGGCTCACACTTCTATCCACAATCAAAAGATCGCCATCTTCAATCCCCTCATACCTCCCTTTAGCTCCAACTACCTTGAAAAAAAATGTAGCCGCAGCCCTTTTTACCAAAAGCTCATTGAGATTGATTCCCAACTCTACTCTCTCATCCTCAAAGACATTATTCTGAAAAAGCGCCATGTATCACCCCTTCAGACATTGTTCCCCAATCAGAAAAAAACCACAAGAAAAAGCTGAGGGATTAACCCTCAGCTTTGATTAAAGACGCTCTTTTAGTTGCCAGGGGCAACGTAGTTAGCGCTATCCCAGAACGAATAATTCTGGAATTCGAACCAATCATAGAGATTGAAGTAGTTCAATCTATAGAAGAGCTCATACAAGAATACATATCGATAGTACTTATCTGCAGGGTAGACTGGTATTACAGGGGTTGGCACTGGAGTTGGTGTTGGTGTTGGAGATTCTGGCAATATATAGATCTCATTTACCCGAACAACAGGGCAACCAATATGAGTCCATGTATTTCCCACAGCAATAAGAAGGGCATCGCTGGGATTGCTAACGGTCGGATTATCGATGGTAATCGCAGTTTTTTCCGTCATTGTAAAATCTCTTCCCACAATCACTTCAACAGCTCCATCCACCCCTTTTGCCGTTAAATAGGCTATATTTGGAATAGAGCAACTTCCTGTCATATTAAAATCTCTAGAGGCATTTACATTGATTAACCCATTAGTAGCAAATAAGTAGACATCGGCACTAAGGTCATTTCCTGTCTTCATATTCATGTCTCTGCCTGTAGTAAAGGTGATTTCCCCAGTACCGTTGAGTCTTGAAGAGGCGATAGTTTTATAACCACCACTTCCCCCTAAGAAGTTGATATCTGTAAGGGCCGTCACTGTAATGCTACCATCTCCATCAATAATAAATGATGCTGAGGGGTTTGCAAAAGAATTTCCTCCATAACCTGCAATCAAATTTATATAATTAGGGGCATTATTAGACTGACCTATGTTAATATTCCCCCCATTTGTTACTTGCAAATGGGCAAACCCGTTCGTTGCACTGGAAATATTTCCCCCATTAAAAATAAACTGGGCATCATTAGAAGAGGCTCCTAAATTAATATCTCCTGTTGTTACAGAAATATAAGAATCTGCTGCTTGGGCAGACCCTCCTTGCAAAATCAAAAATCGATTAATAGTTCCTGTTACGCCAGAGTTTGCAGAAATGTATGCGCTACTGGATGATGCTGTCCCTCCAGTCATGATTAAATCTCTCCCCACCGTAGCAGTTGCACTCCCGCCCGAAACATAAGCGGAGCCACTTACGCTAGCTCCCCCAGTAATATAGAGATCTCTCGCAGTTGTCAGTGTTACACTTCCTAAATTGCCACTTGTCATAATTCTAGCCTCATTTAGACTACTTCCTGAAGCTCCCCCGGTGAGATTAATATCATAGGCAGAAATGGCAATTGAATTGGCGCCAGAGCCACTGGAAATAATACTGGCCCGGTTTCTCATTCCGACAGTTCCCCCAACAAGATTCAAATCCCCCGCTAACGTAATTGCTATGTTCGATCCTGTTGTAAGACTTCCGATATAAGATTCATTATTAGAGGAACAACTTCCCCCTAGAATTGTCAAAGAATTTGGGTTGGTAGTTTGACCAATTAAAACAGAGGCTCCATTAATCGAAGCACGGGAACAACTACTTCCACTTACCAAAATATCCCCAGTTCCGCTTGTTGTCGAGTTTATTATAATATTCACCCCTTTTAAGGACGACTCTGTATCAGAAATACCCCCACCATAAAGATTCAATTGATCCCCAAAGGTGACTTGAACCGCTCCAGATGCAGTGGTAAATCCTGTTTGAACAGCCGTCATCGATGTAGGCCATGAGCTAAGTCCTAAATTAATAATAGGTGCAGCCATAACGATGATAGGGGTAGAGGCTGTTACTCCAGTCCCTGTCATTGTCCCTTTTGCATTTACTTGAATCGTATTGCCTGCAGCCAAACTAAGAGTAGTTCCACTCGACCAGGTAAAATTATCTGAGACCGTAATTGTACTTTCAGCGGGATAATACCCTTGTGCTGTAATACTCAAATTGCCATTTGTTAAAGCGTTAAGCAGAGCGGTGGTTGTAATCATGGAATCGACTGTCCCCGTCGTATATAAAGTTGGGGAATAATTTGTTCCGTAATTAGCTACCCCCCCCACAATAATATCTGAATTTGTCAAAGAAAGCGTTCCAAAAACTCCACTAGTGCTTGTAAATAAAACAGATCCATTTACTCCTAAATATCCATTACAAGTAAAATTTCCTGAACCGCCGCTACTTACCCCTGTTGCCTGAAGAGTTCCTAAAAACAGGAGGGAATTATTCGCAGAAATTGTAACAGTACCTCCCGTCCCTGTAACAGAAGCATTTGCTAAAAGTTGCGCAGTGGAATTTACATAAACATTTGCTGTGGGACAAGTACCTGTTAGTGTCCCAATCGTAATAGAGCCCGCCCCTCCTGTAGCCGAAGTATTAATAAGAGCGCCGGCTTGGATATCAATCACGTTTCCGTTAATCAAAACATCTGAACTGCTTATAATCGTACCAGAAACCTGGACAAGCCCCCCGCATCCATTTAACGGATCAGCAATCATCGTAACAGCGCCGACACTCCCCAGACATGCAGCAATATTAATAGAGCCTGTCTGATTAATTGCTAAACTATATAAGTTTCCATCAGCCTTTAAATAAACACTTTCTGCAGAAATTGTCCCACCAGAGCTAATTCCTGTTGCAGTCGCTGAGGCAGTACTATTTGTTAAAATTAGAATTCTATCTGAATTACCTGGCTGCACCAAAAGATTCAATCCCGCACCAAATGCTACTGTATCGCACGCATTTATTGTTCCACTATCAATCACCTGATATCCAATAAAAGTAACATCTCCGACTGTCGCAGTAACTACTCCTAAATTCGTAACGCTGGTTTGAGAGCTCCCCGTAAAAGTCATCGGATTCGTAGGATCGAAAGGACTACTCGCTAATTGAAGGGTAGATGCAAGAAATGAACCAGCCATAATTACGCCCGACGAAGCTATTGTAATCCCCGCTGGATTAATTATATAAATATTCCCGTTTCCACCCACACTCGCAGCTGCATTCAAAGTGCCTATAATGTTAGTAGCAGATCCACCAGTCGCAGTATTGAGAACATAATAATCTCCAACACCAGAACCATTCAAATAGGTAAAATTAAGGGTCTCACCTGTCCCCACACTAAAAGTATCCCAATTAATTGCTGTAACTGGATTTTGGGAGTTTACAGTTAATGTTCCAACCCCCCCAGAAAACGTTGCAGCCCCCTGGACAACAGTCGGCGTTGTAGGATTCGCTCCTAAATATGAAGTAATGAGTAATCCTATATAAACAAAATGACGCGCCATAATAATACACTCTTAGTTATTTTAATTTGATAAATAACATAATTGTATTATTATGAAAACAATTATCTTTTAGCCCAACATAAAGATTTTTATGATGTCTTGAAAAGTCACATATATAAAAAATGCAATCATCAAAACAACAAAGGGGAGAACGATTTTCTCTAGAACTTTAGAAGAAATTCGTCTTCTTGTAATCATTTCCCATAGAGAAAATGTGATATGTCCTCCATCCAAAACTGGTATAGGAAGGAGATTTACCAGGCCTAAATTCAATGAGATAAGACCCATCCAATAGAGAGCTTCTTTGTAACCGATTCCAAGTCCTTGCTGCATTACTGAGACAATTCCCACTGGACCTGAAAGCCATTTTGGACTTATTGACCCAGTTACTAAAGAAGAGATTGTATGAACTGTTTCTGAAATAACATCATCAAAAACTTGCAAAGGGGAAGGATTGTATACAACTCTTTTATCAGCAACACCCAACCCTAAAATAAGACGCTTTGCAGATTTTCTATCCTGCTTTAAACTGGTTGCAATTTGAGGCTCATACCCCTCCCTCTTAGCTTGTTGTAGGGTCTGTATCTGTTCAATCGATATAGGCTCAATCGGATTTAATAGAACAAGCTGCCCCTTCTCTCGCAAACCATTACCAGTTCCAATCGCATCTGTAAGTTCTTTAAGATCTTTCCAATTGACACTCTCGACAAATTTTTTATTCGCATTAAGCCAAGAGACTGTTTCAGCTCCCGCTATTCTATCTACAACGATCAAAACTTTATTAGTTCTAAGCTCTTTAAAGATCTCAAGACCATTAGAAACTGGTTGTCCCCCTACAGCCAAAATATGATCCCCTGGCATTAAAGGTCCATCCAAACCAGAAATAGAATACTCTCTAGATCCTGTTTCATCAGGCAAATCTGAATCAATGTAAGCAAACTTCCCTTTAACAATCCCTAACACATCCACTTCGTAGGGTATAAAAAAGAGTTCTTCTTGTGCATTTGTAATCCCTAAAGCCCGCTTCCAATCCAAAAACTCATCTTTCTGATCGGCATTGATCTGCAAATCATTTAATAACACTCTTGGAACTCTGATGTGTAACAGGGCCCCTTTTCTTTCTATCGTGAGATAAGCGTCGCCCCGATTTACAATTTTATTAAGTTCGAGCAAGGAAAAAACAGTTTCCCCATTTGCCCAAACTACCCGATCACCCTCTTGAATACCTGAGTTATAAGCAGATGAATATTGTCCTAATCTTGGATCAAATCCAGAAAAAATCAAAAAGTTTGCAGGAGTAACCCCAATTGTATTTACCCCTTTTGGGTACCCCGTCATGGGATAGGATTGTAATCGATATTGATAAGCCTCTCTCTGATTTGTGAAATAATTAACTTTATTACCTTGTATATCAATAGAGTCAGAGTTTGCAATACCTCCATAAATCAAATCTTTAAAACCGCCAAATTTCTTTCCCCCATACTCTGTAATTGTATCTCCTGGTTTTACACCATTTTGAATCAATTGAGACCCTGGCTCCACCCAGCCTATAATATTAGTAAACTCTTGAAATCTCTTTTCTCTACCCCCAAGAGCCCAAATCATGGAAAACACAAGAAATGCAAATACAATATTTACAAGGGGGCCCATGATAGCTACTTTAATTCTGTCAATCGGACGCTTTCCATAAAACCCATCTTTAATTTGATGTGGATCTACACCCTTTTCCTTTTCCATTCCAGCAATTTTTACATAACCGCCGAATAATAAATAGCATACCTGCCATTTAACCCCATCTCTCATCCAAGTATGAATAGGCTTACCAAAACCTATACTAAAAACTTCAACTCTCATCCCCACACGCTTAGCAACTAAGTAGTGGCCCATCTCATGAATAAACACCAAAAAGCTCAAACCGAGCATTGCTAGGATAATATGTAATAAATCAAAATTCATAGTTTACAATCTCTTTGCTTCAAGCCGAGCCTCTCTATCCACCTCGAGCAATGTATCCACCCCAATTTTATGGAGCGCGGTATGCCTTCCGAGAAGAATTTCCAACTTTTCAGCTATTTGCAACCAGTTTAACTCACCCCTACAAAACCTTTCAACAAATACCTCATTTCCGGCGTTTAAAACGCATGGCAAACTCCCTCCAATCCTCATCGCATCATAAGCAAGCGCTAAACATCTAAATTTTTTTAAATCAGGTAAATAAAATTCAAATTTACTAAATTTTCCAAAGTCGAATTTATTTTGATCTCGTTTTATCCGATTTGGATAAGTCAGCGCATACTGAATAGGGAGCTCCATACTAGGGGGATTGATTTGAGCCTTCATCGATCCATCGACAAATTCTATAAAACTGTGAACTAAACTTTGGGGGTGAATCACAACATCAATCTTCTCAAGAGGTAAGTCAAAAAGCCATTTAGCCTCAATAACTTCAAATCCTTTATTCATTAGCGTAGAGCAGTCAATACTCACCTTTCCACCCATTTTCCAAGTCGGATGATTAGAGGCCGACTCTACAGTCACCTGCTTTAGATCTTCCTCGCTTGCATGCAAAAATGGCCCCCCCGAGGCTGTTAAAATTACTCTCGAAATCTCTGATTTATCTTCTCCAAGTAAGCACTGAAAAATGGCGCTATGCTCACTATCAATCGGAAAAATTTCCACTTGTTTTGCCTCGGCAAGACCCATGATATACTCACCTGCTGAAACCAAAACTTCCTTGTTGGCAAGACCGATCTTCTTTCCCGCTTTAATCGCCTCAATCACAGGCAAAATAGCTTGAGATCCTACAAGGCCTATAATCACTGTATCAATACTATGATAACTAGCCACCTCACAAAGACCGCTCATCCCACTCACTACATTCCAACCAGGGTGGCGCCTCTTCAATTCTCTAGCAGCCTTTTCATCAAAAAGGGCAATAATTTCTGGTTGAAACTCTAAGGCTTGCGCTTCCATCAAGTCAACACTATCTCTAGCAGCAAGACCTACAACCTTCACTCTCTCCCCTAAATGCCTTGCGACATTTAGCGTCTGCCTCCCAATCGAGCCAGTACTTCCCAAAACTGTAATTTTCTTTTCCATAGGTCGCAATCCTAGCACCCTCTCCAAGTTTAAATAAAGAAAATTAGCTCAATCTTTTTAAATTACACAATCGATTTATATGTATTGAAGTAAGAGAGATTGCCCCTATTAAAAATAGAATAGTAACCATTAACCCTGATGTAGACAAGGGGATACCGTAGACTGAGACCATATGTCTTGTCAGAGCAACTGACAAGACAGCGGCAACAAAAGCAATAAAGCAAGAGAGGTAAATCATCGGCTTTAAACGAGATACAAACAATCTCGCGGTAACAGGTGGCACTATAAGAAGAGCTAAAATAAGAACTACCCCAATCGCCCTAAAAGCCCCTACAAGGGTCAAACTTGTTTGAAAAATAACTATATAGTTAAGTAACACTGGAGAAATTTTTGAAAGCTTTGAAAATTCGGGGTCAAAGGAGGTGACCAAGTATTCTTTGAAAAAAAGATTCATGCAAAGAAAATTCCCGATTACTAAAATCAGTGCAATCCAAATGTCATTTTTATGGATCATATCGACATTACCCATAATGATTTCTGCTCCGATATGAATGTTTTTTGTAAAAACAGTAACTAAAATAATTCCCACGGAAAATAGAGAGGTGAAAACAAGGCCGATACTCGCATCCTTGGAAAGTCGCAAGACTCTATTAAAAAAGTCGATGCATACCATTGTAAGTAAGCTAGCAATAATTGAGGCTAGGATGAGGAGCTTCATATCTATTTCGAGCAACTCACTAAAGGGTCTTGCAAAAAAATAGTGCAAAATCAAAAAAGATCCAACAACACCGAGTAAGACTGTATGGGAAATTGCATTAGCAACCATTGACATTTTCCGAGTTACTAAAAACGAGCCAACAATAGCTGCTGAAATTCCAAGCAACGAGAGAGTTATAATCTGAATTTCATCAACGGCTAAATCTTCAAAGCCATATTTTCCTTGACATGCAGCTACCATATGCCAAAACAATTCCTGAAAAAAACCAACAAACGTCTTTCCCCAATAACTTTTATCCATCTGAATCCGGAATCGGTTGTTTATGTGGGTCAGTTTTTGGATCACCCAAAAGCTTGACCAATTTTTCTTCTAGTTCAGGGGTAATCGCATGCTCCATCTCTTCTGCACTTTTATGAACATCTTCAGCCTGAACATCAAGACAGGTAAAAAGATAGACTTCCCACAATCTATGCAACCGAATAATTCTCTTAGCCTTTCTCTTTCCAAGATCGGTGAGAACATAGCCATGATTTGCCTCTATGATCTTTTTAAGTTTCATCATTTGCATCACAACCCATAATACAGGTCGATTCAAGTGAAACACCTCTTTCAAATCTTTAAAGGATACAGGGCCCTTAGACTTAAAAATGTATTTCAAGATATTTTCTTCCAGGCAATTCATCCTAAAACTGTTGCGCCGTATTACCCTACTAACAAGACTCCTCTTTAAAGAAAAAATAAGGGTCATCAAGGTAACAAAAACAGCAAGAATCATAATCACAGGACCTGCTGGCAAAGCTAATTTCCCCCCATATTTTGCACTAAGCCAAATTGAGCCATTAACGGAAAGAACAAGACCAAAAAAACCGATTCCCACCCCAAAAAGGCTACTTACAACAAACATTTGCCAAAATTTATTTGCGTATTGTCTAGCACAAACAGCTGGAGCTATTAACATTCCAGCCATTAAAATCACCCCTACACTCCTGATACCTATCACAATTGCTAAAACAATCAAAACAATCGTTGCACCCTCAAGCCTTTTAATCGCAAACCCATTCATTTTAGCAAAATCGTGATCAAAATTTATCACTTTTAATGCTGAGTGATTCCATACAATAAAGAGCAAAATAAGCCCGCTTAAAACTGCATAAATATAGACATGGACCCAAAGCATAGTTGCTGTTTGTCCATACAAAAGGGCCCCCACTTTTTGATACCAAATAGGCTCTGAAAACTGCAATCTACTTGCAATTAAAACGCCTATCCCAAGAAATGTCGATAGGACAAAGCATAGTGCCGTATCACTGTTTAGTAAAAGCCTCTTTTCTAAAAAATGGACCAAAAATAGCCCTAAAATGCCCGAAAAAAACGCCCCGAGCAAAACCACTAAAGGGAAGCTCATGGGACTTTGATCAAAAAGAAAAGAAAACAGGGAAATTCCTAACACAATCCCTGGATATGCTGCATGGGAGAGTGTTTCCCCAATAAGCGCCCTTTTTCTGACAAAGACTAAAACACCTACCAGACTTGCAACCAGACCCATAAGCATCGAACCCACCGTTGATGCAGAGAGGATAGAATTGGTAAAAAACTCATTGAGCGAAAACAAATTACTTAGTCCCTTCAGCTTTTTCTTTTGCATACAAGAAGGCCTCTTCTAAAAGCCCCGCTTTTTGGCCAAACGCTTTTACCAAATTTTTAGAGTTGAAAGTCTCTCTAAGCGGACCTGCAGCTACAATTCTCATATTTAATAAAATAGCCCAATCAAAATAGCTTTCGACCGTGTTTAAATCGTGGTGAACGATGAAAATTGTTTTTCCTTGACTTGCCAATTCTTTCAAAATATCCACAATAAACTTTTCTGTAGTCATATCGACGCCTGCAAAAGGCTCATCTAAAAAATAGATGTCTGCATCTTGAAAAAGGGCCCTTCCTAAAAAAAGCCTTTGCTGCTGACCTCCAGAAAGTTCAGAAATTTGACGATTGCGAAGAGCCCCCATCCCAATTTTACCTAAAATTTTTTGAGCTTCTAGTTTATCGCTTTTACTAGGCCTTCTAAACCAGCCCAGTCTCCCATACCGTCCCATCAAGACAACTTCAAAAGCGGTAATCGGAAAATCCCAGTCAATACTCGATCTCTGAGCGATATAAGCAATTTTACCCATCACTTCGTCTAGTTTTTTCCCAAAAAAACGGACTTTTCCCGAAACTGAGGGAACTAACCCTATCATTGCTTTGATTAAAGTGCTCTTTCCCGCCCCATTGGGACCAATAATCGCAGCAATTACCCCCTTTGGAACTTTAAATGCTAAATCCCAGACAACAGGCTTTCGATCATATGTGACCGTTAAATCTGTCACTTCTATTTCATTCATTGTAAATTACTCTCCAAAACCCCTGCATTGTACTCTAGCATTTCTAAATAGCCTTTTCCGCCTAATGTGTCACCATATAATGTGCTTTTTGCTAGATGAATTTCTACACCTCTGTGAGCGCATGCCTCTTTGACCTTCTCAAGTGAATCAGAACTTAAGTTATTTTCTGGGAAAATCACTTGGATGTGATACTTACAAACGTGATCTACAATCTCTTTTATTTGCATTACACTAATTTGCTCATCCGGAGCAAGCCCTTGCAGAGCATTGACCCTAACTCTCCAACTATCATCCTCTATCTCTGTTGAAGTGGCAAAATACCTTTTAACAAAATAGTTAAATGCGTCATGACTTGTTACTAGATATCGTTTTTCTGCAGGGATACTTTGCATCCTTTTACTAATTTGAGCATCTTCACTAATAAACTCTGCTTTCGTGAGATCTCCCCTCTCTTTGTATATCTTGCTATTTTCAGGATCAATTTCGATCAACTTTTTTAATACAAAATCAATACACTCACTCCACAAAGAAATATTCATCCATATGTGAGGGTCGAGCTGCCCATCGACATAAATAATTCTATCAGGATATTTTTTCAGAAGCTCATCTCCTAAAAAAACAACATTTTTATGATGTTTCAATTGGTATTGCATACTGCCAGAATGTTCTAAAAAAAGGCCATTGGCGAAAACAACATCGGCATAATTAAATTTTTCTCCATCACCCTTCACCACCTCATACGAATGAGGATCCTGATTTTCCCCTACCATCGAAATCACCTTAACCCGATCTCCTCCGACACGTCTGACTAAATCAGCGACAAAGGCAGTTGTAGCAAGAACTCTAACCTTTCCATCATCTTGAACCCATCCAGAAAAATCATTTCTAATTTGGGTGCCACATCCAACTAAAAACAATAAAACTAAGAGAAATTTTGCCATGTGTAGAATCCTTTGCTGCATCCTGTTGTAAACTGAAATCGCACCGCATAATTCCCTATTTTTTGAATGTCTGTAACAGTCACATTCGGGTCCTGCGGCCTATCATTTTGTGCACATCTGGCGCAAGGGCAACTCTCTTGCAGTGTAGAAAACCTCCACTTTACAACCCTCCCTGCTCTAGAGATCTCAACATGATGAGAATCGATTTGAGTCACTTCTATTTTTTTTTGAGAATCATCATCACACAATTTCGCGCTGATCTCAAGGGCAATTTTCCAAAGAATTTCCTCGCTTAAGGAAAATTTTGCCCCCTCCCCCAAATCAAGATTTCTCATTAATAGAGGATCTATCGGGACTTGCCCTAGCAGTTTAGTATTAAATTTTTTAGAAAGGACCTCTCCCCCACCCTCACCAAAAACCCTATGCTTTTCCCCCGTTAGAGGATCTTGATAATAACTCATATTTTCAATAATACCTAAAATCGGGATCTTGGAATTTTGGAAGAGATACAGGGCTTTTTCGACATCAATGGTAGAAATTTTTTGAGGAGTGGTAATTGCGATAGCTCCATCAATTTTAAGTTTTTGAAGAATGGTTAGATGAATATCCCCTGTTCCTGGGGGGAGATCTATAATTAGCAAATCTCTATTATCCCACTTAACCCCAGTTAAAAATTGTTCTATTACCCCATTGACAAGAGGAGCTCTGACAGGAGCCCCTTTATCGAACTTCGGAAAATAGGCGGCTGAAACGACCTCCAAGCCTTTAGAAGTAGCTGGAACTAATAACCCTGCATCTACATAAGGGAGAGTATCTGGCAAAAGCATCTCCTTTAAAGAGGGTCCATAAATATCGGCATCTATTAAGCCAACTCTCCAACCTAAAATTTTAAATAATAAAGCTAAACTAACACTAATTGTCGATTTACCGACCCCGCCCTTTCCTGAGCCTATTAAAAGAATTTTCATTTCCACATAATACCACACCAAATTATTTTATATCTTGCAAAAAAATATTAATAACATTTAGTATACGATTGAATATTTTTTTTTACGAAAGGAAAGTTGAATATGCCATACAAAGCAGAAACAGTAAGTGGATTAAAATCTCTTGACGACATTGAAGATGTAATCTCAAGAGCTATTAAAAAGGTAAATGGGAAAAAAGAGAACGATCTTTGCAAATACCTTCCTATGTCAGTGGGAGGCTACATGCACCATTTCACACTAAGAAAAATGAAATTAAAACAACCTTCTGAGCTAAGCGCTTTAATTGAAAAATTTATTATAGCATCCAATAAGCCTACCATCATCTCTCCAAAGCAGAGAGCAGCTCGAGGCTCTAAAAAAAGAAAAGATCAAATTACTTTTACAAAAACACAATTAGATCGTCTTTTAAATATGGCTAAAATTTCTGGAGACAAAGAAATGGTCTCCGTTCTTAGTCCAAAAAAATCTTTAATAGCTTGCAAACGTGAATTAATTCAATCGATCAAAGCGGGTGTAGCTGACCAAAATCTTTGGAACACTTTTACTGAGATCGTCCAAGGACAATTCAACGCAGAAGCTGCACTAGAACAGCTCTTTAATCGTTAAGCTTTCTTTTTAAAAAGCCTTTAGACCCCGTGTTTAAAGGCTTTTCTCTTGTCTAATTTTTTTCCATTTGCTATATTTATACGTGATACAAACAACCAGGATTTAACTATGTCAGAAAAAACTTCTACTAGTTCAGCCTTTAAAGGACTTCGTGGCATTCTATGGCCGGTCCATGGCTTCGAACTTAAAAAATTTCTTCCTATGGGCATCATGATGATGTGCATACTTTTTAATTACACCATCTTGCGCGATACAAAAGATACACTCGTTGTAAACTCCCCAGGAGGAGGCGCTGAGTGTCTTTCTTTCTTAAAATTGTACGGTGTAACACCTGCTGCGATCTTGTTTATGATCGGGTTTGTAAAACTTGCAAACGTGTTTACTAGAGAAAAACTTTTTTACGTCATTCTAGTACCATTCTTAGTCTTTTTTGGCCTTTTTGGATTTGTGATCTATCCTAACAAAGATCTTTTCCACATGAGCTTAACTACTATTCAAAACTATCAGCAACAACTTCCAAATCTACACTGGTTCATCCCTGTGATTGGAAATTGGAGCTATAGCCTATTTTATATCCTATCAGAACTCTGGGGAAGCGTTGTACTTTCCATGCTCTTCTGGCAGTTTGCTAACGAAATCACAAAAGTAGACGAAGCAAAACGTTTCTATGGAATGTTTGGAATGCTCGGTAACGTTGGACTGATGTTATCAGGACCAACCATTATCTTCTTTGCGAAGTATGCAAAAACTCTTCCAACACATATCGATGGATTCGGAGTTAACTTAAAGTTCCTTATGGCAGCTGTTGTTTTCTCTGGTCTAATTGTGATTGCAACTTACAGATGGATGAATCAAAACGTCCTAACAGATCCAACTCTTTACCAACCTGGACAAGGGAAGAAAAAAGAGAAGGCAAAACTTTCAATCGGAGAAAGCTTCCGTTATATCCTAAGCAATCCATACTTAGCATTGATTGCAGTTCTAGTACTCTCCTACGGTGTTGCAATTAACCTCGTAGAAGGTATCTGGAAAGGTCAAATTAAAATCGCTTACCCAGACAAAAACGACTACAACATGTTTATGGGAACATTCTCAACATGGACTGGTGGTATCACAATTCTTCTTATGATCGTTGGAAACAACATCCTAAGACGTTTAAGCTGGCTAAAAGCTGCGATTATTACCCCAATCATGATCCTTATCACTTCAACAATCTTCTTCTTCTTCGTCTGGAACGGAGCGAAGAGCACACCGTTTGCCCCTCTAATGGGAACAACTGTTGTGATGGTTGCTGTGATTGTGGGTATGGTACAAAACGTTCTCTCAAAAGGGACAAAGTACTCCCTATTTGACTCAACAAAACAAATGGCCTACATCCCACTTGACCAAGAAGCGAAAGTGAAAGGACAAGCTGCAGTTGAAGTTATCGGCGGAAGAGCTGGTAAATCAGGTGGAGCTCTTGTTCAATCAACACTTCTAGCTGTCATCGGCGGAAGCGTATCACTCGCAAGCTTGACCGTAATTCTAGGACCTCTAGTAATTGCGATCTGTATTGCTTGGATTGCATCTGTAGTTGGCCTAAGCCGTAAGTTTACAGCTCTTGTTGAAAGCAAAAAACAAGAAGAGAAACAAGAGGCAACTCTTGCTAAATCTACAGCTTAGTCATACAAACTAAGTTGAGCTAGACTTAAAACCCTCACAAAAACTTGTGAGGGTTTTTTTTAACAAACAAAAAAAGAGGATGGGAGCGGAATTTGCGTTCACATCCGCAACTCACAACCTGCTTATTAGAAATGAGAAGACATCTTGGCGTTGGAGAGTTGGACAAAGCAGATGAACTGCTAGCCTCAATACAAAATTGTGGGAAGAGAATCGCAATTGCCAAAGCTGAGATACTTGATAAATATCACCTACACCACGATCTCAGAGCCCAACTTATGATCGACTCCTCTGATGAATCTATTTATAAAGCACTCACCAAACTCGCAACCGCATACATTCTTACACACTAAAGCATAAACTCAGCCCGCTACTGATTTCATTTTCCAGAAGTTCTCGCGGAAGATGATATTTAATCAATCGTTTTGAAGCTAAGACTCTTCAAATTAGCAAAAAACGATTGATTAAAGATCACTGTCAGAGAGATTCTGAATACGACAACCCGATTCTTACACCGTAAGCGCCGGTTCCAACAACCAATCTACTTCACTGCTCTTTTGGTTAGTGCAAAAAACTTTAACTCGCCCTGTAGCTAGTATCTTGATTGTTTTGGTCGGCACTATGGGCGAATATGTAGAGGGCTAGGTTTAAATCTGGGTAGTACTCTTTGAAAAATCCTGGTCAAAAAAGCAGCTCTAATGCAGAGACCTTTCTCCCCTATTTTAGTTGTAAAAGAAATCTATTTTGATTGATTTATTTTTTTTCCTCTGCTAATTAAAAACTGTATGACAGAAGAGGCAAAACCATTTAGTAAAACGCGGGCATTTTTTTGGCCCATATACCGTTATGAGCTCAAGAAACTCATTCCGATGCTGTTGCTCTTCTTTTTTATTTTGTTTAATTACACAGTATTGCGCGATACAAAAGACACACTAATTATAACAGCACCCAATTCGGGAGCAGAGGCTATCCCCTTTTTAAAAGTGTATGGAGTGTTGCCTGGCGCCCTTATTTTTATGTTTATCTATGCGAAAATGAGCAATGCCCTGAGCAAGCCTGCCCTCTTTTATGCAACTGTAACCCCATTTATCCTCTTTTTTGCACTATTTTCTCTTATCCTCTACCCAAATCGGGAGTTTTTACACCCAGTTGCTCTTTGTGATTGGATGCAAGCTCATTTATCTGATGGCTTTATGGGATTAATTGCGATCATTCGCAATTGGACTTTCTCCCTTTTTTATATCATGTCAGAACTGTGGGGAAGCGTTTGCCTATCCCTCCTTTTTTGGGGATTTGCTAATGATATTACCAAAGTAAATGAATCAAAAAGGTTTTATAATTTATTTGGATTAGGGGCAAATCTCTCCCTATTTTTTGCCGGAACTTTTATTATTTGGGCATCAAACCTTAGAACCACCCTTAATGTTGCTGATCCTTGGCAAGTCTCTCTCGACATATTAATGCTAGTTGTCGTGGCATCGGGATTAATCATTTTAGCCATTTATTGGTGGATCAATAAGTATGTACTAACAGACCCAAGATTTTATGACAGCTCCGCTCAAAAACAGCTTAAAGAAGATAAACCAAAACTTTCGCTAAAAGAGAGCTTAAAATTTTTATTATCGTCCAAATATTTAGGCTGCATCGCTATTCTTGTAATTGCATATGGAATGTGCATTAATTTAATTGAAGTCACCTGGAAGAGCCAGCTAAAGCTTCAATTCCCTAATCCTAATGACTACAGCGCCTTTATGGGACAATTCTCCCGAATTACAGGAATTGTTACTATGCTGATGATGTTTTTTGTAACAGGTAATGTTGTTAGGAAACTTGGCTGGAAAGTAGCTGCTTTAATCACCCCTGTTGTTTTATTAATTACCGGAGGTCTCTTCTTCACCTTCATGCTGTTTAATGAGCATTTAGCCGCCCAAGTTACCCTCTTTGGCACAACTCCCCTTTGGCTCGCTGTTATATTCGGAATGTCCCAAAATATTATGAGTAAGTCTGCCAAATACTCTCTTTTTGATCCTACGAAAGAAATGGCTTACATACCTCTTAGCCAAGAACTTAAAGTAAAGGGAAAGGCTACGGTTGATGTGGTAGGGGCTAGATTTGGAAAATCATCGGGCGCCTTTATCCAACAATTTCTCATTATTACCCTTGGTAGCATTAGTGCAATGGCCCCCTATATCGGCATCTTCCTTGGAGTGATCATCCTCCTCTGGATCATCGCGGTCATCTCCCTGGATAAAAAATTCAAAATTGCGATTACAGAAAAAGAAAAAAGCGAAAAGCTTTCTACCTAGAAGACCTTTGAGAAAGTTGATCCATTCCCCTTATTGGGAAAATTTAGAGATTTTTTAGCAGCTCTAGATTCGTTACCAAGAATATTATCCTAGATTTCTAGTAGAAAAAAGAGCTTTTTTTTCTATCCTGGTTCGCGTATACTGATTGTCCTATGTCCAGAAAATATGATATCACCAAAATTCGTAATTTTTCGATCATTGCACATATTGATCATGGGAAATCGACCCTTGCAGACAGATTGCTAGAGACGACTCAAACCGTTGCTAAACGGGATATGCAAGAGCAGCTCCTCGATGATATGGACTTGGAAAGAGAGCGCGGGATCACAATTAAAGCCCATCCAGTAACCATGTACTACACATCCCATGATGGCGACCTCTATCAAATTAATTTTATCGACACTCCCGGTCACGTCGATTTTTCTTACGAAGTATCTAGATCTCTTTCTGCTTGCGAAGGGGCTCTCTTGGTTGTCGACTCGGTACAAGGGGTCCAAGCTCAGACCCTTGCTAACGTCCATTTAGCTCTTGATAAAGGGCTCGAAGTGATTCCCGTAATCAACAAAATTGACTTACCCTCTGCTGACCCTGAAAGCATTAAGCGTCAAATTAAAGAGATTATCCATATCGACCCATCTAAAGCAATTCTAACATCGGCAAAAACGGGCCAAGGAATTGCTGAGGTGCTTGAAGAGATCGTCTACTCTCTTCCCCACCCTAGTGAACCTGAAGACAAAGTGTTGCGGGCGCTTGTATTTGATTCCCACTACGACACCTATAGAGGTGTGATGGTCTATGTCCGCGTTATGAGCGGAACGATCACGAAAAAGAGTCTCATCAAGCTCATGGCAACCGATAAAGAGTTTGAAGTACAAGAAGTCGGAATTTTTTGCCCTCGTGAAAAAGCAATAGAGGAACTTCATCCGGGGGAAGTAGGTTATGTCCTTGCTAATATTAAAAAACCGTCTGACGTAAAAATCGGAGACACCTTAACCTCTTCACTAAAGCCTTGCGCCGAACCACTTCCTGGATTTAAACAAATTTTACCCGTTGTTTTTGCCGCAATTTACCCGGTCGACGCCTCTGACTTTGAAGCTCTTACTGATGCGCTGAATAAACTTCGCCTTAACGATTCTGCTCTTAGCGTAGAGCCAGAAACCTCGCTTATTCTCGGAACAGGCTTTCGTTGCGGCTTTTTAGGGCTACTCCATCTAGAAATTGTATTTGAAAGACTCCAACGAGAGTTTGATCTCGATATTTTAACAACAGCCCCTAGCGTACGATACAGAGTACACCTATCGAGCGGAAAAATGCTTGAAATCGAAACCCCCTCCCATTTTCCCGACCCCTCAGTAATTGATTTTGTGGAAGAACCTTGGGTAAAATGCAATATTCTTACTCCAGCAGACTACCTCGGCTCGATTATGAGCCTAGCCCATGAAAAGCGTGGTGAACTCGTAAATACCGAATCGATCGACGGGTCAAGGGTCTATCTCCACCTCAAAATGCCCCTTAATGAAGTAATTATAGACTTCAATGACAAACTTAAATCTATCACACAAGGTTACGCCTCATTTGACTACGAGCAAGATTGCTACCTTCAAAGCGACATTATTAAACTTGAAGTAAAAGTAAATGACGAACCTATTGACGCCTTTTCCAATCTTGTTCACAGATCGAAAGCAGAATTCAAAGGTAGAGCGATGTGCAAGCGTCTTCTTGATGTCATACCTCGCCAAATGTTTAAAGTGCCTATCCAAGCAGCCGTTGGTGGAAAAATTATTGCCAGAGAGACCCTAAGTGCAATGTCCAAAAACGTAACAGCTAAATGCTACGGGGGTGATATTACCCGAAAGAGAAAGCTGTGGGATAAGCAGAAAAAGGGTAAAAAGAAGATGAAGGAATTCGGAAAAGTGAGCATCCCTCAAGAGGCCTTCATCGAAATTCTCAAAACCGATAACGATTAATTTTCGCTATTCTTAAATGGAACTAACAGGAGTCTATTTTTGATTTATTGTATCAAATTTAGATCTATAGGGATTTCGATTCAAACCCCTTTTTTTCTTTCAAGCATCTTTCTATTTAAATTTTTCTCGCGCGGGCCTATTTGAAGATAGGCCCACTGCAAGCGATCAAAGAGATAATAATGCTCTTAACCCAAAAGCGAAATGCATCTTTTAATCATTAACTCCTTTTTTAAGGATGATTCGTTCGAACTTGCTCCAAAAGGGCTGTGACTTCTAGATCCTCTTTCAATTGAGGAAGGAGAGCTTCACAGATCTGACCAAAATTTAAAAAATTAAACGGTGATATCGCAAATCTCGAGTATTTTAAAAAATGCGACCCTTGCTGAACTGTTGTATCGTAAATCAAAGCTGTCAGAAGTGAACCTAAGGCCCCACTTCTATCAGAGCCCATTGCGCAATGAACTAGTACAGAATTTCCTTGAGCTAGCTCTTGAAGCGCTTTAACCATTAAAGTTTTCACGACAGGAAGGGTGAAACACTCCAATCTAACTTCCTCCTCTGGACTACCTGCTAAGTGATTGACTAAAAGATCCTCACCAGATGTCTGATAATAATCAAATGAACCATCTCCTCTGTTTTTTACTGCTCGAATAATTAGACCAAAAGATGCAGGAATAGGTGTAATTGCTCTCTTACCAACAATATCCCCCCCATCAGCTGGATCAACCCCGATCACTTCTATCCCTCTAGCTTCTCTTCTAAAAGAAGTAGAGCTAAAACGACTCCTATCAAAAAACTCAACGCCATATCGAGGGCCTTGGGCGTAAGCACCACCGATAAAAAGGGGGTAGGCCAAAACTTGATTGAGCATTGGCATAACCTGATAGTCGTTAGAAAGTTGATCACGCCCCTCCATTTGTACCGCTGTTAGATCTTCTCTTTCAAATAGTGGAACAATCCCCCGAACAAACACTTGCATGTCAAGGAACTCCTTGGGATAGGAACTCATCGCTAAATCCCCCCCGACAGAGCCAACTGCTGCTCCAGCTCCTACTCCTACTCCTACTCCTACTCCTACTCCTACTCCTACTCCTACTCCTACTCCTGCTTGTGCTTGTGCTTGTGCTTGTGCTCCCGCCTCAGGCGTTTTTGGAGCCTCAAAGAATCTTTTAAAGAAATCTTTTGATTTATCAATACAATAACTTACAAACGAAACAAAATCGCTTAAAATTTTTTTTACTATATCGGTTATTCTGGTATAAGAGGGAGAACTAATAGCTCTCTGAGCGAAAGAACCTAGATTGCTCATACAATCTGAAATAGGTATTAGCATGAAACTCCTAAAAATTATTTTTATCTCAGTTATTATAAAGGTAATCGATTAAATAATGAAGACTAAATCCCTATAAAGAAAGTAGCGTGCTAAGGTGAGGGCCTGCAAGAGTATAGTGTCGAGAAAGTGCTAAGCTATTTAGCTTAAGCCTAGTATTCATAGCCTCTTGAGGGTTATGATCAAAGACGGTAGCTCTTTCTAAAGAATTTCGTTGTAGATCGGAGATGATATCGCCACAGAAGAGGGTGTTTTGATAGAGGTAGGCGGTGTGGCCGGGGGTGTGGCCATAGGCTGCCAAGGCGGTTATTGTGGGGACAGATATTTGACCAGGTTCGATAAGCTGGATCTCCCCTTCATGCCCCTCTATTGTTTTGCGAACAAAGGGGAGGTACTTTTTATTACGCTCTGTCATCTCGATTTCTTGGGAAGGATTGATCCAATGCTCAAACTCCCTCTTTGGAATAAAAAGTTTCACTTTGGGGAAAAGGGGTAACCCACCGATGTGATCGGGATGAAGGTGGGTAAGAAAAATAAACTGCACATCTCTTATTTCATGACCACTTTTTTTTAAGGCCTTTTCAAGGTGGCCGCAACTAGGACCGAAATAGTTGCCACACCCTGTGTCTATCAGACCAAAACCTTCGTTAGTTTTAATCAAAAAACAATTGACTGGAGTGGTTACTCGTATATCGTCTCTTCCATCCAAAAAATAGTTTTTCTCTACAAAATCAAAACGCCCATCACAAAGAAGCCAAACAGTTTCAGGCATTGTAGGATCCTGATGCAGCACTTCCTCCAAGCCCTGTCCAATTTGTATGAAAGAATGTCCCTTGAGGCTTATCTATCCTCTCATAGGTGTGAGCTCCAAAATAGTCGCGTAACCCTTGGAGTAGATTTGCTGGCAATCTCTCTGAGGTCGCCCCATCAAACCAGGCGATAGCTGAGCTAAAACAGGGGGTCGGAACTCCATGTTCAACAGCCAAAACGACTGCTTTTCTCCAACCTTCTAATGCTCTAACAACTGCGCTTTTAAAGAAATCATCGTAGAGTAAATTTTGAAGGTCCTTATTTTTATCAAAAGCCTCTTTAATTTTGCTTAAAAAGACGCTTCGAATGATGCACCCGTTTTGCCAAATTAGAGCAATATTGCCGTAGTTAAGATCCCACTTGTAGTGCTCTGAAGCAGCTCTCATCAACATATAACCTTGTGTGTAACTGATGATCTTTGAGGCGTATAAAGCTTTTTTAATATTCTCTATTGTCTCTTCTCTCTCTTCAATAAAGAGACGGATATTCCTTTTAAAGACCTTATTGAGCTTAACCCTTTCATCTTTAAGAGTTGAAAGCGATCTTGCAAAAACAGCCTCCCCAATTAAAGAGAGGGGCATCCCCTCTTCTAAAGCACTTTCTGTAGTCCATTTTCCAGTCCCTTTAGCACCTGCTTTATCTAATATCTTTGATACAAGTGCTTTTCCATCAATATCTTTATAAGCAAGAACGTTGGCTGTGATTTCAATTAAAAAGCTATCTAGCTCCCCTTTATTCCATGTCCTGAAAATTTCAGCCATGGCATCCTCGCTCAAATCCATAATCCTGAGCATCATGTCGTAGGCCTCACAAATGATCTGGATATCTCCATACTCAATTCCATTGTGGACCATTTTTACAAAATGACCTGCCCCACCGTTTCCTAGCCAATCCGCACAAGGCTCTCCTTTATCCGTCTTTGCTGCAATTGTTTGAATAATCTCCTTTACCAAAGGCCAAGCTTTTGCATGCCCCCCTGGCATCATGGATGGTCCATTTCTAGCCCCCTCTTCACCCCCAGAAACACCACACCCTACAAACAAAAATCCTTTAGCCTCAAGCTCATTACACCTTCTCTCTGTATCCGTAAAATGGCTATTGCCTCCATCAATTAAAATGTCCCCTTTGTCAAGAAGGGGGACTAATTCTCCAATTAAATCATCCACAGCTTCGCCCGCTTTCACCATCATCATGATTTTTCGAGGCGACTTTAATTTAGAAACAAATTCTTGTAAGGTCTTGCAGCCGATGATGTTAGTCCCTTTAGCTGGTCCTGCTATAAAATCGTCTACTTTACTTACTGTCCTATTAAAGCAGGCTACTGTAAACCCGTGATCATTCATATTCAAAATGAGGTTTTGCCCCATCACTGCAAGTCCTATAAGACCAACATCTGCCTGCTTCATAAAAACTCCCCTTCAGAATAATTTGTCTTTAGCATATCATTAATTCCACATTTTTGTCCTCGTAGCTCAGCGGATAGAGCGGTCGCCTCCTAAGCGGCAGGTCGCGCGTTCAAGTCGCGCCGAGGACGAACTTTAATATCTCCATCTCAGCCATATTATTCTACCTATTTTTCAAAAAATTAGACTCCTCTGATTAAATTCTTAACGAAAGAAATCAGAAGATCCCTTATACTTTGCTTCGACTAAAAAACTAAAATACTTTTAACTATTTTGTCTCTAGGAAGTTAAATCCGAATCTTATGTCTACAGTCGCCGAAATTTGGCATACAATTGCCCCTTACGTAATCCCCCCCTCCGCTGCAGGTATTGCAGTTATCCCCGTTTTCTACGGATTTGAACTAAAATCAGCAAAACAACTAAGCCTACCAAGTCCAAAATTTTCCCTAGTATCTGGATTTAAGGCTGCGCCGACAGTTGGCGCTATTTTTGGAACTCAAATGATTGCGCAAAAAGCTATGGAAAAATTACTTATGGAGGGAAAAAGCGCTGATTTTAACTCGATCCTGTTAAGCTCAATTTTTGTCGGTGCAGTCTCCGCTCCTGCCCTTGCTGTATTCAACGGACAAACCATAAAAAAAAGGGGTATAGAATCTCTAAGGGCTTTATCTGCAAAACAAAGTGGAGCAATTATTACGCGAGAAATTAGTTTTCTTTTTTCAATCCGAATCAGTCGCTATGCAAGTGATTCTATGCATCATTGTTTCGAACCAGGGAAGCATATCGAATATGGATCGACTTTTGTCACTGGGGCAATTGGGAGTTTTATAGGCCATCCCGCAGATACTGCCCTCACCCTTTGGCAAAAAAGAATCAAGATTAGCTCAATCAATACTCTTTTGAAAGGAGCGGGAATAAAATCTGTAACGATAGGAAGCTTTGCCTGCTTGTACAAAGGAATTAGTGAGTTTCTTGAAAATATTTATTAACACCATTTGTAATTGACTTGGCAACAGTATCTAAATAGAAATCATTACTTAATTTTTTCCGATCTTCTTCATTGGAAAGAAATCCAGCTTCTATGAGAATTGAGGGCATTTTTGTCTCTCGAATCACGCAGAAATTACCCTCTTTAATGCCCCTGGATTCAGATCCAGTTTCATGAAGCATGCTTGAGAGGATGCTTTGAGCAAGTTCTTTAGACTTTTTGGCTCTCCAAGGCTCGGTCTTCTTGGTGTAAAAAATTTCAATTCCTTTAGCGCTCGTATTTTTTGCAGAGTTACAATGAATGCTGATCAAGAGCTGACATTTAGCCTGATTTGCAATTTCAGCCCTCTTTTTAAGGGGGAGATACTCATCACGACTACGAGTCATAACAACATGGTACCCTGCTTTTTCTAAGTGTTTTCTCAAGAAAAGGGATAATTTTAGACAGACCTCTTTTTCCTCATAATTTTTACTGTGAGTACCAAGGTCAAAACCACCATGTCCTGCATCTATGACTACGAGCGGGACAAGCTCCTTTTTATGAGGAGCTACTTTCACTTCTTGGGGCTTGTGTCTATAAGCGCTTGGCTCTATTTTGTTCTTATTTGTGGCGCAAGAGCCTAAAAAAAGAAGAGCGAGGCATAAAGTAAAAATTCTTACCATGGTATCAACTTACCGTATTTGCCAATTCCTCTGCAACCCTGACATCATCAAAAAAGATAGAACGCTCTGCAAAAATCTGATTTGTTTCGTGACCTTTCCCAGCAATTAAGAGAGTATCCCCTTTATTTAAAAGGGATAACCCTTTTTCTATCGCTTTTCTTCGGTCAATTTCTATTAGATAAATTTTCTTTTGAAATCCCTTTTGAATCTCTCGAATAATTTCTTCTGGATCTTCCTTTCTAGGATTATCTGTTGTAACAATTACAATGTCGCTATAATTTTCTGCTACTTTTGCCATTTCAGGCCTCTTTTCACGGTCTCGATTCCCGCCACAGCCAAAAACTGTGATGATCTTTCCCTTTTTTAACTCATACAAAGTTTCTAAGACGTTTTTCAACGCATCTGTTTTATGTGCAAAATCGACGAAGACATAACTTCCCTCCTTGCAGGCAACTGCTTGCATTCTACCTGGTACTGATTGGAAATTTGAGATCCTCTCTTGTATTTTGGTAAGGGCAATTCCCCTCATGTAAGCTACAGCAATCGCAGCAAGCGCATTGTAGACATTAAATTTTCCAATTAAGGGAAGATGAATTTCCACTTCTTTACCAAAACAAGAAAGAATAAACTTCGTTCCACTCAACTCCATCCGAATCTCTTTTGCACTAAAATCGGCCTCTTGCCTCGTACTATAAGTAATCACCCTATTCTCACTCTTCATAACTTCAGCCCAGGGATTATCTATATTTAAAATTGCAACGCCACTCTTCTTTAGCTTACGAAAAAGCTTTGCTTTTTCAGCCGCATACGAATTTATATCAGCATGATAATCAAGGTGTTCTGGGGTTAAATTAGTAAAGAGAGCTACGTCGTAAAAAATACCATCCACTCTATTTTGAGAAAGGGCATGAGAACTCACTTCCATGACTGCTGCCGGGATTTTTAAAGACCCCATCTCCTTTAAAAGTTTATAACAAGTAATACAGTCTGGGGTTGTCAAGTCACTTTTTATTCTATGCTCCCCAATAATAGATTCGACCCCTCCGATTAATCCACAATCCTGGAGAAGGTGTTTCACTAAATAAGAGGTCGTTGTTTTTCCATTTGTCCCCGTAATTCCTACAAGAAAAAGTTTTTCATGGGGATTGTCATAAAACCTAGCAGCTAAAATAGCCTCAAGACCCTTTGTATCAGAAGTAATCATTTGGACTACTCCTTCTAAAAATGGGTTGTAGAGATCACTTAAAATCGCAGAAGCTCCTGCGAGAATTGCATCTCCTACATATTGATTCCCATCATGGGTCTTTCCTCGAATCGCAATATAGAGAAAGCCGGGGGCTACTTGTTTAGAATTACTAGAAAGACCTGCAATTTCAATATCTTTTGAGCCTTTGGCAATTTTGATATTGAGACCCTCAATTAACTTTTTAAGCTTCATTGTATTTCTTATAGAGTTCATTTAACTGATTTACCTCTTTTAAAGACTCTTTTTTCGTATCGTCTGGATGAACACCTAAATACTCTAACGTCCTTTTTGCAATCTCTCTAAAAATCGGAGCTGCACATTTTCCTCCAAAGTGGGTTGTTCCAATTCCAGGAACATAGACTTTTTGAGGCTCATCAATCCCTACAAACAAGACAAATTTTGCCTGATTTAAAGGGGCAAACCCAATAAATGTAGAAAAATGTTTTGTTTTAGAGTACTGTCCTCCTATTAATTTTTCTGCAGTACTGGATTTTCCAGCTTCTGTAAAACCTGGAATGTCTCCAAGGACAGAAGATCCTCCAGGCTTTGTAGTAAACTTTAGCGCTTTTACAACTTCAGCTATAATCTCTTCATCCAAAACTTTCTTACTATAACATGAGGGTGTATTATCTACAATTACCTCTTCTCCTGAAACAATTTTTTTGAGTAGCGTCGGTTTTACCAAATAACCCCCATTTGCAAGGACAGCAAACGCTCTCACCATTTGAATGGAATTTACAAGCAAATTATAGCCTATGGCAAGAGAATACGGGGTCGGTAAAGACCACTCTGAACTGCCATTTTTATATTTTTTCCCAGGGGTGGGAACAAGACCTGCATTCTCATAAGGGAGCTCAATTCCCGTTTTTTCCCCCAATCCAAAAATAGAAACAAGTTGCTGTCGATACCAACTCGATCCCAAACTCTCTACCACATACTGCATCAATCTTGCAGGATAAACATTTGAAGACTTCTGAATCGCCATATTCATGTTTAAAAATTTATGATCACTCACATCTTTAAGGGGCTGAGTTCTTCCCGGAAACATATGATTATCGGCACGCATCTTTTCCGAAGGGGAAAAAATCGGCCTTTTCCCTTGGTTAACGAGCTCTTGATTTGCTTTTAAAGCAATCGCTATTGTCAATGCTTTCATTGTAGACCCCGGCTCAAAACAGTCCGTAATCGCCTTAATTCTCGTCTCTTCAATTTTTTTTGGATTGTTATAATAATCACTGTAGTGAGAGGGATCAAAAAACGGATAGTGAGCCATTGCATAAATTTCCCCAGAGACAGGATTCATCATCACAGCCCAACCACCCTTAGCTCCAACTTTTTTTACACCTTTTGCAAGCTCTTCTTCAGCAATAGCTTGCAATATGTGGTTGATGGTTAAATAGACATCATCCCCATCTTTCGGAGGAATCTCTACAAAATCGCCATCGATTTCATACCTTGGGGCTCTTAAAATTACTTTAGAGCCCTCTCTCCCCTTTAAATACTTATTAAAAACAACCTCTAGTCCCCCTGTCGGAATTCCCTGATGTGTTTTTTCTTCTTTTTCATTTCGTACAGTATGAAGAACTTGGCCCAACATTTTTCCAAAGGGATAGCTTCTCTGATAATCTTTAACGAAGTAGAGGGCATTTTTAGGAAGCTTTTTCTTTTTTGCAAAATCTATCCAAAAAGTTTCTAAAGCCTCCTTTTCTTCGGCTTTAATCATCCTAGCAATTCTTCTAAATCTACTTTTTTTATAGAAATGCTCGACACTATCAGGGGGTAAATTTAAAAGGGCACACACTTTTTCACCCATCTCATTTTTTACAGAATCGGGGATTAAAAAAGGATCAATATGGACGTGATAGGCTAATATATCTAACACAAGAGGTTGCTTTGCTTCAATATGGCCAGTTTTTACCTCGGTATTGGAATAGAAAATCCCCCTCTTAAAAGGCTCTTTCAAAACTGTTTGATGCTGGCCTTTAGCTAGATGAAACCACTTATCATATTCAAAAATCTGAATTTTATAAAATTGGATGATCAGAATTGTAAATAAAGAGAAAACAAAAATCGCAACGCAAACAAATCGAAATCTCTTATTCATCCTTAGCTGCTGGCAAAGCGCCTATAAAGATCGAGCGGGCTCTTGGTTCAAATTTACTTTCTTCTTGCACGGCGCTTTCCCCCTCTGACGATTGAAGAACAAAAATTTCTCCCATAAGGGGGTGCTTTAGATGACTGAACTCAGGCCTTTTTGCCAGACTCATCAAATGTCTTGGATTTTCAAAACGTTCAATTTCATAGCGCAATCTCGAATTAAGCTCTTCTAATAGTCTTACCTCGCGAGCAAGCTTTGGAAGCTCGATACGAACTTTTATCAAGTCATTTTGTTTTTGCACATATGCGTAGAGAACCCCTCCACAGGAAAATGCACAGACGAGCACTTGTAGAAAAAAAATTTTTCTCATAGCTTTTCAGCAAAACGTAACTTTGCACTCCTAGATCTACGATTAATTCTCCTCTCACCAGGTGTAGGAATTCTTGGCTTTTTTGTAAGAAGTGTAAGAATCGGCTTAACATCAACCCCTTTGATCGACTTTGATGCATCTCGGAATATGTTTTTTACGATTCTGTCTTCTAAACTGTGAAAACTAAGTACCCCAATTTTTCCACCGGGAGCTAAAACTTGGATCGCTTTTTTAAGAGATCCTTCGATAGATTCAAGCTCTTTATTAATGTAGATACGGATCGCTTGAAAAATTTTTGTTGCAGGATGAAGGCTATGACTTCTAGGAATCTCTTTTTCAATAACGTCTGCTAATTCTTTGGTTGTAGAGATCTCTTTTTTTCTTCTTGCATCAACAATCGCCCTGGCCCCTCTTCTCCAAAATCGCTCTTCTCCCAAATCTCGAAAAATCCCACCGAGCTCATCTTCCGATAAACCATTTACCACATCTTTAGCAGTAATATCGGTTGTAGTATCCATGCGCATATCTAAAGCGCCCTCTTTTTGAAAACTAAAGCCTCTAAAATCTTCATCAAATTGCATAGATGACACTCCTAAATCAAAAAAAAACCGTCAACACTCTTAACTCCCACTGATGCGATCATCAAATCAAGGTCAAGAAAATTGCCGTGAATAAACTTTATCTTGTGCTCAAAGGCACTTAAATTTTTTCTCGCAATCACCAAAGCCATTGGATCTCTGTCACATGCGATATAAGTCTCAATCTCTGGATGAGCTTCTAGCATTGCTTTAGCATGCCCTCCTGCGCCCGTAGTCCCGTCAAAGAAGACCTTAACTGATACATTTTGGAAATATTCTAACATTTCATTTACCATTACAGGCACATGGGGGGATGTCATCTTTGTCATACTTTTACTACCTCGTTTTGCACTCTTCCAATCACTTCTTCTAAATCGCTCGTCTCTTCATCACCTGATAACAAAGAAAACGCCTCTTCCATCATTTTTTGCATATCACTATTTGCTTCTCCCCCGATAAACTGGGCTAAATCTCTGTCATACACCTCTTTTGGCCAGAGCTCAATTTTGTTCAAAGCGCCTGCAATTACAACTTCTTGTTTCATTCCCACCCCATTTTTTAAGGTTGATGGGATCATAATTCTTCCCACCTTATCACAAGTTGTCTCAACCAAAGTTGAGAAAAAGAGGGTGAAAAATTTCTGAAATTTGGCAATGTGTTGTTTTTTCTTGAATCTTTCTACAATTTCCGTGATATCGCTTTTTCTATAAATCGCAAGGCAACCACCCATACTCAAAGCAATCGTAAATTCAAGCTTTCCATCCTCTACGAGCTGATAGCGCAATTCTTGAGGCAAAACAAATCTGTTTTTCTCATCTAACTTTGCACTATAAGAGCCACTAAAAAAGGACTTCATCTAAATTCCCACATTTTCCCACATACTATCAATTGATCACAAACTTCGCAAGCCATTTTCCACAAAAATTCCCCTCATCCTCAACCCTTAAAAAAATTTATTACCCTCAAATACTACATTCTCAACCCCCTATTTATAAAAATAAAAAGTGGGAATGGGTGGGAATTTTTTCAAATATATAGCAGTTCGAGTTGAAACACCCGGATTTGCATTTAATACTGTATCTATATTTCAATCTGTGTATTATTGATCGATTAATTGCTTAAAAAAACGCTAAAGACTAGTTATGACCCCACCTCCAACCTCTCCTATTTCACTTCCAACTAACTGGCTCTGTTTTTGTGAGACAGATCTCTGTCATGAATCTTTTTTACTAGACAAGGATCTGACAAGAAAGTCTGATTCTTCTTTAGCTTCTGTCATTACAGGAATTGCTACGAGAGCTCTCATCGAATCACCAACTGACCAAGAGTTCGATTTTTTATTGCAACCAGCGCCTCAGGAATTTTCCTTAGAGCTACCTGTTGCTGCAAGGCGCGCATTACTCGATCTATCGGAAAAAAAATTTTCAAGCGCAGGCCCGAGCCTCTTAGATCGTTCCCGAGAGAGCGAGAGCGATTTAGAAAAACCTCCCCACTCCCCACATTTTTTTCTTTTAGACGAAAAAAATGATTCAGAAAACAACTACCATGAGACCACCTCAGCCACAGCCAAACCCATTTTATTAGAACCAAAATCTGCAAAAATAGCCCCTCTGGATTTAAATAGTGCCAAACAAAAAAAACAATTAGAGGAAATAGCTGAAACACAAAAAGTCCCAACACCTCTTGCAAAATGGAGCAGAGAAGCAAAACAATGGCTTTACGACGCATGGAAAAAAGAGCCAAAAATTAGCCGTATCGAACTTTCTAAGGGATTAAGAAAATTAGGTGTTATTTATTCTTCCGCCCAAATCTGTAAAATCATTTACAAATACTTTCATAATAAAGCAAACCCCCAAACATCCTTTGTTAACATAACACACAGATACCAAAGGAGATATAACCACACTAAACCGCTAAAGATTCCCCTTAATGATTTTTCTAAAAAATTCCACGTTTCGCTCTTTAGAAAAGGAAAAAAAACAGCAGAACCTGAAAAAACTTTTCCAGCCCATACGCATACTGGAAGAAACCTTATTAAATCAAAATCTCCAAGCCCAGGACCAAGCGATCCCTCCCCCCACAAGTCCAAAAAAATCAAGAGCACGTAAGATCCTGAATTTTAAGTTTATACCCTTTCCCAATGAATGTTAGCCAGATTTGTTTACATCCGCTCCTATTTATTTAAATTAGTGCGAGTTTCCTGTAAACCCGCAACTTGAGGGTCAGACGTGAACCCGCAACTTGAGGGTCAGACGTGAAATCGTGAAAAAATCTTAACAAATAGACTTTGGGATCCTAGCTGAAATTTTGAAATATTAAGATTTTTTCACGATTTCACGTCTGACCCTCAAGTTGTAATTTCATTACTTTCCGTATGTTGAGATGTGCCTAAGCTGTTTTTCTAAAAAACGCCCGATTGTGGGAAATTTTCCCACTGCTACAAATTTTGCGAGAAGTTGCAGCACTTCCAAATAATAGGAGCGCCCTTCAAATTCGAGCCTGAATTTAAGCTCTGCCTCTTCTGTAAGGACTACAAATTCTTGCCATTCTGAAATAAGCGCCTCCCCATCCAGAGGATTAATCGTCGGATTTGTTAAAAAGTAGAGGTGTTTTTTGTCGAATCTTGTGGGATTGCCAAGAAAAATTCGATGCATTTCTAACACATCAGAATCGTGCAATATTTCTACAAATACCGTTTTTAAACCAGGATCTCTTGTATCTTTGTCTGCAATAATTTTTCCATAAGTTTCTGCATGCGTTGAGCCTTCTGTCGCAATAAACATGATAGAAGAGAATAATTGGCTGCTTTTTTCGTCCCAAAAATCCTCCGCCTCATCCTCTCTCCCCATATCATGAGCTGCACATGCAGCAATTACCCATGAAGGAAGCTCCTCTCTACCAAGAAAGTTATTAATCATCTGCGCTGCGATTGCAACCCGAACGGCATGCATAAGGCCGTGAATGGTTCTGGGAAGGCTTATTCCGAAATTCACCCTCGATTCATATTCTGAATAAGTAGTCATCCTCTCGCCAAAATAGGGCGAGGTAATTTCTCTTCTGATTCCTAGCCTATCTATATAGGAGGGTCTTTGAGGAAATTTTTTTGCATAATTTGGGAGGATATAACCTTCTAAAATAGCAGTGATTTCTGATTGCACAGGGCCAATAATTGGACTGAGCTCAGAAATTCTACTTTCAACCCATGTACCCCGAGCCATACAAAATAACGAGAGTGCCCTCAATTTTTCTAAGGAACCGATCTCAATACCAGTATCTTTTAAAGCAGCAGATAGCAGAGAGATTTGATCTGAACTTGTAAATGCATATTTGATTTTTTGTAACGGGAGGAAATCAGCTTCTAAACTTTCACGCAAAGCATCTGGACGAATCCTTGGCCTTGCAGAAGAAGAGGCAAAAATAACAGGCGCTTTTTTTTCAATATAAGCCTTTTCTTCCTGAGTAACAGATTCACACGGCTCGGTGATTGCAAGAAAAATTTCTCTTACAAGAGGACTATAAGGCAATTCAGAGAGAGCCTCTAAAAGTGTTATCATCCGAGGATCCCCCCGATGCCCGAATTGTTTTATTCGTTTGATATGGATGCATAAAAAATCGGTACTCCTTTGATCGAGGCTCTCTATCGAAATCTTTGAGATATGAGAAAACGCCTCTTCTAAAGAAAAAAGTCCCTGCTTATTAAATTCTGCAGCCCCTCCAGTTGCATAAAATTCTGTAACCTGAACCCCCGTTATGAGATTATAGTATTGAGGCTGAAGAGTAGATCCGTTAGCTGGAAAAGTAACCCCTGAAATGTGCCGTTTATTGGTTTTCCTATGACTTCCGCACAACTCTCCGGAAAAAGGGACCTCACCCCTATCCAATAATACTCCGATAGGAAGGAGACCCCTGCTCTTGAGAAGTCCCGGTATTGCAGAGGTGGTAGTTCCATGGATAAATGTCAGTTCCTTGAGTTCTCTAACTGGAAGTACGTGCTGAATAGCACTTTCTCTAACGCTCTTCCACATCCGTTTTCTATGGGGTAAATTCTTACAAATATGCCCTTTCACATCTTCTCGCTCAGCCAATTTATACTGATTAAAAAGTGAGACTACGATACAAATGGGAGCTTGTCTGGTTTCATCTATAACTCCTCTGGTTTCACGAAAATTTTTACTCGCTAACCTGAGGTAAAAGAGGAGGGGGTGACGGGCCACAAAGCGATCATAGAGCGCCACAAGTTTTTGAAATTCAATTCTATGCTCTTCTTTTAAAAACCTACCTTTACAATACTCTTTCACTATTTTTACACGCTCTACTTCTAATAAAGAGATCTCCCAAGGATTACTCCAATATCTACCCCAATTCTTCATAGAATGAAGCGACTGGTTAATCTCTTCTCCTATATCTTCTAAAATCAGGGGTCTTTCAACCTTTTCTCTAAGCTCTTCGGGGAGAATTAAACCCTCTTTAGTTAAAAGACGTTGATATAAAGCAGCGAAATGCCTTGGAGCTTGAGGAGACTGGGATCGTAAATATAGGACAGAAATAAGTGGCAAAGGAAAAGGGAAAACTTTTTTAACAATATAATTGGGATCCTTGGATTGATCAAAAAGACGATCAAACCATCTCTCTACATCCTCTATAGAAAACTTTGCAGGAGCAGCATTGATAAGAACTACTAATTGCCACCAATCCATTAAAGCGCCCCTCGCCCATAAAATATCGACCACTTCAACATGACCTTGATAGCAGGCGCAGGTGACCGGCAAATGTTTATCTTTCGTTAAAAAATTGACATCTACCCCTTTTTGTAAAAAAAGATTTATTATTTCAACATTTCCCTCAAAGCATGCGAAATGAAAAGGGGTTTGACCCTTTTGGTCAAATACCTCTATTTTTGCCCCACTCTTAAGAAGAAAAGATACTGTATTAACCTTCTGTTTTTTGACATAAAGATGCAAAAATGTCCAAGATTTTAAAGGGCGATAATTGACATCAGCTTCACATGTCACTAAGAGATCAGCCATAGTAAGATCTTCTTGATCCAAAGCAATTTCTAACGGAGACGCCTTGGTAATCTCATTGAACCTGTTTGGATCAGCGCCCTTTGTCAAAAGGTACATAACCATTCGATAGCGAAGTTTTTTCACGGCAAATTCAAGTGCAGTGCTACCACTTGATTTACTACAAATATTTATATCTGCCCCATGGGCTAAGAGAATTTGCGCAAATTCGAGGTTCCCTTTATAAGCTGCCACCATTAAGGGTGAATCAGCTACTTCACTACATTCATTGATATCTAATCCTTTACTAAGAAGATACAATAAAATTTCTTTATGCCCCATTCTCGCAGCAATAGACAAAAGACCTTTTCGAGAAAATTGTGTCAAAAGCTCTACCGGATTAAAAAACCTTTCTGTAATAGCAAGGTAGCCATTTTCAACCGCAAAATAGAGGGGGAGGGTCCGATTTTGGCCATACTCAATATTTGGATCAGCTCCCTGATCTAGAAGATAAAAGACAACCTCTTTATGACCCCTTTTACAAGCAGCATGAAGCGCTGTAAACCCAGCTTCACTTAGATCTATTTTTGCCCCGGACTTCAAAAGAAATTGGACAATATTTAAATGGCCATAGTTAGCAGCAATTCCGAGAAGTGGAGCCTTTAGACAAACTTCATTTATATCAGCACCCGATCTTATAAAAATCTCTACGATCTCTAAAAACCCGTTTTCACAGGCAACAGCCACTGGAGATGCCCCATTAAAATTCCTAGTAAGTAAAGCGCCCCTCGAAACCAAAAAGGTTACAATCTCTAGATCACCCAAAAAACTCGCTATATAAAGGGCAGTACTTCCATCTTCTATGTTTTGATAATTTAGATCGGCGCCGTATCGTAAGAGAGTGGGAATGAAGCGAGTTCTTTTTGAAAACACCGCTAAGTGCAATATGCTTCCATGCACTTTTATATAGTTCGGATCGGCTCCATGCTCTAATAAAAGCTCAGCAACCTCCAACTGATTCTTGTCTACGGCAAATGCTAAAGGAGATTCCCCATACTCATCCGTGTTATTTACATAATCAAATTTCCCCTTCAAAAGGAAATAGCGAAGAATTTCAAGATTTTCCGCTTCTGTGTGTTCTCCAAAAAATCGGCATAAAGAGTGGTTTAATTCCGCATAGCGTTCAAACCGCTCCTCGTCTAAAACTCTTACACCCAAATTTCTTTGATCAATTGAAGAGATCATATTGTCACATCCACTTAATAAATTCCCCTAGAAATAGGACGATCTTCTTGTTAAAAATCAACCTGTTATGTTCTCATTCACAAAATCATAAAAATTTGAGAGCATTCTAAATCAATGTAAATTCTAAATAAAGAGTAAAAAGGGCCCACAGTATATCAGTTTCATTTTAAACTTGGTAAAGCATCCTCCTTGTCCTCTAAAGGAAGACTATGTACAATCTTATTGTCTACTAATACAGCTAAATTATCATATGGCTACCATCAAAACAAACCGCTTAGTCCTCCGCCAATGGCAAGATTCCGACCTAGCTCCCTTTGCAGCACTAAATTCTGATCCTAGAGTTCGGGAGTTTTTTCCTGGCCTTCAAAGCCGAGAAGAGAGTGACCGTGATGTCAAACTTGTTTCCGATCATATCGCCAAGTATGGGTGGGGATTTTGGGCAGTTTCCTTGATTGAGACTGGGGAATTCATCGGCTTCATCGGCCTAGAAGATGTCTATTTTCAAGCCCACTTTACACCTGCAGTTGAGATTGGATGGAGGCTAGCGTTTGACTATTGGGGAAAAGGTTATGCAACAGAAGGAGCGAAGGCCGTTTTAAAATACGGATTTGAAACACTTAGGCTAGACCAGATTGTCTCCTTTACAACTAGGGGTAATACCCGCTCTAGGCATGTTATGGAAAAAATTGGCATGCACCACCAAGCTCAAGACGATTTTGATCATCCTAAACTCCCAGAGGGACATCCTTTAAGAACGCATGTCCTCTACCGAATGAGTTTGCATGATTGGTTTAGTCTCTCCCATAAACAGCAAAAATATGCGTATAAGCCCTATAGCCCCACATTCCCTGATCTTTTTAAAAAAGAAAAAGAACGAATATCTTCCTCTCTTACAAACGCTTTGGCTATCGAGCATGTAGGGAGCACTGCTATTGCAAACCTGGGAGGCAAGGGTATTATTGACATCGCTATCTCCGTTCCTAACAAGGAAATGGAAGATGCTTCTCATATCCTACAAAAAATCGGGTATCAGTATAGACCCACCTTCAGCACTCCTGAGCGTTTTTATTTTGTCGCTTACTTACCAGATTTAGAAGAAGGAACCAGGCGATACCACATCCACTTAACCTACCCTTCTAGCAAAGAATGGAATGAATTCACTGGATTTAGAGACTATCTCAGGACCCACCCTGAAGCTGTGGAAGAGTATGCAGCTCTCAAGCAATCTGCAGCAAATAGCGCTAATCACGATGGAACCCAATACCGCAAACTAAAAGAACCCATCTTCCAAAAAATCAATACCTTTATTAAAGAAATTCGTGAAGAACATGCATAAAAATGAATTCCCTATAGATGAAACTCTTGTGGATCAACTCATTAAAGCACAATTTCCTAAATGGGCTGATCTTTCATTAAAATTGGTTCCTTCTATCGGCACTGATAATGCTTTGTATCGATTGGGTAGTGATATGCTTGTCCGTCTACCCCGCATTAACTGGGCTGTAGAAACTGTAGATAAAGAGTTTTCTTGGCTTCCCAAGATAGCCCCTTTTTTGCCTCTATCTATTCCCACTCCCCTTGCAAAAGGCAATCCCTCCAAAGAGTATCCCTATCCATGGTCAATATATAGATGGATTGAAGGTAGCAATCCCCTGATGGGTGAGATTTCTGAATCACTTGTCCAAGAACTCATTACCTTTATCCAAGCATTACACAAAATTGATCTACCTAATGGCCCCCTATGTAACCGTGGCATTCCTTTACAACAAAGAGATAGAGAAACAAGAGAGGCGATAAGTAAGCTAGAAGGGATGATTGACACGCAAACAGTAACAACTATCTGGGAGGATGCATTGAAGGCTTCTCAATGGGTAGGCCCTCCTGTCTGGATGCATGGCGATCTCTCCCCTGGAAATATGCTTGTTAAAAATGGAAAATTGATAGCTGTGATTGATTTTGGCAATCTGGGAATTGGTGATCCTGCCTGCGATCTAATCATCGCCTGGAATTTGCTCCCTGCTCCTATGAGAGATGTTTTTCGTGATGGGCTAGGAGTAGATAAAGCCACCTGGGAAAGGGGTCGTGGTTGGGCATTATCAGTGGCTCTTATCCAACTACCTTATTATAAAGAGACAAATCCCATCTTAGCTAACCATGCAAAAAAGGTAATTGAAGAACTTGTTCAGGAACATCACAATTTGCCTCTATTTCGTTTTGCACACGCCAAACCCTCTCAAAAAGCGTTGCTCCATCATTGGTTTGATCAGCCACACATCAAAGAATGGATGCATGGCGTAGGATTACAAAATACACTCAACGGCTTAGAAAAGTTCTTTCAAGGTAACTCTGAAACCACCTACTGGATTGGTTACAATAAAGATACCCCTTTTGCTTTTTTGATCACCTCCCCCGAAGGAGGAGAGGCAACCACTCTGGATGCATTCATTTGCGATCTCAATTATCTCGGAAAAGGAATAGCTATCCCTATGATTTGTAAATTTCTATTAGATCATTTCCCCCATGTAAAAAAAGTTTTAATAGACCCTGAAAAAGAAAATAAGCGCGCCATTCATGTATACAAAAAAATAGGTTTTAAAATTACCCACGAATTCATTGCAAGCTGGCATCCAGTTCCGCACTACCAAATGGAGTTAGATATGGAAGAATTAAAACAACATCCACACTCCCTCTAATACAGTGATCGCTTAACCTCAATGAGTCAAATCCGTAACTGCATGACTGCATACCTGGTTCGAAAACTCTGCATGACTGCATACCTGGTTCGAATATCGAGCAAAATGCAATTTATCGAAGCGAGATTGACTTGTTTCTTGTATTTTTTTTACTTTTTCAAGAGGCCCAATAAAGATTGTTACCAAAAAAATTAGACATCGTTTTTTGGATATTAGGTGTATTGTACATTAAATAAATCCATTATTCAGGTTAATAAGACCTTTCGATCTCTAAACCAATACAAACACTCTTTGGGAAGTGCTATACTCATGACAGTTGAAAGACCCGAATTTTTCGCAGCAAAATCGTTTTAGTTCAATTAGGCGAAGCCGTCCGCATATTTTTACAACAGAGTTGTACCTGATTGGGTTTTTTGCCGTTGCCAAAGGGCAGGGCACTCCACAACCGATTATCGCACAGAGAAATCGCATCAAACGAGACCAAAGGGCGGAGGGACAGTAGTGTGGTACGGCCCTCCGAGAGCGATGCGATGTATCAAAGCGAGAAGTCGTCTTTATTTTTTCTTTTTATATTTATCAAATTGAAATTAAATTAGATAAACCCGCAACTTAGGTTTAGAAGGTAAAGAGTATCCCTAATCTAACTGTATCCGTTTGTATGGTTGAGGGAGCTGCGTTTTGGTTATTTGACATGGCCGTTAGATACGATATGTTTAAATATTGTTTCACATGCCAAGCCAAGACTGTGTCTACTGAGAGAGCTAAAAAATGCATAGTTCTGAAGACAAGCTCAAGATCGAGGTGCGCTACAAAATATTGAGAGAGTTTTGCTGTGCTTTTTGTGTTATAGCCGTAGGTTTTGATCTTATCGAGCAAGTAAGAGTCGCTTTGTGTGAGACTGTTGTTAGAAAGGGGGGCGGATGCTGCAAAAACCCCTCGCAGGGCAAATCCTTCTGTAAATTTCTTAGAGGTGATAAATCCCACTAGAGGTCCTGCTCCATAGCTGATTTCTTGCATCGTTAGACTAGTTAATCCTGTAGAGGTGTCGGTGTATTGAACATTTAAGGTGTGATTTAAGGCAAATCCATGAAGTCCGGTGATAAACATAACCGAGAGGTAGGGGTTCATAAGGAGAGATTTGCTAAATGTGAGTGTTGCATCTTGAAAGGTGGGCATGCTGTAGGTAGACGATACACCTACAACAAGATTTGTCTCCCCGGTTGCGTTATTTAAAGCAAATGCAGGGAGGATATTAGGGTTTGCTGCGTCGCTTGTCACTGTGCTTGTCGAGGAATTGCCTGTCAAAATACTATAATTCAGAGCGATTGTATTAAATCCGAGTCCTGCTGTTGAGCCAACAATATTAAGTTCAAAGCCATTTACCCAAGGGAGTGGTGCTGTAAGAATTTGCCCTTGCGAAGGTCCAGAGGTGCTTCTGGGGGAAATAACGCCAGATGTGCCGACTCTATTTTCCACTTGTCCTGCATTCCCGCCTAGGTAGCTGATGCCCACTTCACAAGTGGGGATTAAAAGAGATTGTCCGTTCGGAAATAAAATTGGAGGTATTGGATCAGGTAATGGAATTGGTTTTGTCGGGAGTATCGAATGAGCCTGAAGTAAAGAGGTAGTCAGAACTGTCATTCCTAAGATTGATAACCATGTTTTCATTGAGTCCTCCATTTGTTTAAAAAAAACCGGATGGTTTTGCCATCCGGTTTCACGAGTATTACACCCAAAACAGCTTGCGATTAGAATGCAATTGCTGCTTTGACTGTTAGACCTTGCATAGTGTATGCGCCGTTACCAGAACCTACCCCAGAAGTTCCTGCTGGAGTGAAGTTGTTATGGCTAAACCACACTTGCTCTTCCCATGCAGCTTGCAAGAGGAATGTCCAAGAACCGTCCGCCCACCAAGTCTCCCAACGAAGACCAAGAGCAGTCTCTAGCATTGCAGTTACTAGGTAGTTAGAGTTTGAGGTATTCACTGTGTAAGTTGCTGCGTCAGTATCCACGGTTGTTTGTGAACCATTAAATCTTGACCATGGAAGTGCTGTTCCTGCGTCGAGGAATAGGCTCCACTGATTTGATGTGTCGCTTGAGAAGATAAATGTAGCATTTACCCCGCCGTAAGCTCCCACTCCCCACCATTTTTGCTTCAATTCAGTTTCGAAATTTGCTGAATCAGATGCATAGGTAGATTTTGTGTTAAATTCTTGGTTGTCCCATGCGCCTAAAAGACCCATGAATGGACGAACTGATAAATAATGTCCTGCAAAGTAGCTTCTTCCCATTGTAAGGTCTATTCTATTGAACCATACATTCCACTTGCTTGAAGCGGAATTAAGAAGCTCTAAATCAGTTGTAGCATCTCTTCCTAGTGTAGCTACAGCGGTTCCTGGTGTAAATCCAGCGCTGCTGTAATCGTTACTGTTATTATTGAACCATGTGTATTCCGCTTTTAGATCCCAGTTGTCGTGAGGAAGGTAAACGCCTAAATCTACTTTAAAACCAGAGCGTAATTTCATTTCTGGGTAGTAGACTTTTCCCTCTTCTGCTGCTGAAGAACCTGGAGCATCGTAGCAACCAGAGACTGCATAAGCTAAACCGGATTCTCTCGCAGTCCACAATGTGTAGTCGGCTGAAATAAATACGTTTGGTCCAGATTCACCAGGTGTTGGTGAAGGTGGTACTGCCATTTGTGTTGGTGCTGAGCTTGTGCTATCAGCTGACAATGAAGTCAAACTGCAACATACAAGTCCTGTCACTTGCAAAAGTTTTTTAAGGTAAGTTTCCATTCCCTTTTTTTCTCCCGTTTGAAAGGTTTGAATTCTGTTTGTTTCTTGTATTAACATTTAAAAACAAGATTAGAGATACAAAAAAATACTGTCAACACATTTACATTTTTTTTTCACAAAGACGAATTTGTCTTTTTTAACAAGATCGTTACGGAATTGGATGGAGGAGAATTTTTTGTATTTTGTGGATCCAGTCAAGCGACATCGAAGACATTTGCTTGAGGATAAAAAACCAGCCAGCCCATAGAAGGCCAAGACCGAGGAGTGATTTGAGCGACATTCCTAGAAATGCGATTTGAACTTGGGGGGCAAGTCTATTTGCAATCCCTAAAAAGACCTCTGCCATCAGGATTGCAAGAAGAGGGGGAGCGGCAAGTTCGATTGAAAGGGTGAATATCTGCCCTGCAAATTCGAGGGCATTTTGCCAGAAAGGATTGGTAAGAACGAAAAATTTCGAGTTTATCACTTGGTTGACAGGGAAGACTTGAAATGAAGTTGTGACTGCATCAAAAAACAAAAGGGGCCCTTCAAGTGCGTAAAAGAGGACAATTAGGTAGTTATTAAACATAATTCCGATAGGGGAGGATTGAGCTTGCATTGTCGGATCTTGCGCTGTCATCATCGACGATCCTCTTAAATAGTCAATCAAGATACCAGAGGATTGGACGACATAAAAAGGGGCTGCTGAGAGGAATCCCAAAATAAATCCGATTAAGACCTCTTTTGCCGCATATCCTACAAAAGCCATGTCACTAATTGGCTCCATTTGTGTGTAAAACAAAACGGTGGGAAGAAATACTAGGGTAAGGGTAAGAGCTAGCGCAGCTCGTGCAACTGCTGGAATTATTTTTGCCCCTAAAAAGGGGGCTAACCCGACAATTACAGCGATTCGGATAAATGTTAGAAGGACTACCCGCCAAAGAATGGGGTAGTTTAGACCTTTAATTTCGGAGATAAGATTGAGATAACCTGGCTCCACACTTCAAGAACTCCACTTATAAAAATTTTTAAAGATGGTCTCTGAGTATTGCATAATCTGCGTGGAAAGAAAGCCTCCCATGATCAAGAGGGTTAAAATCACAGCTACCAATTTTACTGTAAATGAGAGCGTCTGTTCTTGAATTTGAGTTGCTGCTTGAAAAATAGCGACTGTGAGTCCAAATACCATGCTAATCAAAATTGGGGGGCCCGATAAAATTAGAATCAAAAAGAGGGCTTGATATGAGAGCTGGTAAATTTGTGAATCGTACATAGATTACCTATAAGTTAATACGATGCCCTCGATCAGCAAGGTCCATCCATCGACCATTACAAGAAGGAGAAGTTTTAAGGGTAGGGCGATTGTGAGAGGGGAGAGCATCATCATCCCCATTGCAAGCAAAATGTTTGATACAACTAGATCGATGACAAAAAAGGGAAGATAGAGGAGGACTCCGATCTCAAACGCCCCTTTTACCTGACTTGTAAGATAGGCTGGGACTACTACAATAAAATCGGATGCTTTTAATTCATTTTTAAAGGGTGCAGGGAATTTTGTTTTTGCGAGCTGGTAAAAATAGGTTCTGTGTTTCACCGATGAATTTTTTACTAAAAATTTTCTAAGAGGTTCTTTAGAGTGATCTAAAATTCCTATTAAGTAGTCGACTGAGGCGGGAGAAAAGGTTGCTTCAGAGGCTGCAGGGGCGTTCTTTTTTATGTAATCTTCTGATTCTGAATACATTGCCATGCATGTAGGAAACATGACATAGACGGTCATTAAAAGAGCTATCCCATTAATCACAGGGTTGGGAGGGGCATTTTGAACTCCTAGCGCCTGCCGTAAAAGAGATAACACCACTACCATCTTCATAAAAGAGGTGAGGAGCATCACGGCAAACGGCAAAAGTGCCATACCTGCAAGAAGGGCAACTTTTTGAACCAAAGGGGGTTGTTTTACAGCGTCTGTTGCAGAATACTCTTGGGAGAGTGCAGGCTCATCTCCATAACACTTAGTTGCAGCAAATGCACCAAATAGGGAGATGCCTAAAAATAAAAAAATAAAATATCTACGCATCATCATGGTTTTTTATACGCCTCTAACGCCCTTTCTAAGGAGCGGTATTGATTTTCAAGGGTTGCATTTAGAATGCCGCGATCTGTTTCAATAACACAGCCGCCCTGTTCTATGTCATTTCTTTCGCAAATTTCGAAACTCTCTAGATGCTCAAAACTCTTCTTCAACTCCTCTTTATGCGTCTCTAGGTATTCCAGGTCAATCTTATTCACATAAAGTTTTACTATTTTTGATTGAATTACACTTTTTATGGACTGCATTACAATCGATAAAATTGCTTCAGGATTTTGCTGAAGCTCTTGTCCTATAATTTTTTTCGCAGATTTTAACACAAGGGGTAGGACAGCTTTTTGCAGTTCATGTCTTAATATTTTGAGCTTATCCTCAAATAAGAGCATCTGGTCGTTGAACCGGTTTAAGCCCTCTTGAAAGCCCTCTTCCTTTCCGGTTTCTCTAATGCTATCTGCTTCTTTATGAGCATCTTCAATAATTATAGCTGCGCTCTCTTTTGCCTTTTCAATTAACTCTTTTGCAGAAATCAGCTCTTCAAAATCCTCTTTTCGAATGATTTTTTCGGTCCCTGTGTGAACGCTTCCCTCTTTAATTAATTTAAAACAGTACATACACCTTTCCATGCAGTTTGAGTTTGTTCCAAAATAACAGAAATTACCCCAGTATCAATCGGTAATTTAGCCGGTTTTTGCAATTTTTCGACAAGCGGCTTTTTTAAGCAACGGGTTAGGTACCACAGTAAATCAGGATCTGCATTTGAAAGTGCTAGGCTCATTCGATAGAGTCCCCGTTCGAAGATTACCTGTCTTAGAGAGTCACTATCTTCGTTCCAATGATTTAGTCCAATTTGTCCAAAAGTAATTACGTGCCGAAATTCGGCAATTTCTCTGCAAAAATGTATCTCATCAATAAAAAGAGCTTTCTCTAAGCTTTTTAATATAGAGCCTTTTAAAACCGATTTTATCTCGGCAGAAACGTCAAAAAGGCCTAAATAAAAAATTAGTTTGTGAAGTTTTTCGCTTTTTTGTCCTGCTAAAAAAAGGAGGGGGGAGTCTGAGAGGTAAGAGAGGGGAAGGGGAATTTGATCTTTAAAAAGTTCCTTAAAGAGAAGGTTTGAAAAATAGAGTTCCATTTCTTTAGAAAAAGAGAAGAAAGGTCCCTCAATATGAAACTGTTGTGCTTGCTTTTGGCGGATCTCTTCTGGAAAAAGAGAGAGGAAAAAAATAAGGTCCTTTTTTGAGTATGAGGAGAGAGTGTCCAAATACCAACTCTCATCAATGATCCCTAATAGTTCTTTGATCGACAGATCCGGTTTTTTTTCTTTAGGATTTTTTTCTGTTTGAAGTTCTAGCGCAGTACTTTTCTCTAAAAAATTAAGATAGACCGACCTCTTCTCTTGAGGGATCCTTCCAAGGAGTGTGCTAAGAACTTTCAAGCTTTTTTGTCGCATCATCACAATTACAGCTCTGTAAGGTCATTGGGTGTTTCAGATTTTTTTACTTCCTGGTTAGAATTATGGAGAAAAGGGGTCGGATTTAAAAGGTCTTTAAATCCCCCTTTTGCGCGGAGCATCGGATAAATTTTCCAAATTACCCAACCGGCAATCAGAGCTAGAAAGAGGGTAAGAACAAGGAGGAAGAAAAAGAGGGAGCGAAACGACCCAGCAGAATCTTTACTCATGATCATTCCCCAAATTTTTACATACTCCTTTGACCCTGCCCCTTTATTCTCAGCGAAGGGGTCGATAGAGACATCAGTAAATCTGGATCGATCGGAGACAACGGTGACGTCGTTTACATCTAAACCATTGATACTTCCTGAGATGAGTCTTTTTATTTTATTTTCTAGGTGGGAGTTGGGGTCGTCAATAATTCCTTGGTGCTTTACAAACACTGCAGCGGTAATTTTATTTGGAGGAGCCCCTTCAGTTACAGTCGTTTGATCAGGAAATGAGAGTTGAACTGTGGCGTCGAGCACACCGTCAATCAAAAGAATCATATTAGCAAGTTGTTGAGCAAGACCTGCTTGGTATCGGATGCTCTCTTCTTTGTCTGTAGACATAAGCCCAGGCTTTCCAAAAAGATCTAGTAGAGTAGTTCCTTGTCTTCTTGGCAATCCGTTGCTGTTTAAGATCGCCATTGCATCAATTGTTTGCGGCGCATCAACACTGATGTTAAATTTTGCAATTGCAGGACCATCGCCACCCATTCCAGGGCCGCTTGATACAAGTTCTTTAGTTGCATGGATTCCCTTGCTTTCCAAAAAGACCAAAATAATATTAGCCTCTTTTTCATCAACACCTGTTACAATCGAACGGGTCTCATTACATGCGCAAAGCGCAAGCGCCAAAAAAATCCATAACACAGAACGTAATTTCATAATACCTCTCGCCAATATACCTTTCCTTTAACACGACATAGATTTGTAAGACTACAAAATTATAGAAAAACCAGATCATACCACATTCAGCGACTACAATTCAAAGGTTTATTTCTTTAAATAGATCCAAGAAGGGCCTTTGCCGAACGCTCCTCGGAAGTAGTCAATAACCCCCCGAATACTTGCTTTATAGGAGAGACGCGAGACCTGTTTTTTAGGCGAGTCTCCCAGGAAAAGAGCATCGATTTTTTTTACGAGCCATTTGATGAGAAGGAGGAGGAATCTTCGAGGTAATTTTGTTAGCAGCCAAATAAGGTGTTCCTTTTTTGATAAGTTCCTCTTAATAAATAAAATGCGGTTTCTCCATTGAAAATAAGATTGAGGGGGCTTGGGCGAAACAAACGACCTAGATTCTTTGTGCCAGAGAACAGGAGTTGGAACATAGGTGCAAAAAAATCCTTTTTTGCGCACCTGAAAGCACCAATCGATTTCTTCATAATACAGGAAAAAACTCTCTTCAAAAAGGCCTACCTCTTCTAGGATTTTTCTGGGGATGAAAAGGGCGCAACCCGTCACAAAATCAAGGTTTTGGGGGAGATTGGGGTCAAATTTTTGATTGGGGACATTGATAAATTTTCCCTTTTTTTTGTTCCACATTCCGCCAAAATGTTGTAGGACTTCGGGTTCATCATAGTAATACACTCTCCCCCCTAGCGCGCTGTTGGGGAATTGGCTGCTTGCCTTTACAAATTCTTTCAAACAATTTTTTGCTAAAACAGTGTCGTTATTTAATACAAGAACCGCGTCTGCATCTTTTTCTAAAGCGTGTTTAATTCCGACATTATTTCCCCCTGCATAGCCTAAATTCGACTCTGTTTCGAGAATTGTGATATCGGGAAACGCCTCTTTTATTGCTGGGACACTTCCGTCTCCAGAAAAATTGTCTACAACAATTATTTCATAATTTTTATAGCTAGAAGACAAAATAGAATGGATGCATTCCTTTGTATCATTGCTTCCCCGGAAATTTAAAACAATTATAAACACTTTTATCATTCCATTTAGTATATCTAAAGTATGGATATGTTATCGATAGATTTTGATGAAGAGCTTGCCTACAAAGTTTGTAATACAGCATTTTCAGCCTTAGAGGTCACCCTTCCAGAAATTCTAGATGAAGCTGTTTGGGAAAAACTAGCAATCATCAAAGAGCTAACCTATCCATTGCCCCTTGTTGTTGCGGTATCTCCAAGTTGGATTGAGGGAGATTTAGAAGAAATTCTGACAAGAATAGCTGTTTCTGCGGCTGTGGGGATTAGTTTAAATAAAGAAATTTATAAGCCCTTTCTTTCTCAACTAATCAGGTCTAACAACCTTGGTTTGACTATTTTACAGAAGTGACATATACCTCTTCCAAATGAATCTTACCCATCTTTCCTTACCTGCATCTTCATCTGTAAATTTGCCTCGGGCTTACCTAGTTTTCAAATAGAGCGCGCCCTCGGCATCAACTAACGTCTAATTTACATAGGAAGCGCATGTAAAGAAATCTGGATAACATTCATTTGGAAGCGGTATATTCTTTAATGCACGTTTTTTCCCTTTAGGGAAATGACCGATTTGCATTTACTAGAGTTATGATGAGAGATAAAAAATCTTCTATTGGTTTAATATCAAAGATTTGCAGCTATTGGCGTCAGCATATTGACGAGGATGAATTTCAGTTTTATCGAACTATGCTTCGAGAGGCTGGAGGAAAGGCTCTAGAGCTTGCTTGTGGTGGCGGAAGATTGATGCTGAGGTTGTTGCATGAAGGGTACCAGGTCGATGGGGTAGATTCATGCCCCTTTTTAATTGATGTCTTAAACCGAAAAGCAAAAAATGCGGGGCTTAACCCTTCGCTATTTCACCAACGGCTCGAGTCTGTTGATTTTTCAGACAGCAGCTATAAGCTTATCTACATACCTCTTGGATCCTTTCAGTTGGTTTCAGACCGCGAGCTTGCTCAACTTGCTTTAAATAAGTATTTTAAAATTATAGAGTCAGGAGGAAAGCTCGTTATTTCCCTCTTTCTTCCCTGGACTCATGACCACCTAGATACTGGCGGATGGCAAATTATCCGCGATGTAAAACTCCGGATTAAAAATCAGCGCTATGTCGAGAGGGAGGCTACGATTCATGACCCAGTTGAGCAAATCATTCAAGCCCGTACCCGTTTTGAACTTTGGGATGGGAAAGATATCCTCCAATTTGAAGAGCGAGAAATGCACCTTCGCTGGTACTCAAAAGGGGAGTTCATCGCTCTGCTTAAGGCTGCAGGCTTTTCTTCCGTAAAGACTCTCAGGAGCTACAGAGAAGGGCCTCCCTACAGAGATTCTTTCATGCTCTTCATTGCCCAAAAATAAATGACGCCGAAAAAAAGTTCAGAAATCGATTTAAAATATTTTTTGTCGCCTGCAAACTAAAATTTCTGCAGAGTGGAGAGCTTGTAGACAAAGAGTTGGTCTCACCCCTCTTTATTCACTAATAGTAATAATTCTGTCGTAGGTTCCCCGGTATCTAGAAAGGGAGAGTGATGCAAGAGGTTCAAAGCAGGGGAGCCTATCGTCATTAAACTTAGTGTTTATAAACCCATGAAATAGGTAAATCACCAACTCAAGCCAATCACCGATTGAGCCATCACCTCGATGAGAAGGCGTACATTGGACAAAAGTAAATCGAAAGAGGGAGGTCCTATCTTTGAGATCTTCCAAAGAGTCTCTATCTCTATTCCAGGAGAGGGCGTTTTTAAACATTTGTTTGATCACTTGTAAAGTGTCTTCAATTAAAAAAGGGTCTTGGTGGAAGATCGCTACAATAGAATCTGAGTCCATTGTTTTTATAGGATCTGGAGTGCTGTTATCAAACCAGGTAAAAAAACGGGACATTGAATACATTTTTTTTGTTAACTCAAAGCGGAATGTTCCTATAACAAAAGTAGTGTTTGATTCTGCCTCTAATTTTTTAGGAAATGAGCGGTAAATATGTTCTATGCCCATCGATTTCATGAGCACTTTATACAAAGTCATACTTCTTGATCTAATTGCATGTAATGTTGCCGAGTCATGCATGATTGTGGCAAACGACAGCCTTCTTCCTAAAAGCTTTTCCACTTCATTCTCGATGGTTTCACTCTTGTAGAGCTGTAGCTCTTCTCCACTTACTAATTCCAAATCGATTTGATTGGTATGGGACAAGCAACAATCGATGGTGGTTGCGGCTTTTAATCCGTTCCTTTGCATCGAAGTTATGAAAGGAAGAAGCTGAGCCATAAAAATTTTATTGTATTCTGTGTATTGGTCAGATAGGAAGGTGCAAGAATAAACTATGTCCTGCGTAGACCTATCATAACTTCTTGGAGCGCCGAAAATTTGCGCGCATGCAGAGTGGTGATCTTTTGCTATCTGATTTCTAGTAAGGCAAAAATAATTAAATAATTCAGAAAATATGTCTGGTCCTTTTTCTCTTGCCATGTAACCGCCTGCGACAACAGCCTCTTTTGATCGAACTCTATAATCTTCTTGATGCTCTCCATAGATGCAAGTCTTCCCTTCAAGGTATCTGCTGAATGGACTAATGCTGCTTGTCATAGACTTTGTAAAATTTTAAATTGCAAAGGAAGGATTATCTACAGCTAATTATTTAAGGTCAAGCTATACTCATGACAGTTGAAAGACCCTCTTTTTCTTTGCAAAATCTTTTTATTAAGTGTTGCTCTCTAGGTCTTATTATCAAGCAGGGCCTTCGCTTTGAATCCCGCTAGCTTGAGGTTTATTTACAAAGGAGTTAGTAAGCCTTCTAAGTCAGGCTCTCCAAAAGTCTCGACGAGCTTGGCAATGTCAATATCAAAATCAAGATCGTCTATTAATGGAAGGTCGGTTTCTTCTTCAGCTCCTTTCCCTTGGGGCAAGGGGCTTTTTAGAGGTGGAGGGGTTAGAGGAAAAACGAGAGGGGCGTCGATTTTTGCAGTAGACTGTTTAGGTTGTTCTGCCCCCTCTGGAAGTTTTCTCTTGGAGGCGCTACCTCCCCTAATTACCGGTTCACAGCTTAAGGTAGGGGGTTGTTTAGCGAGAGATCTTTATGGTGATTTTTAAGAAAGCCTGCCGGTCTGTATGATCCTTCTGGGTCTCCTTGTAACTGAAATAAATGTCTGGAAAAATCGGACCAGGTACTTTCTGGAGTGAGGTTTTTATACTCTCTTATTGTTTTGATTTCATCAGAGGTTAAGCGGTTCCTATTGGTTTTCGGGCTCACATACTCATAAAATTTATCTTTGATTTGTTTGAACGAATACGTTCCTACGAGAGATAATCTATCAAAAGAGCCGTCTATAAAGTTGCCTGTAATGTGTAAAGGATAGGGAGAAATTTCTAGTTCTAAACTCTCTTTTCTTAGAGATTTTAGAGCCTTATTTGGTCATGATTGTAGGAAGTAAGGTCTAGATCGAATTTTAGCAGGCAACACAAATACTCCAAAAAATAATTATGTTAAATAATAATTCGTCTATTAATTTTCAATAATCTTATAGTTAAAGAAAGAATAATTTCCCCTTTCAAAAACAATTGGAAGATTGGCTAGAGAGTTTTTCATAAATTTTTTGCTGTCTCTTTTTATAAAATTAGATAGAATAGTTTTTTTGCGGGAGATCTATGGAAACAATTGCGTGTTGTAGTTTTAAGGGTGGAACAGCGAAGACTTCTACTGTGCTCCATTTAGGGGCCTATTTGGCAAAGCAGGGTAAGAGGGTATTACTTGTCGACTTTGATGCGCAGGCTAATTTAAGTACTGGGCTCGGTTTGAGCGCTGATAGCTTGGATACGATGGTTCCTGTGTTGCAAGGGGAAAAGAGGGCAGAGGAGGTAATTCAAAAGACTTATATTCCTGGACTTGATGTGATTGCCGCGAATGTCTTTTTAGATGGTGTTGAGGCAACCCACCCGATTGTAAATGATTTGTACGGGCATGTTCGCCTCAAAAAAGCCCTTTCAAAACTGAGCTACGATTACGTCTTTATCGATACGCCACCAAGTCTTGGATGGCTGACGCAGAGCGCTTTTTTTGCTGCAAACTACTCAATTATTTGCGCGGTCCCAGAGCCTTACAGTATTCTTGCTTTGAACCGATTGAAAGAGTATCACGAAAGAATTCAAGAGCATCATAAATTAGAAGTTCTTGGGGTCTCTCTCTCCTTTTGGGATATTAGAGGATCGACTAATGGAGCTTACGTAAATGCAATTGAAAGTGCATTTCCTGACAAATTGTTTGATGCAAAAATACGACGAGATATTATGGTCTCTAGAGCAGTTCTTAAGGGAGAGGCAGTTTTTGACGCTTATCCGAGTTCTAGGGCTAGTTACGACTATGAATGTCTCGGGAGAGAATTTTTAGCGCGAATTCAATCCCTTCATAAAGCTTTTTCCAGTTAGAAAATGTTTTTTAAAGTAGAGTTTTCTTTCTAATAAATCTACAAAGAGGTATTTTATTTATTAATATTTGATTAATGATTTGTAGGTAGGTATTTTGGATATGGCAATCTCTCTCGTAAAACCTCATATAGTTCGAGCTCTTTTTGGAGATGATACGATAGAACGGGAAGCTCCCGATTCTCCTCCTAAGAGTGATGTTCTTTTGAGATCTTGGATTAATAAAGTTGCAGAAAATGTAAAAAACGGAATTGATGGGGTTCTTGCATGGGAATCATTAAGCCGAACTATTACTTATATAAAAGGGCCTTCAAAAAATCTTCCTGAAATTGTATCTCTGATAGAGCAGGTGAATGTTGTGGCTCAGAGTAGATTAATCAGTTCTGAAGAGTTAGAAATCTCTCTTAAGAAGGCGATAGATGTCATTAAGAAAAGTGAGGAAGAGAAGCTACTAACCTACTCATAACGCGCCTTGTTTTTGGAGCCTCGCTCAGCGCAGGATAGATGTCTTTAAATAATTTAAGATGAGTGGGGATTTTTTCTTGAATTACTCTTGTCATTTCTTTCATTCCAGATTTAAGCTGATCCTCAGTTAGGAAAATATCGGCTTTGAAAGCTTCGAGATTCGCGTGAATCTCTGGGGTCTTTTCCATGGGAAAGGTGGCTCTGTTTACAGATTCTATAATTTGATCTTTCATGATTCCAATCAAAGTATTGAAGGCTCTTTCGTCACCCTGAAAAAATGGTCTTAAGTATTTGATCCTCTCTATATCAAGATCAGAGCTGTTGTCAATCAAAGAAAAGTGCAAGGTAGCGTCAATAACATCCACCATTAAATTACCCAAATTTGCATACATTCCATAATCGCTGTCGAGTTTTCTCAAAAAGGGTAGGCCTAATTTAAAGAGACGATCTTGGTGGGCAAGGGTTAGGTCTATTATGGCAATCATTCCAAGGGTATGCCAGAGCTGATCTTTTTGCTCTGGGGTAAGGCTCTTATATCTTCCGGAAATAAAATCAAGGAGTGTGGCGCCTGGAGCTTTAGCAAAGAGAATCAAGCAGCTGGGGGCAGTTCTTGTCCTTTCGTCTGGGGATGGTTGAGCAAGCCAACTAACCATCGGCGGTTTTTTAGAAAGGTTTTTTGCTTCAGGGATGTGGAGATTAGGGATGTTAATAATTTTAATGAATAGAGTGAAAATTCGATGACAAGCCATTTCCCAAGGGGAGGTCCATTTGAATACCAACTGTGAGTCTCCACCTTTTACAAAAATAACCCCTCCTGATAGGCCTCTAAATGATCGAAATATTGGGTTTCCGCACATTGCTACGGAGAAATCTTTTAGAATGATTTCAGAGGAATCTTCTTCTCTGTATAACCGCTCAAAAACGTCTTTGAGGGGGGTAGGTAATTTTTTTTTAAGATCACCCAAGGGGGTGTCGGGTCTAAGAGAGTTGATTTGCTTGGTCAAAATTTCCATTAAAGAGGGGTCTTCAAGGGAGGAGTAAAGGGTTTTACATCTTTGGGCGGAGCTTAGCGTTTTGTATAGAAAATCTCGTGAATTGGAATAGCCTAAAGAAATTACTGCCATATTAGATTTTGTTGAATTTTATAAAATTGATACATAATAAACCGATTATATAAATAAATCTACAAATTTTATGCTCGTGACTGGCTTTGTTTCCTAATTCTGACTTAGGCAACAAAACTCTCGTGACTTATGGTTTTTAGAGAGGGTTGTCACGACTCTTTAGGGGCAAAGAGCTCCCCATTCAAGGAGAAGGAGAGACCCTGAAGAAGCTCATCAAGTAAAGATTTTTTCAGCAGGAGAGAAGATTCATGGAGTTTTTGAAGTTTTTCTGTAAATAGGAGGAGTTTATCTAAAAGGTCTTGATTTTCAAAAAGATCGGATCCGAGATAGAGGAGATGCAGCTCGTTGTCTATAGAAGGTATTTCCAGGTAGGTTTTGTGAAAAGCGATAAGGTTTTTTTCGATTTGTTTGTGTGCGGAAAATTCTAAGATGTGATGCATTAATTCTTTCAGAGGGGGCTTTAGCTCTTGGACGCATTTTCTGAGTGCACTGATTTTTTCCATTTGTCTTTTTGGGGTGAGGTGGGTGTTGCTGGAAAACATCCAGGCAAAGTTATGAGAAGGTTCAGTTCTGGAGAGTGTCGTCTTTGTCCACTTAAGCATAGAGGAGACTACAAGTAACTCTTGTGAGATCGGAATCATTACAAGTTGGAGCTCATTAAAGAGGCGTTGATGTGGCAAATACGACTTACTCATAATTTTACATTAGCGAAAACAAAAAGGTTTCTCAAGAATTTTTTTTATGATATGTGAAAAGATATGGAAAATATCGAAATGGATGCCGTTGTCAAAAAAAAGGCGCAGCAAATTAAGCATTACCTAATTACCCAATTAGGGAAGACAGATAGTGAAGTTACTGATGAAGAATTTTACAGGGCTCTTTCTGCGGTCTTTCGAGAAGAGGTGATGGTAAATTGGACTGCAACATCCCACACCCATATGCAAAAAAATGTAAAAAAACTCTATTACCTCTCTTTGGAATGGCTTCCAGGGAGGATGTTTGTCAATAATGTGACAAACATTTCTTCATTGGATCTTGTAAAGCGTCTTTTGAAATATATGAATCGGGAGTATCAAAAGGTAATTAACTCGGAAAATGAGGCGGGACTTGGAAATGGGGGGCTTGGTAGGCTTGCAGCTTGCTTTTTAGATTCGCTTGCCACTAAAGGGTATCCAGCTATGGGTTATGGGCTTAGATATCAGTATGGAATTTTTGAACAAGAGCTTTGGTCAGGAGCTCAGCTCGAGAGGCCAGATTGTTGGCTTCTGACAGAGTTCCCTTGGGAAATTCGTAGAGATGCCTTTGCGACGATGGTTAAGTATGGGGGGAAAACAATTACAAAGCGGAATCAGCATGACGAGGAAGTGCATGTTTTAATTGATTCTGAGGATGTTAGAGCTCTCCCGTATGATATTCCGGTCGTAGGATATAAAGGGTCTGAGGATTTTAATGTTCTTACAACAAGGTTTTGGACAACAAAGGAATCTCCAAGAAATTTTCAACTTGCCAGGTTTAATGCAGGGGATTTGAGCGATGCCAATAAAAATGTGTCTCTTACAGATGTGTTGTATCCTAATGAAAAAAATGCGATGGGCCTCCACATGCGGCTTCGACAAGAATATTTGCTTGTAGCCTCATCCATTCAAGATATTTTCAGGCAATATTTTCTAGTTAACAAGAACTTAGATGATTTTGCTAATTTAGTAAGAATTCAAATCAATGATACCCACCCCGCACTTACCATCGCAGAGCTCATGAGAATTTTTACTGAAGAGCACCATTTGCAATGGGCACACGCTTGGGAAATTGTTCGAACCTGCTGTAGTTATACAAATCACACAATTTTAAAAGAGTCTTTAGAGGAGTGGGATAGGTCTTTAATGGCAGAAACTTTGCCAAGGCAGATGAAAATTATAGAAAAACTCAACTTTGAGTTTTGCAATCAAGTTCGTGCAAGATTTCCCAATAATGAAGAGATTGTAAGAAAGATGTCAGTCATAGAAAACGGAAGAGTTCGGATGGCTAATCTCTCTATTATAGGATCTCATAAGGTAAATGGTGTGGCAGAACTTCATTCTAAAATCCTTAAAAACGAAGTTTTCCCCGAATTCGAGCAGATGCGCCCCGATCTTTTTACAAATGTGACAAATGGGGTTACCCAAAGAAGATGGCTGTTAAGCTGTAATCCGAAACATGCCAAAATGATAACAGATTTAATTGGAAATGAGTGGATTACAGACTTTCCTCAGATTAAAAAATTGGCAGAGTTTGCAAGTGATCGAGACGTGCAAGACCATTTTCTCCTTGTTAAAATGGAGAATAAAAAGAGACTGGTTAATGCGTTAGTTAAGTACAAACAAGATCGCTATGGTACTGAGATTGATTTGAAAAAAGATTTTTTCCTTGAGGGCGATGCTATTTTTGATGTCCTTGTGAAGCGAATTCATGAGTATAAACGGCAGCTGATGAAAGCGTTGCACATTCTCATGCTCTATAACGATATAAAAAAAGATCCCTCCAGTGTCTCTGTAAAGAGAAAAGTCCTGATTGCAGGAAAAGCAGCTCCGGGCTACGACATGGCCAAAAATATCATCCGACTTTTTTATATGCTTTCGAAAAAAATCAATAACGATCCTATTGCCTCTGAGAAGTTAAAAGTGATTTTTATAGAAAATTATAATGTCTCAAAAGCAGAAATTATTATACCAGCAGCCGATCTCTCCAATCAAATTTCAACTGCAGGTCAAGAGGCCTCTGGAACAAGCAATATGAAATTTGCGATGAACGGCGCTCTTACGATTGGAACTGATGATGGAGCCAATATTGAGATGAGAAGAGCTGTGACGGATCAGTGGTGGCCGTTTGCATTTGGGTGCTCTTCTGAAGATTTGCAGCGGATGAATAGAGATAAGAGTTATCACCCCGGTGCAATCTTAGAACAAGATGGATCAATAAGAGATGCTATGAATTTGCTCAAGAGTGGGGAGCTTGCTGATAACGAGGTGGAAGCCGGAGTTTTAACTGCAATCTACAACTCTCTTACAACTGGTTATAATCCTGACAGGTATTTTGTATTAAAGGATTTGCGCTCGTATTATGATGCGCAGCAGAAAGTTTCACAGCTCTATCAAAACCCGCGCAAGTGGGCCGAATATGCCCTCCATAACATTGCCGCCATGGGGGAATTTTCCTCTGATGAATCTATAAAAAATTATGCGAATAAAATTTGGGGCCTAAAGCCTGTCCCAATTGATCCTGTTGAGCTTGCTAGAGTTCGGAAAGACTTTGAAGCAATGGATCGCTGCCTGATTGTGTAGACTCTAGACCTCTTTTTATTTGGTCTTTGGATCGTCTGGAAGGGACCATTTTTTTAAGAGGTCGCTATAAAAGCCATTTTTTTGCAATTTAGCAAGCGCTTCATTGAAAATTGTTATGAGTTCTCCGTTTTTCTCTTTTAGGGTGAGAAGGCGAATCCCTTGTGGGGTGATCGGTTCAGAGGCGATCATTAGCTCGGATTGAAAGAGGTCTTTGATGTAAGCGTGAGCAGGGATTGTGGGGATAAGGCAGGCGGCATATTTTCCTTGAGCAGTTCCTTCCAAGGCCTCAATGAGTGTGGTATAAAAGACGAACTCAACATCGGGAAACTTTTGCATGAGGTCTAATTCATCTGCGGTTTTTCCCATTGCAACAATTCTTGAAGAGAGCGCTGCTAAAGAGGTCTCTTTGGAGTTTTTAGGAAGTACTAAAACAGGGCCAGTTTTTAGGTAAGTTTCAGAAAAAGAATATTTTGTACTGTTAATGAGATTGGGGGGAGCTGCAGAAAACATCCCTTCTGTTTTGTTAAGTTGGAGGCATTCATTTAAATTATCCCAGCTCATTTGGACCTCTTGAAGCTCAACTTTTGAAACTTTTGAGATCTCGCGTAACAGCTCGCAAGAAAAGGCAAATACGTTGTCTGCTTGGTCAATGAGTTGCAAAGGAAAAAAAGTGGGATCTATTCCGACTCGGTAAATCTCAGGCTCTGCTTTTGAGCACCCTTGAAATGAGAGGAGGGTAAGAATAGTTAGAATCAAATATTTTAGTGACATTTATGCAGTTTGACCGATTGAAGCGTTTTTTTAAATAGAAAAATGCGAATTAGAGGCAGAGGAATTTAAGTAGGTAAAAGATCAGGATTGAAGCAATTGCTGCCGATGGAATGGTGATGATCCAAGAGAGGAAGATATCGCGCATGAGGCGGAAATTGAGGGAGGAGATCCCTCTTGCAAGGCCAATTCCTAGGACTGCTCCGACAATTGCGTGAGTGGTTGATATGGGCATTCCTAGCTTTGAGGCAATTAAAATTGTAATAGAGGCGCCAAATTCTGCTGAGAAACCTCTAGTTGGGGTGAGCATTGTGATTTTAGAGCCGATAGTCTCAATCACCCGCCAACCGTAGGTGAGAAGGCCTATGACGATGCTAGCGCCTCCAAACAGGAGGAGCCAAACAGGAATATCAATTTTGCTCGAAAGCTTAATAATGTTTGTAGGATCCTTTAGTAGCTCTAAGATTGCTGAAATAGGGCCAATTGCATTAGCTACGTCATTTGCGCCATGTGCAAAGGCAACAAAGCATGCGGAGAGAACTTGTAAAAATCCAAAAATTTTTTCGACTGCGCTGTAATCGGCAGATATGTGGCTCTCCCACTTGGTTTTGTCTTGCACCTCTTCGGTAATTTCATTTACCGTTACAATGACATCTCCAATTTGAGAGCTGATTTTTCCTGATGAGGCAAGTTTTGCCCGTATCAGATTTTTAATAGCTCTGCCGAGGCTATAGAGTTGTTGCTCTTGTTTTGCAGCAATGACCGGGTTGACTCTTGCGTCTGCGTTGATCCTTTCACAGGCGTAGTGGCAGATTAGAAAGCCAATAAATCCAATTAAAAGGCCGATAGTAATTACTAGGGGTAGAGAGGGATAAAAATCAAAGTTTTCTAAGCCGTCTGCAAAGGTACTAATTACAAATGTTAGCAGTACAAAAAAAACGAGGATTGGGGCAATCCTTTTTGCAGCAAGGAGGGGATTGTATGCATGTAAAATTTTCTTTTGAATAAAGGCGAATAAGAAATAAGCGACAAGTGCGCTTAGGCTGGGGGATAGAACCCAGCTGAGTGCGATAGTCCCTACAATGCTCCATTTAACAGAACTTACTCCTGAGACAATTGCCCCAAACCCGATTACAGCGCCAACAATGGCATGGGTTGTGGAAACTGGCCATTTGCATAACGTGGCTACTTGAAGCCAAAGGGCAGTTCCAAGTAGTGCAGAGAGCATCCCTAATACTAAAATCATCGGGTCATCTTTAAAAGCCATGGGATCAATAATCCCGTTTTGAATGGTCTCAGAGACGTTAGATCCAAGTAAGAAGGCGCCTGCAAATTCTAGGAGGGCTGCAATAATGAGTGCTTGCTTTAGAGTAATGGCTCCTGAGCCAATGGAGGTCCCCATGGAGTTGGCAACATCGTTTGCCCCCATGTTCCAAAGCATATAAAAGCCAACAACAAGTGTGAAAATAATCAGAAATGTGATCATAACGCTATTTAAAGTCTAGCAACATCCCTATGCGTAAAGCGAGTTTTTCAGCAGAATGGGAAATGGTTCCTATCCTAGCTATGAGTTTATTCCAAAGATAAAAATCGGCAACGGAGAGGGAGTCTGAAATGTTAAATAATTTTTTCAGAAGTTTCTGCTCGAGTAGTGCAGACTCATGCTCTCTGTAGGCGGTTTGAGAAATTTTTTCGTGAATCTTTTGTGCAACAGGACCGCCAAAGGATGCCTCTAGGAGCTCTTGAAAGCTATATACAATTTCTTTTACATCCCACACAGCCTCCATATTTTTATTCTTGTAGGCTTGTAAATCTTCTAGAAGTTGGGGGGGGATAGTCAGTTTTTTAATAATCAATAAATTGGCAATTTCTTCTGCAACATCAGCTAAATCATCCTGAACAGATAAAATTTCTAAAAAATTGGATCTATCTACGGAAAAAAGAAAACTTTGAGGGAGAGTTGCTCTTATGTCATTTTTGATTAAATCGGCATCGTGCTCCAGCTCAGAGACCCCTTTAGCAAGAATTTCTAATTTAGCTAACTCTGCCCCGTCAAAAATTTTCAATACTTCATCAAGTTTCACAAGGCAGGCAATCACCTTTTCCATGTGCAGTTCTAAGAGATCAAAAGGCGCTTTTGAAAATAGTTTCGAGAAATATTGCATATGCACATAAGTGTGATGGATTTTTTAATTTTTTCCAACAATTAAAATTTCTTCCGGACTTAGAGATTTGTACTCTCCCTGAGCAAGGGATCCTAACTCTAGGGGGCCAATTTTTATACGCTCTAGGCTTTTTAATGTGAGGCCTGCCGCTTTAACAAGGATTCGGACTTCTCTCTTTTTCCCCTCCTTTACAACAATTTTTACTAGGTGGGGGGCCATTTTTTCTACTTTGTAGGGGATGACAAAGGTCCCTTCAACATTGGCCCCTTTTTGCAAGCGGGCAATATCAAAGGCTTTAATCGTCTCTTCAATTCCTGCCACATACTCTTTTGTGATATCGGAGGAGGGATGGATGACACGATTTGCAAAAGCCCCATCATTGGTTACAAGCAAAAGGCCCGTTGTATCTTTGTCTAGTCTACCCACAGAGAAAAGTGGAGGGGAATCGGGGAAAAGATCGTAAATCAACTTTTCGCCAGGGCGCCTTGTGTGGCTACAGAGATACCCCTTGGGTTTATTCAGCATATAGTAGACAAGGGTCTCATGCATAGAAATTTTTTCACCTTCGATGGTAACCTCGTCGGATTTCTCAACAACGGTTCCTAGTTCTTTTACCACCACTCCATTAATGGCTACTTTCCCCGCAAGGATAAGCTCTTCCACTTTCCTTCTAGAACCTGCTCCACAATTTCTTAAAAACTTATTTAATCGTAATTTTTCCATCCAGTATAGTATGCTGATTTCGTGGGAGAAAAGCGATGGGAAAATTAGTTATCTTAAGGCATGGTCAGTCTGTATGGAATAAAAAAAATATTTTTACAGGTTGGGTTGATATTGGACTTTCTGAGAAGGGGGTCGAAGAGGCAATTGAGGCTGGTAAGAAAATGAGAGACATCGCTTTTGATGGGGTCTATGTATCGAAATTAATGAGAGCTCAAGCTACTGCTGCTATTGCTCTTGCGGAAAATATAGCGACAAAAACAGCAGTTTTTTCCCCAACAGAAAAGGTTAGGGGGGATGATTTTATCTCTGTGATTGAGGCGGAAGCTTTGAATGAGAGGCATTATGGAAAGCTCCAAGGGAAAAATAAAGATGAGATAAAAAAGGAGTTTGGGGAAGAGCAATTCCTCCTTTGGAGGCGAAGTTATGACACCCCTCCCCCAGAAGGGGAGAGCTTAAAGATGACGATAGAGAGGTCCCTTCCCTATTGTCAAAAAGAGATTTTCCCTAGAGTTCGAAGTGGAGAGACGATTCTTGTTTGCGCTCATGGGAATTCGATTCGTGGCATGCTGATGCATTTAGATAAAATTTCTCAGCAAGATATTGTGAAACTTGAAATTCCGACGGGAGTCCCTCTTATATATGATTTATCTTGATAACCATAGAGCAACAAGACCCTCTTCAAAAGTTCGCGAAAAAATGGGGGGGGAGCTTTGGATGAGCTTAAGCGCTCCCTATTTTAATCAACAGGCAGTGATTCAAGAGATAGAGAGGGGGCTGGGGAATCTATACGATCTTACAGGAGCTCCGAAAGATTCTAGATTCGTGATTACTGCAGGCGAGGAAGATGCAGCAGAGAGGGTCTTTGCAAAATTTTTTCGAGAGGTTGTTTACCCTTCTGGAAAAAATTTTATATTTGCCCCTGTCGTAGAAAATGCGCCGATCCGGAAGGCTATTGAAGAGATGGAGGAGATTGGGTGCGTTGGTAAGTATTTGCCGGTAGATGCTGCAGGTAGGTTAACTGTTGAAATTCTTGAAAAGCACTACACGCCAAAAACAGGGATTCTAGCTCTATCCTGGGCCAACCCTTTAACGGGGGTGATCCAGCCGATCGAAGAGATTGGAGAGTATTGCAAAAAAAAGGGGATTTTACTCTATGTTCAAGGGAGTGAAATGTTTGCAAAGCTTTTTATGCGGCTAGAAGAGTTGCCCATAGACTACTTTTCGTTTGCAAGTGATTTGATTCATGGGCCAAGTGGTGTGGGTGGTCTTTTTATGAAGGAAAAAATTGGCAAATTTGATCTAACCTGTGTAACCCAGTTGCCTGGACTAATCGGCATGGGGGCAGCAGCCGGAGAAGTGCTGGATTTTATGGATGGGATGAATACCGAGACTGCTTATCTTAGATCCTTTTTAGAGGATGGGCTTTCCAAATTGATTGGAGATATCTATTTTTTCGGCAAAGAGGAGAGGAGGCTTCCCAATACAAGTTGTTTTGCGATCCCGGGAATTCATGGGGAGTATTTGACTTTTTTGCTTAGTCACGAGGGGGTCATGATTTCGTATGGAGGGGGGAGGGTTCAAAAATTAGAATACATCCTTCAGGAGATGGGGGTTGAGCCCTCTTTAGCAAAATGTGGAGTAAGTGTGGCCCTTTCTATGGATACCTCAGAAGCAGATATAAAAAGAGCGATACAAATTATAGGCGATACGGTAAGTAGGGCTAGAAAGGTGATGGTATGATTGAAGAATTTCCTTGGGCAACTTATAGCCATAAATTGATTAAAAGCATTAGAGAGCCTGAACATGCAGGCAATTTAAAAACAGAGCATAGGCTCTGTGTAGGGGAGGAGGGTAGTTATGAACAAGGGAGTTTTATTAGATTCTATCTTGCTGTTAATGAAGTGGATGGAATGATTTTAGAGGCCCGATTTCAGGCGTTTGGAGAGACTTTGCTTATTGGTGCAGCAGAGATTCTCTGTGAATTGGCGATTGAAAAAAATTACGCTCAAGCAAAACGATTTAGCGCAGATTTGGTGATAAATAAAGGCTTTCCTGAAGATTCGGCCTCCTACATCAATCTTGCCCTCGACGCTTTTGATCTTGCCCTTGCGCAGTGCGAAGGGCTCCCAATGCCAGAAGAATTTCTTGTTACTCCAGTAGATCTGAGTGATTTAAAAAAAGGGGATTACCCGAATTGGGATGCGATGAGTCATAGTCAAAGGATTGGAACAATTCAGGAAGTCCTTGCCCACGAAATTACCCCTTACGTCCAACTTGATGGAGGGGCCGTCATTATTAAAGAGCTCAAAGATCCTGTCATCTTGATTATTAAATATGAAGGGAACTGCACCTCCTGCATTTCTTCTACAGGGTCAACACTTAATGCGATCCAGCAGATCCTAAGAGCAAGGGTCCATCCCCAGTTGGTGGTAGTGCCTGAGTTGTAAAAATAAAGCAGGCATGGGGATGTCCGTAATATGCAGCGGTGTATAGAGAGGCTAAATCATGGCGATTTCTTAGATAGAGATCAAAAAATGCCTCAGGATGATGGGTGGTTTCTGCAATCCTTTTAAGAAGTTGGTAGCTCTCTGGAATTATGGAAAATTTGAGGTTATAGATCGCTGCATCAATAAATCCAGAGTCTAACGCGATTTTAGCTCCGATATAATAGGGCCACTGATCTTTTAAAACAGACGATTGATGAAAGAGTGTAATCGCTTCAGAAGAGTTATAAGGAAGAGAGAGGAAGAGGGTTGCTCGACACGCCTCTGAAAAAGGAGAACAATTACTTAAAATTCTTAAATAGGGGTTAATATAGATTCCAATTTTTGTAATCATGTGTTGAATAAAACTAAAATCATAAGAGGGGCTATTTGCCATGGAAAAACTAAATGTCTTTGCAAGGGAGTCTAGTTCTGCTGGATATTTCACATGATCTTTCTCAAACGCTGACAGGCAGACTTCTTTAAACTCGTTATAAAGTTTTTGGCAAATTAATTCTGATAGCAAGTGGGGTAAAGTGAGCCTATTTTCCCCCTCGTACGATTTTTTTAGCCAAAAAAGTCTTTTTGCAGAACCAACAGGAGATGAAAGCCCTATAAGGCTTTGAGATTTTACATCTCCTGCCTTAGCCCATTTTTCATAATTTCTAGATTTGAATAAGGTCGCCGAAGTTCTTTTTAAAATCCAATTGGCTTCTTTAAGTTGTCTCTCGGGGACTAGCGAATTTACCCGTTCATTTGAAACTAAATTAGGAGATCCATCATCAAAAACAAATACAGGTTTAGAGGTTTGTAAATAAACGCAATTATAAACGACCACTTTTGCGGCCCAAATTGTCGCCTCTGGGAGTAATTTTTGAAATTCAGGAGCTATCGAAACTCCTGCAAAGCAGGAAAAAAAACAAATCGATACTTTAGAAGCAAGCGGCTGTAATCTTAAATGAGGAATCGCTTCGACATAGAGATTGCCGGTAGGACCAGAGCCAAAATGGGTGTAGGTGAGGTGGCCGTGAGCTGCAATATATAAAACATCAACGCTTCTATCGGGAAGAGATAGGGAATCTAGAGCGCCGTCAATATCTGCATTTTTCATCTCATGAAAAAAAACTTTATAGTTTTTCGAGACAAACTCACGAATCACTTTCGAAAAATTATACGTTTGAATATTAAAAGTACAATTATGATCGGCGGATGCACAGAGAATCACAGCAGTCTGGCTATGAGGGGGAGCGGTTTTTCTTGAATCTGCTAGATACTCTTGTAAATTATGTTTGCTAAATATTTTCATGATTTATTGATGAATTAGATAATTTTTTCATAAAATATAGCAAAAACATTATGAAAATGCAATCAGCAATTTTCCTGATTATGCAAATGCTCGAATCTCTTCCTCTTCTAGAGAATCTTTCCACCTTTGACAGGCATCCACAAACGGTTGAACTCCTGCGCGGAAAGTTTCAGAGAGGGTCCCTTGAGGGGTAAGAGAATAGCATCCAAAAGCTTGGGGCTTCATTCCCATGTCCCACTCAAGCTGATCGGTAAAGGTCCAAAGATTCACGCCTGCAACAGGGACGCCGTCTCGGAGAGCTCGTTTGATTGCGTGGAGGACTCTTGTAAGGTAGCGCGCCCGTTGGACTTCATCCTGGGTAGAAATTCCAGTTTCTGTCACAATTACAGCTCTCCTAGAGACCCTAGCAACTTCGGTTACCGCTTCATAAGCAGCCTCCGGGTCCTCTCTAAAGGGCATGAGAGTCATAGGTTCATTCCAAAGAGTTGTAGATCCGGTAAAGCCAATCACAGGTCGTGTATAAATTTGGACTCCCATTTGATCTACTTTTAAATGGATCGGTTCACGAATATTGCAGAGGAAGGGAATTTTAAGTTTAAATAGATTGGTCTCTAGAGTTCCTAGCGTGGCATCATTTGTGATGGCATTGAGATATCTTGTAATAGGGAAAAAAAGGGGGCTTGTGCTTAAAAACTTAAGATATTGATGGGTAAATCCCACTTTTGCGTTGCGCTTGTGATGGTGAATAATGTCATAAGCGACATTGTGGGCTTTAAAAGCTCCTAGTAAAAATTGGGCAGCTTTAGGGAAGTTCATTTTTAGTCCAGGAGAGAATGCCCCTCGGATATATCTGGAGAATGCCTCTATGGCAGGTTCATTAATTGTCCAAAAATTTCTTATGTATATTGCCTCTTTTAAATTTTCCATAACATAGGTAACGAATCTTCCAAAATCTTGTGGGCCTTCAGGATGGGTAAAGCTCCCTTTTTTATGAAACCAATCTGGCTCAGAAAAATGGTGGAGAGTGATATCGATTGCAATCCCCTGTTGTCTGCAAAGCTTAAAAAAATTTGAGTAGGTCTCTAAGTTTGTATAGTTGAAATTTCCCTGCTCAGGTTCAATGTGACTCCACTCGATAGAAGTCCTGTAGCCGGTTACTCCTAGTTGTAGAAGTCTTTGTACAACAAGATGGGGATCGTGTTTGTATAGGTAAAACAAATTAGCGCTTTTTCCAGATCGATTGGAAGGATTTTTTATACATTGGCTTTCCCAAAATTTCCACTGAGAGTTCGGGCAATTGACAGACCCAGAGTCTTGGTAGGTAGAGGAAGAGATACTGTATTCAAAATCGGGGTTGCCCTCTCCAGGTGTCATCTCTGAGATCTCTAACGTTTTCCAATCAATCGGTTCCTTTTTGATTCTAGTCCAGGAAACGGAGGTGAAAATTTTATGAACTAGGGTGACGATTCCAGTAAAGAGGCCAGCGGGTAAAAGAATCGCATTTTTGAAACAGTTGAGGGCCAAACTTTTTGCCCAGCTAGCGGAGAACCGGGGGGATAGCGGAGGGAGAAAGTGGGTTTCAATGTCTAGCCACACTTTATTATTTAGAGAGCTTAAAAAAGTCATAAATTTATTATTGATAGTTTGGGAATTGGGTAGATTATACTTTAAGGGGGAATTATTTGCGACCCTAGGACGCATTTTAAAGAATTTTTACTGAGCCGGAGGAAATGAAATCTTTTTTTTCTTCGGATGTTAAAATGAGCCTTCCATCAGGGGCTAGCCCTTCGATTTTTCCGGTCTGGTTACCCACAGTGGCTAACTTTCCAATAAAAGCGAGTTTTGTTGCAAACGCTTTATAAAAGGGCTCAAATCCTTTTATTTGAAAGAGGGCAAGATCTGCCGAAAATTGTGTAATGAGGTCTAGTTTGAATGTCGGCAAGGAAACAAGCTGATTGAGCTCCTCAAACAGGGATGTTGCAGGTAGGTCAATGGTATCGAGTAACTCTTTTGTCATATTGACATTGATTCCGATGCTTGCAATTACCGTCTCATCCTTAATTTCCACTAAAACGCCTCCTGCTTTTTTATAGGAGAGTAAAATGTCATTTGGCCATTTAAATAGGGGGGTTAGTGCCCATTTTTCAAGGACTTTAATTGCAGAAAAACTGAGTAGCTGAGCTAGATTTGCACTGTCTTTTTTGGGCTCTGGGAAAATAAATGTTCCCATTAAATTTCCTTTATTAGAGAGCCACACATCTCCTTTTCTTCCGATTCCAGCTGTTTGACAATCTGCAGAAATAAAGACAAAGGAGTTCTTATATTCTTCTGCATGTTCCAGGGCAAACAGATGAGTAGAAGGAATTGTATGAAAATTAATTTCTTTAAACATAAAATTGTATATTATCATAAATGTATGTGGGATCCAAGATATTTAAAAAGGATTGATTTTAGAACAGTGCCGATTGTGATAGCACTAATGGTGATTTCTATTTTGGTAATTGTTGCAACGACTTCAGTTGTGCACGGAGTTCAAGACGAAATTGTTTTGTCTTCCATGGTAAAAAATCAAATTCGAGCCTTTGGATTAGGGATCTTTGTCTATCTATTTTTAATTTGTTTTGACTATCGAAAATTGAGAGAGTGGACTTGGTTTTTTTACCTAGGAATTATCTTACTTTTATTTGGTCTTTTTTTTGCCCCCCCTATTCACAACGTAAGAAGGTGGTACAGATTTCCCTTTTTGCCTTTTGATATTCAGCCCTCAGAATATGCTAAGCTCGTAGTAGTAGTTGCACTCAGTTGGTTTTTAGAAAAGAAGATGCATCTTGTAAAGTCTTGGAAAACATTTTTACAAGCGGCACTTATTGTTTTTGTCCCCTTTGTCTTGATTTTAAAGCAGCCAGATCTCGGAACAGCTCTTATTTTAGGGCCGATTGCTTTAGTGATTTTTTATTTCGGGGGGGTAAAAACGGGTATTATAAAAGGGCTTATGCTCCTTTCAGCAATTTTATTTAGTTTTATTTTGCTCGTCTTTTTGGGGATTTTATCCCATGACGAAATGCGTCCCTTTTTTACAAAGTTTATGAAAGAGTATCAGTATGAAAGACTTAACCCAAATACCTATCACCAAATTGCAGGGCAGACGGCTATAGCTCTTGGAAAAATGACTGGAAGTGGATTTTGTAAAAGCGAATTTACTGGTCATAATTGGCTCCCTTATGCTTATACTGATTCAGTTTTTCCTGCATTTACGGAAGAATTTGGATTGATTGGCGCTTTTTTTTTGCTAACTCTTTTTTTTGGATTAATCTATTTTAGTTTTCAAGTAACCCATGTTGCAAGGGACCACTTCGGAAGGCTTTTAGCCTCTGGAATAGGGGTCTACCTTGCGATGCATGTTATTATTAATATGGGGATGATGTGTGGTTTTTTGCCCATCACAGGAGTTCCCCTTGTTTTGGTATCCTACGGGGGATCTTCTGTTTTATCGACAATGATCGCGTTAGGATTGCTTCAAAGCATTTACGCAAGAAGGTTTGCATTTTCATGAAATTAATTTATATTCTTATATTAGGAGTTTTATCAGCGTGTAGTTTTAAAGGCTCTCCTGTAATGACAGGGGAAAACTTTGGAAAAACCCACATAGGGATGTCTGAAGAAATGCTTGTGAATACCTATGGGAAACCTCTAAATGTCTATCATAAAGATAGTGGTGAAGTTGTCTATGAATACGTGGAACGCTTCCAAATGGGCATGTCTGAGCGCTATGTAGAGGCTAGGCGTTACTACTTCACTATTAAAAACAAAAAAATCATCCATAAGCAAATGGTGATTTCAAATCAGCCAGGTTACGATTCGCTTAACGATTTGCCCGGGGGATAGCTGTTTGTCTCTTCTTTCAACAAGATCGTAAAGGGAAATAAGAGCTAATTTCTCTTTTTTCTATAAAGGCAGGTGCGCCCATAGGACTGAATGTATGTCAGGCTCGACTTCTATGCCGAAAAAACATGACGAATCGGTTTTTAAATATTTTTTATCACTCACAAACTATGTTTGCTAGAGAGCAGAGAGCCTACAGAGGAAGAATTTAAACCTTAAATCAACGTATTCTATCGCAAAGTAACTTCCTATTGAAATTGATCAATAGACCCTATTTGCAATCAGATAGCTTTAAATAGGACAGTAATTACATAAGCTTCCTATGCAGATTCCAAAAGTCCGGTCCAAGAATTCGATGTACATCTATGGCTGCTCCCATGATATTTCCTGTAATCGTATTTTCTTTCTCTGTGGGCTTTTGCGTACTCTAGCGAACCGTGTTTGCGCGTGGTAAAAAAATTGATGCATGACATTATCCACTATCAAGGGGATTCTTCAATCATTTTCGGTATAAAACTTTGAGCTAATTTCTCTAATTAGAGTTTTTTCGAAGCTCAAATAGTTCAAAAATTTGCATCTTTCGGATCGCATTTCTTAATTGTAATTTCGAAAGATGTCTACTTCTTGCGTAATCGGTTCAGGGCAGTTCCATCAGAAATAAAGTGACTTATGTGTTCTTCAGACTGATTGCTAAAATAAAGTTCTTTGGCACTTTTTAGGGGATTGTATAAATCACCGATACTTTTTTTAGAGAATGTATCTGGATAAACTTCTTTGAGACATTTTGCAATTTCAGGGATTATTAGGTTTGCTCGAAAACATTCGATTAAATAGTGCCTAATTTCTCCCCCGATTTTAAACCAAAAAATCCGGTGATTTGATTCGAGAATAGCAGATTCAAAGACCTCATAAGGAACCACTGAACCAGCGGGCTCTTCCGAAATGCTTCTAGCCATCCTTTCAGCATCCTCATCAGACATACCATCAATAATAAAATAAATCATTCGATAGGGGCAGGCCAAATATGCACTGGGTTCTCTTTTAGGGACAAGTTTAGGGCAAATCGCTTGAGTCACTCGATACGCTTCAGAAGGGGGGATCTTTTCAAAAAAATCTTTAAGTACCAACCGGGGGTCAGCTCTCTCCATTTACAAACCTCATTTAATTGTATTGTTATGGGTATCTTTAATAAATCTCATCTATGTTAGGTTTTTTAATAAAAAGAGGCAATAAAATTCCATTTGCAATCGAAGTTGATGAACTTCAAGCACGCTTAAAACCCGGCCCCCTACTTATTGGCCCTAAGCGCCCCCTCGAACAGCCAATCTACTTCGTTCCTCTTTTCCTTAAGGAGAAAACCTTAATCCCCTTTTTAGCTCGTATCTTGTTTGTTTTGCGCTGGTTTGTAAGGGCGAATCAGTAGCGGGCCGGGGCTTAAATAGGTTCTGAGAATTCAAAAGAATTCTTGATTTTAATGATGCCCTTGATAATGATTAGTACGCTTTTAACAAAGCAGGAGAATGTAAGTGATCCCCTCATGTAGCTGTCAGTGTTCTTGCTTGCCCCTCGTTGGACCTCACGCAGAAAAAGAACGTAAAGAGCTCCTTCAGGCGACTGGTTGTCTTTCTGTTTTGGGTGGAGCCGTGTTTGGAGTGAGCTTATTCTCAGGCGCTTCAACGGTTTTTACAGCGGTGGGAGGCGCAGCCTTTGGCTTCGGAGTTTGTGGTCTTTGGCCCGGTTCTGGATGCCATGTAGTAACGTGCAAAAAGGAGCCAATTCTCCGCGAGCGGGAAGTTGTTCTAGGAGCGCCTCCTCAAGAAAATTTGGATATTATGCCTGTAGCTCAAATTCGGATCACCGCCGTTTAAAAAAAGATTTTCTAGCGATTTTTTTCTTTTTGATTTATTTTTAAATTGAAATTATTTTTTACAAATTTCAATTGAAATATTATACAAGGAAAGCATCAGAGCCAAATGATCAAACACGATCAGCCATGTTGTGGTTTGTCTAATCTTTCACTAGGCGGTTAAAATCAAAAAAATTTTCTTATTTCTTTGTACAGGATGTTTATCAGCAGCAACCTACGATGTGACTAGTAATGCCGATACAAATACTGCGGGAACCCTCCGTTATGCAATGCTTCAAGCAATTAATAATACTTTAGACGCATCAAGCACGATTAATTTTACTATTACTGGGCAAACGATTACCTTGACCAATCATTTGCCGGTTCTTTCCACCCTTGGGAATCCCACAGCAACAATCACAGTCAGTGGGAACAATAATACCATCAATGGGGGAGGTCAATACCAAGCTTTTTTTGTCACCCCCCTTGTAAATAATGGGACAAGTTTAACTGGCACTCTTACAGCAAATATCAGTGATTTGAATTTGAATTCTTGCTCGGTTGCGGGGGGCAATGGGGGCACTGGGGGCGGAGGTGGTGGTTTGGGAGCAGGGGGGGCCATTTTTGTAGCTCCTTCAGCTACAGTCAATGTGAGTAATGTCACCTTCTCTTCCTGCAGCTCGGTAGGAGGAAATGGAGATCAGACAATTAATACTAGTGGAGGGGGTGGAGGGGGACTTCGTTCGGGAACTGGGGGCACGGGAGCTTCTTGGAATGCTTTTGTAGGGCCATATGTTGTTGCTGGTGGGGGTGGAGGTGGATTTAATAGCATTGGGGGACAAGGACAAAATACCCAGGATGAAGGATCTGCTGGAGGGGGAGGGGGAGGGGCAAATATTAGGCCAGGATCAGCAGTGGCTTCTACGAATGGAGGTGCTGGGTATATTAGTGGTATGGATGCAGGTGGAGGGGGTGGAGCTATTGGAGGGAATGGAGGTGATGGGAGTGCTAGCGGGGGAGGTTCCGGCGCTGGAGGGGGTGGTATAGGAGGATCTGGAGGATCCGGAGGATCGGGAGCTTCGGGCCAGGCCGGACAGACTGGCGAGTTTGGAGGGGGTGGAGGGGGTGCTGGTGGAGGATTGGGCTCAGCTCTAGTTGGGGGCGCCAGTGGCTATTTAGCTGGGAGTGGTGGGTCTGCTGCTGGGTCTGTACTTACCGTATCTGCTGCCTTCGGAGGAGGCGGTGGCGGAGGGGGATCGTATGGGAATCCTGGAGGCTTTGGTGGGGGTGGAGGTGGAGGGGGGTCCTATGGGGGGGCTGGAGGCTTTGGCGGCGGAGGTGGAGTTGGATATTATGGATTTAGTGCGGGAGGAGGAGGGGTCGGAGGTTTCGGCGGAGGAAGTGGAGGAGGAGCAGGAGTTACTGGTTACAATGGAGGGGGAGGAGGTGCAGCTCTTGGAGGAGCGGTATTTCAAGCTTCGGGAGGGGTATTAACTTTAACGAATTGTACGTTTTCTGGCTCGAGTGTTTCTGCAGGAAGTGGGTGGAGCAGCGGGTCTGCTTACGGTTCAGATCTTTTCATCCCATCCGGAACTAATTTAAGCGTCACGGGAAATGTTACTTGTGGCGGATCTGTCTATAGTGATGGAAGTTGGTCAGTGTCCGGGGGTGGCAATTTAATTTTAAATGGCTCCAATAACTATGCAGGACAAATCACACTAAACAGTGGTCAAATTACTTTAGGAAATAATACAGCAATTGGAACAGCATCGCTAGTAATGAGTTCGGGAACCACTGTCGCGGTGGGTAATGGGGTAAATGCGAATAATTCTATTGCTATAAATACCCAAGGGCTATTTTTCGTAGATTCGGGATATACGGGGACATTATCAGGAAGTATTAGTGGAGGGGTAAGTCTCCTGCAAAAAACTGGAAATGGAAAACTTGCTCTCTCAGGAAGTAACACTTATACCGGAGGAACCACGGTTAGCGCAGGAACACTTAATGTAGTTGCAGGAAGTTTAGGAAGTGGGACACTATCCCTTGCGGCAAATTCGACGTTACAGGCGGGAGGGAGTGCGACTTTTAATCAGGCGATTGCACTTACAGGTGCTGCAACCATAGATACTAATAATTTCAGTATGACTTTAGGTGGAAACACGAGTGGCACTTTTGGATTAACTAAAACAGGTTTAGGAGTTTTAACGTTATCTGGAACAAACGCCCATTCGGGAGGGACCACTATTAATCAGGGATCTATATCGATTTCAAGTGACTCTAATTTGGGGGGGGCAAGTGCTGCAGTTACAATTGGAGGGACTGGAAGTTTAATTACAAGTGTAACGGGAACTTATACATTATCCTTAGCTGTTACCTCCGCGCAATCAGGAACGGTCTCGCCAGCTGCATCGACAATAGCAACGTTTTCAACAGCGATTACAAATCCTAGTGGCTCTACCTTTGTAAAAAATGGTTCTGGTAGTTTAGTCCTAAGCGGCACAAACACATATTCAGGAGCTACTTCTGTTTTAAGCGGTACCTTGACAGTTGTCGGAAGTAATAAGTTGTCGCCAAATTCGACTATAACACTTGCCAATACAAGCCTAGTTGTTTTAGATCTGGGCGGCACAACACAGACAATAGGTAACTTAAGTGGAGGGGGCTCTACCGGTGGAAATGTCACACTTGGGGCGGGATCATTAATTCTGGGCAATGGAAATTCTACAACCTTTGGTGGCCAAATTACAGGGGCGAGTGGAACAATCACAAAGCAAGGTCTTGGATCTTTATCACTTACTCGTTCTACCAATAGCTACTCAGGAGGGACCACTGTCAATGCTGGTACTTTGAACTTTGTCACCGGTTCGCTCGGAGCGGGCGATTTGTCACTAGCTGGAGGGACAACCCTCCAAGCAGGAGGAACTGCCAGCTTTTCTCAAGGAATAACCCTTACAGGTTCAGCTAATTTTGACACCAACGGTAACCCTATGACCCTTTCAGGGTTGATCAGCGGCTCTACATTTAGGCTTACAAAAATAGGGGCCGGGACTTTGACTCTATCGAATGGGTCAAACTCTTACTCAGGGGGAACAACCCTATCTGGAGGAACCCTAAATTTTATAACGGGCTCGCTCGGATCAGAAGCTTTGTCAATGGGTGCGGCAACAATACTACAAGCTGGTGGAGCTACAACAAGCTTTTCTCAAGGGGTAACACTAACAGGTTCTGCAACCATTGATACAAATGGAAATAGCCTAGCAATCTCAGGTCCCATTACAGGCGGTAGTTATGGTTTGACAAAAACAGGCGCTGGGACTTTGACTTTATCCAGCGCCACAAACAGTTATTTAGGGGTAACAACCATCAATCAGGGTACATTAGCTCTATCAGGAACCGGAACTCTTTATTCCGGAGGAGCTGTAGCCATCAATGGATCTTCAATATTTGATATTAGTGGATTAAGCGTATCTGGGATAGAGATTGGAGATCTGACTACTGCTTCAGGATCAACAGTTACTTTGGGAGAAAAAACTCTAACTTTTGGCACTTCAACAAGTTCAATAACTGTAGCTGGACTTATTGAAGGGACAGGAGGGATTGTAAAACAAGGGTCTGGGATTGTGGTTTTATCAGGGGTAAATACCTATTCAGGGGGAACAACCCTATCTGGAGGAACCCTAAATTTTATAACGGGCTCGCTCG